>Ga0209193_1001431_pt1 | contig 12282 bp, 7 predicted proteins | sample COGITO_mtgs_1003_FD_185515 | JGI IMG/M metagenome (GOLD analysis project Ga0209193, IMG submission 185515) | Pelagic marine microbial communities from North Sea - COGITO_mtgs_100330 (SPAdes) (version 2) | ecosystem: Environmental > Aquatic > Marine > Epipelagic ... | reverse complement strand
GGTAGTCGAAGGTGGCATCTTGGAACTTCGTGTTATCCATACTCGCGAAATCGGTGCCAAAATCCATCAGGGTAATGCTGTTGCTGCCGAGATTAGATAAGCTCCAATTCGCAAAGTTGCTGAAATCCGCAATGTAGGTAGCATTGGCGATATCTCCTGTCAGGCTTCCATTACCAATAAAAAAGTTAGTAGGAGTCAAGGTAGTGAAATCATAGGCACCGAGCTCATAGGTAAAGGAGTTGATATCCTTCTGCTCCCAGCTGCTCATCGTGGCCTGTGCCCCATCCTCGAAGACGATGCTCGCACCATCGAGATCCCAGAAGTTGCCGCTCAAGGTGGAGGCTGCATCTACATTGATGGTGGCTTCGTTCAATCGTATGGCACCCCCATCTGTGGTAAGCTCGGATCCGACTAAGTCGATGGTGGATCTGAACGGGAGATTGTTGTTATGGGTGACGGTGTCACCGCTGTTGATAAGAAGAGTATCGTAATTGATAGGCCCTTTGCCATCTGCAGCGTCCCAGTTGTCACCATTGCTCAGCAAATTGTTGGTACCTCCACCCGTCCAGGTCACGGTCTCGTTAATGCTGAGTTTCACGGCTTCGTTGGCATCGTCATAATACAGGCGGGCGGCATTGCTGCCGGCATTGTCTATGCTGAGAGTATACTGACCGCCGCCTGTGAAGGTGGCATTGTTCAAGGAGGAATTGGTGAAGTCCACCAAGGTCACGTCCTGAGTGGCACCTGAGTAGCTCGCCAAGTCGGCTGTGTAGGTTGTAGTGGGGCTGCCGCTGTTATTGAAGGTGGTAGGCGTTAGCGCGGTGAAACCCGTGCTGCTTAACTCAAAATCAAAGACGTTGGTTCCCTTTTGCTCCCAGTTGCTGGCAGTGAATTGGGCGCCATCTTGGAAGTTCAGGGTGCCATTATTGAGATCCCTGAAACCACCGGAGATCACCCCAGTAGAACCCACATTGATAGTACCACCACTCAGACGCAGAGTGCCCGCTCTGGTTAGTTCTCCGTCGAGGTCAAGCGTTGCATTGGAGAGGAAGAAATCGCTTGAATCGTAGGTCACCGTGTTGCCACTACCAATGGTAATGGTGCCAGAGTTGTCCGGTGCGGTGTCTGTATCCCAGTTCGTGTTGGTGCTCCAGTTGCCTGTTGCCGGACCGTCCCATACGAAATCAGTGGCTTGCACTTGTGGTAGGCTGAAGAGGCCAAAGCCGAGGGCTAACAGGCTGTGGGTAAAATGATGTGGAGTTTTCATTGTGGTTTTTATTTAGGTTTTTATTTAGGTTGTTTGGGCTATGTTATGTCGTGCTGTGAGCGCCATCGTTTTATGATGGAGTCGCATGATAAACAAACTCATCCAACAGGGTTAATCATCATACCAAAAAAATGAACTTCGTGCACCCCGTGTTCACGGGGTGGCGCAACCTGCCTATAAATGGGAGAATCAACTTGCAGTCATTGGCAGCTCTCTCGTTCCCATTTCATACCACCGCAAACGATTACCCCTCGCCAGGCAAATCCCATAAATAGCTCAAATGTATTGTCTCCTTCGCGCTCTGGTCAGCATCGCACTCATGCATGGGATGGTTTCTGCCCAAACATCTGCAACGCGCCTGCATAATGCTATCAACAAGCTCTCTCTTACGGCACTTGAAAAAAGAGCTGGCGAGATTCAATCAGAGCTCAGTCGTCTGTCCCACTTCGCTCCTCGCGGGGGAATTGGGACCATTGGTTACCGCTCGGAGGAATTTACGACGCCGGATCGCCAGGAGTGGGTGCAGATCGAGCTTGCAGAGAATACGGCCATTGACCAAATCATCCTGGTGCCCTGCCTGGTCCGCACTCCACAGGGGGGCTATCGTGCGGACGGCTTTCCCGAGAGTTTTAAGATTACGGATGAAGATGGAAAGATACTCGCAGAGTTCTCCACAACCGCCGATGACCACCCACGCATCTCCCCCGTAGTCATTGAACTAAATGGTCAATCGGCCTCACAAATCCGCATCGATGCCACCCGCTTGTCAGCACGCGCATTTGATCAAAAATTCACATTTAAGCTCTCGGAAGTGCTCGTCTTCAGCGGTCAAAAAAACGTCGCTCTCCGCTGTTCCGTCACCAGCTCTCGAATGATTCCGGACAACTCACATGTTTATCACCCAGCCTTTCTGACGGACGGAGCAGTGCCCTACTTGATGAACACCGCCCAAGGTAAGACCAGTGTCGCCTACCTGAGTCCTCATCACCTTGCACCCGATAAACTTCTCAATTTCACCATTGATCTTGAGAAAAGCACCCCAATCTCTGGTATTCATCTGCACACCGTTGAGCAGAGCGACAACGTCCCTCAGGGCTCGCCTGGCGGGACCGGAATGCCGAGCCACCTCCTCGTTGAGGGCGCTAACCGCGCCGATTTTTCTGACGCCCGCAAGCTTTTGGAAACCAGGCACGCGTCCTTATTTGATGTTACCCCGATCATGATGTGGAACTTCCCCGAAACCCGTTGTCGCTACGTTCGCTTCACCGCCCTGGGGCACCGGCTGGACAAAACGATAAAGGAAACGCTGCCCAGAATCGGCTTTGCTGAAGTCGAGATTCTCAGTAAGGGCGCCAATGTGGCAGCGGGAAAATCGGTTCTGGCCAAAGACATCCCAGTGCACGAAAGGCGTCCGCGCATCAACTTAACGGACACACGCAACGCCTATGGGGAGATTCTTTCTTTCCGAAAATGGCTTAACGAGCTAGCACGGCGGCATGAGCTGGAAGGTGAGCTTCCACGGGTGAATGCAGCATTAAGCAAACGCTATGCAGCCCAAAAAGCAAACCTGAGAAGAATCAGTGTCCTGACCATCGTATTAGCGTCAGGCATTGTGATCGTCATCCTAATCATGCGCGCGGTGCGCACCCGCCAGATGTATGAGATCAAGGAGCGTTTCGCCGCGGATCTGCATGATGAACTCGGGGCCAAGGTGCAAAGCATTGGCATCCTAAGTGACCTCGCCCAAAAAACAAAAGACTCTCCCGCTGAGCTCGACCCCATTCTTGAGAACATTCGCAATTCCACCAAGGACCTTGGCACCGCCATCCGCCACTGCACCAACCTGCTCGAAGCTGACACGCTCTATACCAACTTGCATGCAGACATGCATCGCACGGCCAAGCGCCTGCTGCTTGATTATGAGATCACCATTGAAGGAGAAGAGCATATTGCTCAACTCGACAAACAGACCCAAATTGACCTGCTGCTCTTTTACAAGGAGTGCCTGGTCAACATCAGCCGCCATGCCGACGCCTCCCACTTTTCGGCTGACCTTGTTGCCAGCCCCAAGAGCGTCACCCTCACAGTCTCCGACAACGGCCAAGGCTTTGCCGGCGGCACTCCGCCTTCACTCAAACGCCGGGCCAAAATCATCAAGGGGACGGTCAGCTCGGCACCAGCCTCGGAAGGTGGCAGCTGTATTTTGCTCTCCCTCCCTGTGAAAAAACAAACCAGGAAACACCCATGACAGATGAAATCAACATCATGCTCGTTGAAGATCAGCCGGAATACCGGGACGTGATCAAACTGGCCATCGATAAAACTTCCGACCTGCATCTGGCCTCCATGTATGGCACCGCTGAGAAGGCACTCTCGAGTATGCAAATGAGTCTCCCTGATGTTATCCTGCTGGATCTCCGTCTCCTTGGCATGAGTGGTATTGATGCCATCCCGAAATTCAGGGAATCTTCTCCAAGCACACCTATCATTGTTCTTACCAACTCAAACCGGGAGAGAGACATTCTGGCTGCCATTTCACATGGAGCCGCCGGGTATTTGTTGAAATGTGCCAGCCTGGATCAAATTATCGAGGGCATCCATACCGTCATGGGTGGAGGCGCCTCTCTGGATCCCAGTGTGGCGAAACTAATCATGCGCAATATATCTGATGAGTCCGTGTCCGAAACCCTCTCACTCAGCAAGCGGAAGATGGAGGTCCTCTCGCTTCTTGCCGAAGGTCTGGTCAAAAAGGAAATCGCTGACCAACTCAATATTGCCTACGGAACCGTGGACTCCTACGTCAAAGAAATCTACGAGATACTTCAGGTGCACAATGCCCCTGCCGCCGTCGACAAAGCCCACCGGCTCGGATTGTTTAGAAGACTCAAGGAGTCCTGAAAAACCTCCCTGTGAGGCGCCTACCGATCCCGCTTAGCTAAGCTCCGGTAGCCGAGATCTGGGACATCCGGGACAACCAACGAGTGGAGCATACCATCTATCTGAAAGAACTCCGCTTCCCTTAGCTTGAAGAGGTGATTGCTCAGCGTTTCCTGTAGGCGGAGCCGCGGCCTTTTCCTTCGAGGGTGAGAAGTCCCTTGGTAACCAATCCGGCGAGGCGTTTACGGATGGTGTTTCGGCTTTGGCCGATCTGTGCCACGGCTTGGGCGACACTCACGCGGCCGGTAGTCTCGACCATTTCGAGCAGATCCCGCTCTGCCTGGCTGAGTTCATTGAGCGTTTGGTGTAGCGCATCCACTCTCTTGCCAAGTGCCTTTGTTTGGCGATGAAGCATGAGCAGAAAAAAACTCAGCCAGGGCTCCCAATCAGTATCATTGCCGTCTCCGAGCGTCCTTTGGGTGGTCCTGAGAGCTCGATAATACGCGTCCTTGTTTTGTTCGACGATGGACTCAAGCGAGGCGTAGGGCACGTGGGTGTAGCCAGCCCGAAGCAACAGGAGTGTGGTCAGCACGCGGGAGAGCCGACCGTTGCCGTCCTGAAAGGGGTGGATTTTGAGAAAAACCACAATGTAGGTGCCGATGACGAGCAGAGGGTGGAGGTCGCGGTTTCGCTCGCGCCGGACCAGCCAGGTGGTCAGCTCTTCCATCTCGCCCGGGGTGTCGAAGGGAGGGGTGGTTTCAAAAATGATGCCAATTTCCTTGCCGTCGGCATCGAAGGCGGCGACTCGGTTGGGAAGCGTTTTCCAAGTGCCCCGGTGACGTTCATCCTTGGTGCTGAACTGCAGGAGCACGGAGTGCAATTGGCGGATGTGATTTTCGGTGACGGGCAGCAGTTCGGCGGAATCGAAGACCAGTTCCATGGCTCGTGCGTAGCCTGCAACTTCTTGTTCATCCCTGCTGGCAAAGGATTCCGTCCGCAGCCCGTCAAGAACGGTTTCTACTTCACGGTTGGACAAGGCGGAGCCCTCGATCCGGGTGGACGAGCCCACACTTTCAATGGTTGCCGAACGCCGCATGCGCGTCAGCACCTCGGGCGAGAGCCAGGTGATGGCTTTCCAGCGCCCTTTGAATTCATCCACCTCTGCCAAGAGGCTGACCAGTTTGTTGCTGAGGTGGAGGTCTTCTGGCTCGATCATCATGGTATCCATTGATGTATCCGATTTTATCCATTTGTCAAGTGTGGCATTTATCTTTTTTTATCCATTTATGCCGGTAAAAATCTATTTATTGATCCGTTTGGATCCATTTTAGCACCCTATGTGAGCAAACTGGCCAAGGAAATAAAGCGAAATGGCAAGCACGCGATCAGGCACAAAGTCTTGTATTTTGTATCTTGTATCTTGCATCTTGCATCTTGCATCTTGTATTATGCATCTTGTATCTTGTATCTTTTGGTCTTGCATCTTGCGCAGCCAAAAGGCAGCGCCATTCAAGCACGTGGCTTCATCTTCCAGGTAAACATGAGAAGTGCCATCGCCATAAAGGTACAGGCAAGGATCGTGTAGAGCACGATCTTCCATGCGGTGTCGAGGCCATACACCTCCCGGTAGTGCGTGATCATGACGCCGAACCCCTTCGCCTGCACGGTTCGCCCAATATAGCCAAACAGACCGATGAATCCGGCGGCCGTTCCGATCGCTTTCTTGGAGCTCAGGTCCAGCGCCATGATGACGATGAAGTTGATTGCCGGATAGATAAAGCAACCGATCAGGGCAAGCATCAGCATATCGAGCCAAAGATAGCCCGCAGGGGTTAGCAGGATAGTGGTGAAAGCCAGTAAAATAGGCACCATGCACAGCACTGCCACCATGCCGCGCCGTCCGCCGAGCTTGTCTGAGATCCAGCCCAGAAAAATGGTCGAGGGGATGCCGCCAAACTCAATGGCTAGAATGGCAACTCCTCCTCCGGCTAGAGAGGCGCCCTTGATTTCTCGCAGATACATCGGCCCCCAGTCGAGCATGCTGTAGCGGGCGATGTAGGCGAAGAAATTGGCGAAGGCCAGCAGCCAGATCCACTTGTTCATCAGCACATGATCGACAAAGAGCTCCTTGAAGCTGAGTTCCTTTTCGTGGGTTCCGTGTGCTATCTCGTCGTCGGTGAAGTCATCATTGTATTCCTCAATCGGCGGCAAGCCGACGGACTGTGGCGTATCCCTCAGCCGCCAGAATAGATAAACGGAGCCGATAAGTGCAGCCGCCCCGGGAACATAGAAGGCATACTGCCAACCTCCAAAGTGAATCACCGCCCACGCCGCCAACATGCCGGCAATACCTCCACCGACATTGTGCGAGGTGTTCCAGATACTAAACATCAAGCCACGTTCCCGCTCACTGAACCAGTGCCCCATACTTCGCCCGCAGGGAGGCCAGCCCATGCCCTGGAAAAAACCGTTCAGCGACCAGAGCAGCAGATGCAGCTGGAAATCACTGGCGCTGCCAAAGAGAAAGTTGCACACCGCGGTCAGCATCAGGCCAAAGGCCATGAACTTACGGGCATCACTGCGGTCTGACATGGCCCCCATCAGGAACTTACCCAGCCCGTAGGAGATGGCAGTGATGGCGAGAATACTGCCGATCATGGAGTGGGTGTAGCCGAGCCCCACCTCAAGCTCCTTGGACACCACTGAGAGGTTGTTGCGCACCAGGTAGAAGGTGGCATACCCAAGGAAAGTCGACTCCATCACCCGCCAGCGATAACGCGGGTAGAGACGTTTCACCTCGTCATCAGGCAGCCGTTCAACGTGTTTGGCGGCGGAGAAAAAATTCCTGATTTTCGAGATCATGATGTGCCTGCTTTTCTTGGTTTATTCCTACTGAATTGTCTGACGATCTATCAAGATGGCGTCGACAACTTCGGTGAAGCCCGCACCCGCTTCTGACTTGGTGATAGTAGTGGGATGGGATTGCATCTGTGGCAGGAACCCGCGCACATTAGCCACCCCGAACGAGTGCTTGAAGAAGGCGAACATCGGCTCGTCATTCGGGGAATCTCCACAGAACGCGAAGGCATCATTCTCATCATCCAATGACACGCCGAAGACATCGCGGGCATACTGTTTTGTCATGGTCAGTTTGTCGAACTCACCAAACCAGCCGTTGACATGAATGGAGCTGATCTTGGCGGTCGCTCCGTGTGCTTCAAAGATGCGCACGATCTCCGCAACAGCCTCTTGAGAAAGCGCCGCAACATCCTCGCTAAAATCAATGGCCAAATCATATTCACGATAAGGCTGGTCAGATGCGATGCCAGCTCCCGGCACCTTGGTGAGAATTTCCTCACGGATCTCATCCAGCCGTTTTCTAAAACCCGCACGGGTGGCCTCATCATAACGGAACTCACGCTGCAGTCCCTGCTGCGTCATCCTCATGTAGAGCCCGCCATTCTCGCCAATGACTCCGTCCACCGGCCACATGCGCGCGATATGATCACACCAGCCAGCTGGCCTTCCCGTCACCGGCACAATAGCAAGCCCGGCATCATGCGCCCGCCAGAGAGCGTCGTAGGCCTGCCGGGTAATTCTCCCGTCCGTTGAGATGGTGTCATCAATGTCGGCAAACAGGCAACGAACGTTTTGTAAACTAGGCGGCATGGTGGCTGGTATAGTGGGTGACATGGTCGGTGTTATTCGCTCGTGCGTGGTTGTGCCTGTTGATACTCGCGAAGCCGGTCAAGTGCCTCAGCCCCAAAGAGAGTTTCGGCAATTTGTAACATCTCTTCTTTAGCTTCACTCAATCTGTGACACAACGATAGATTCGTGCGGCGGCGTAAGAAATCCTCCAGGGTGACCACCATTTCATGCTCTGCCGCATACTTCACCTCGGCTTTCATCACCCCCGAGCCAGTGATGACCTCATCTGCGAGGTCGGGCTCATCGTTGATCATAGCGAGCAGCACGTCGGCCTCTTTACCATAGCGTCTCCAGAGCCTCTCGGCACTGTTGTCAATCCCATCCAGGCACTCCTTGTTGAGGTGTTTTGCCTGCTCTAAAAACACGTTCCTGCCCTCATCCTCACCATACCACTGCTGCTTGTCCAAGTGATGTCCAAGCTGCTCACAGATCGCGCGCATTTCGTTACCGACATTGACGCAATCGGTTAGTTTACCACCGTAGATGCTGATATACCTCTTCTTTTGGTTCACCTCGTTGACGTGCTTTCGTGACAGCTTCATCCAGTCGCCCTGATCCTTCGCACCCTTCTTCACTGCAAGAGGCCTGACCCCGCAGCGCGTGGCGATCACATCCTCTTTAGTCAGTGGTTTAGGCAGCCCCATCTGGGCATTGATGTTGTCCAAGATGAACTGCACATCATCCTCGGTCACCTCGCTTGCCCAATGTTCTTGGGCGGTGTCCGTAGTGCCGATACAGGTGCGCGTGCCCATCGGAATAGCGAAAAACAACCTGCTGTCATCGGCAAAAAAGGTCATGATTTTTTTGAGTCCCGTGAGCTGTGGCACAATCAGGTGCACCCCCTTGGAGAACACAATGCGGCTGTTGGTCTCGACCCCATTTACCTCGTTCATTTCGTCTACCATCGGCCCGGCCGCATTAATGACCATGTCCGACTTGATCTCATATTCTGTACCACTGCGGACATCCCGTAAGCACGTCAGCCAATGATCTGCTTCTCGCCTGCTCCGCACCACCTCAACATAGTTCACCGCCAGCGCTCCATGGTGCCATGCCGTGCGGATGAATTGAAAGGTGAAGCGGGCATCATTATCCGGCAGATACGCATCAGAGTATTCCACTCCGCCTACGGATTGCGCACCGGTGGCCTCTTTGATTTCACGCGCGCTCAATAAGCTCGGCATGGCGGTAAAACCGCGGCCAAACAACCAGTAAACCCATGTTCCGGCATAAAACAACATCCTCGAAGGAGATGTTTTCTGCAAGGTGGTGAAGTAGCGGATCTCACGCACCGAGGAAGGATAGCTGCGGATCAAATCATTCCTCGACCGGCATAATTCAGCCATCAGCCTGACACAGCCACTCTGCAAATACTTGATCCCACCCCAGACCAGATTGGACGATGACTGGCTGGTCTCAGAAGCAAAATCACCCCGCTCCACGAGGGCCACTTTCAAGCCGGCTGCGGCTAGGCTGGCGGCACACGAGGCTCCATTGATTCCGCCCCCGATAATTAACACATCCTGTCTTTGCGACGTAAGCCGGCTAATCTGTGCATTGCGTTGCTTCATGATGCTGAGCAGATAAAACACCTTTCAGCACTATATGTAAACAATAGAGTAAACAATCTTGGCCAGTCGCACCCCGCGGCTATTTCACTGAACCCTCAACCATCTGTGCCCATCCGTGGTCATCCTCCCTCATCTGTGTTCAATATCATCAGCACTCATCACCAGCAGGCTTGTTCTAACAACACAGATAGCACAGATGGCCACAGATCATCATATCCGCTCACGCAGATCGAATCGCTCGAAGTCAAAGCCCGCTGCACTCAGGAATGCCTGCGATCCCTACACTCAAAACTCAAAACTCAACATTCAAGCCCTGCGCCTGCGCAGGGCGACTGCGAGGCCGCCAAGGCCGAGCAAGGTGACGGAGGACGGCTCAGGCACGGTAACGACAAGAGAGGCTAAATCCAGATAGGCATCATTGTTAATGCCGTTGAGTCTCGTTCCCGTGAAGCTATATCTTATCGTCCGTGTGCCACTCAGCACGTCTACTGTGCCGCTTTGTTTGGCCCATGATAACTCTGATGTATAAGCATCCAAACTCGATAATCCCAGAGAACTCCCGCCCCCATCCAGAAATTCCAGGCTGATGACACCATAATCGCCATCATTGGTGTAGCCGGCCTGGTATCCGCCGAACAAAGCATTCAGCCCTCCGAGGTCGATGGTTGCTGCAGAGAAGCCAGCTGCCACCAGATCCACGTCCTGGTAAGCGGTGAACGACGGGGTGTCGTCTCCAAAAATGTAAGCGCTGCCCTCAGCCGCATCTGGACTTGCCGTGCGTATCGCAACAGCCGCATCAGGATCAGGCCCTACGGCGGACGTGGTCCAGCTGGTGAGTCCGTCTTCGAAGCCGGAGTTGAGTAGCAGGTTGCTCAAGGAAAGTTCCCGGTCGGCAATCAAGGAGCTCAACAAAGAGGGGTTGTCGGTGGTGATGTAGTCAACTCCGTAATCGAGCAACTCCTGCATCCGGCCTACGCTGTTCACCGTCCAGACTTGTATGCCCAATCCATTCGATTGGACCAGATCGACTTTGGCCTGGTCAATATCACTACTTCTCCAGGAAATAAAGTCGGCTCCATCAGCGAGCGCGTCGTTAACGGTCGTTTGTGTCAACGACCCGCTCCCCAGCGCCCCCAGCTGGTAGGAACTGTTCAAGTTATCCAACGCATTCAGGAAGTTCCAGTCAAAGGAGATCACTGCAAAATCGTTTGTCGAGAAGCCCTCGGTGGTGAATTCGTTGTGGTAGTCGCTGGCACTTCCAGCCTTGCGCTCCACCATGGGTGCAAGACCTGCGGACAGGGCTGCGTTCATAGCCTCCGTTAGTGTGGGCACCTGCTCACCCGCATACGACGGGGAAAACCAAGATCCCGCATCGAGTGCTTGCAGCTCAGCCAGAGATTTCGACGAGACGGTGCCGGTGCCATTGGTGGTCCGGTCAATGGTGCTGTCATGCATGAGTATGAGCTCGCCATCGGAAGAAAGGCGAGCGTCCATCTCGGTGTAATCCGCAATACCCGCAGCAGCATTGATCGAAGAGATGGTGTTTTCCGGAGCATCGGCTGATGCCCCCCGGTGGGCGGTAATAGCGGTATCGGCATGCACACTTGCCGCGAGGCCCAGAAATCCGAACAGGGCCAAGGTTAGCTGATGGCGTCCATGGCTCGAAATTAACTGCTTCATTGAGTGAGTCGCTTTGTATGTAGGGTAAGAATGTAATTCAGGGTACTCGTTGGGAGCGATTGCGGAGTAACTTGACAGCATTTTAGTAAAATTTTTAGTAAACATGCTGTCGGCGGCAGTCTTGGGAAAGTTGAAATAGCCATCAGCCGTAGCGCGGCTATCCTTCATCGCTCATCAGCTGCGCTTGCGGCGCAGCAGCAAGGAGCTAAGGCCCAGGCCAAGCAGTGCAGTTGAGGATGGCTCGGGCACGGCAAAGGTGGTCAGTTCGAGCGAGTCGAAATAGCCATCGTTGTTGGTTCCAGCGAAGCGATCGGCAATCAGGTGAATCTCGATTTGACGCGTGCCGGAAGCTGCCAATCGAGAATCAGTTAACAAGTCCCATGCATCGCCAACATTGTATGGCGCATAGATAGCGCCTGAATCATAGGAGTCCAGGACGGTACCGGATGCGTCTTGATACTCGACGATGATTTGGGTGGTGTCACCACCAGTGCGGAAACTACTGATATACCCGGAAAAGTCGAACTGCTGAATACCCAAATCAATCGTGCCACCATAAGCGGAGACATTGATCGTCTGGGAGAGCTCGGCAGTAGCGCCAGCCCCTGCAAAGAAGTAGGCCGAACCGTCCTCGGGTGAAGGGCTACTAGAGCGTGTCGTCCAATTTGTTCCAACGATCTCTTCCCAACCGGCGATTTCTCCATTGTCCAAAGCCAGGTCATTGCCCGGGTTGTAGATCAGGTTGGCTCCATCGAGCTGGTTAAAACTCAGGTTGTCGATGGCAGTTGAAAATGCATCTTCACCTCCGTCATCAAATCTCAAGACATAGTCTGTTCCCTCTTTACCCACGAAATTGAATGCAACCGCCTCGGTATCGCTGGCACCCAGAGCTGCTGTGGTGTGAGAGTATACCTGACCCCCACCGAGCTCGGCAATGGAGATCGTCCATGCGTTACTGCTCGGTCCTTTGTCGCTTGATTGACCGATGTCGAGGGAGTTCAAGCGGAGCCTCGAGCCCGCATCCACGCTGAAGGTCACCGTAGGGTCGGGTTCACCTCCGTTTACGTCCATCTGGACCACGTCGACGATACCAGCGGTAGGGTCAAGAGTATTCCACACATTACTAGAACCGTGGACCTCCCAGACATTGGGTGACGGCGCCCAAGACAGACCGATATC
>Ga0209193_1001424_pt1 | contig 12310 bp, 4 predicted proteins | sample COGITO_mtgs_1003_FD_185515 | JGI IMG/M metagenome (GOLD analysis project Ga0209193, IMG submission 185515) | Pelagic marine microbial communities from North Sea - COGITO_mtgs_100330 (SPAdes) (version 2) | ecosystem: Environmental > Aquatic > Marine > Epipelagic ... | reverse complement strand
ATATTTGTGTGACGGAACTGGTCGATGGCGGTTATGCTTAAGAAAAAGTTAGTATCCGCATGTTCATGTATTGACCAGTTATTCAAAAGAATATTTTGTGACTTAGCACTCATGCAAATGAGAAAAATGAGGACTATATGTGAGACTCTCTTAATCATTAATCGTACAAGTCTATGATTACGGCAAGATGGAAATAGTCCTGAACACTTAAGTAGGACCCTTCTAATTCGCGGATATCTCCAACTAATAATAAGTCAAGCGGTTCGCCCATAAGATATTGAGGAGCTAAAATGAAAGTCTTGGAAAGCCAAGGATCAGTGTTTAACATGAGAGAAGTTTTCTCTTTAAAGAGTTCGTTACCTTGATAATCCGCTAATCGAATTTCCATTTCGGTAGATCTTTCAACAAGACTAGATCCAGACAGTTGAAAGCGAACACCAACACTATCAGCCGTAAGAATTAACGAATCTAGGGTGCCACTAGAATTGATCTCAAGTAAACTCGAAGCGGTATACGTTAAATCACCTTCCGCGTAACCGATTAACGTTGCTAAACCTTGTTCAACAGAGTAATTCTCTTTTAATAGCAGTCCTATTATGGTATCGATACTAATAGTAACATGACCAACCGCCGTGTTTAGAACGGCCCCAATAATTTCCCCCGAATCGGGAGGCACAACTCTATTTATGGTATGCTGAGCGAAATTGAAGAGATCATTGGAGTTATTGCCTAATTTCCATGTAGAAGTGTCACTATAACTAACAGTCCCGCCACTAGTTGTGAAGCTTAGCGAGTCACTCACCAAATAAGAGCCAAATCCAGCTCCGTTAAGTGATGTTGTTAGTTGTGTCGATTTTAAAGACATACTATCTATTAAATGACTTCTATTCGGAAGTAAACCCGGCAAAACAGAGGTAGTCAAAACAGTAGAGCTTCTGACCCTACCTTGAACATAAGAAATATCCCATGTGGAAGGGATGCTGTACCTGCCCGCGAGTCGATAATGAGGCCTTGTTCTTATAGCAAATCCGTTAGTGGGTCTTAGATAATATGTAGCGTAAATGAATTCTCTGTCTATCAGTATACTGTCCTGTTGAAGGTGTATGTTATTAATAAATTCAGTTTGGCTTGATAGCATGATAACACTATCTGTATAGCTGAAACCCAATGAGTCTCTTAATTCACGAATGATGTAAAATGGACCGTCATAGCCATATAATTTATACTTGGCTTTAATTTCTCCGGAATGAATATAGCCTAACAATGAATCAGCAGAATGTTGGAAAGGTATAGAAATAATATCATGACCTAAAAAGTACCGTTTATCTATTGGACTTACTTTACCCGAATAGACCCGTATTGAATCTAATTCTACGTAAAACTTCAAGGTGTTCGTATTCTGTATATAAGTGGGGACTGAGAAACCTGGGCAGCTAACATTTTCGAAACGAATTTTTACATTATTGCTTAATATTTCATCATAAATTACGGTATTGAGATATACGCTATCGCCGGAATTCAATAATGTATCAACGGAATATATAGTAGAGCCATTAGCGGTCAAGAAAAACGTCCCTGTAAGATCGATGTCCAGGTTGTTTTTGATACCCACCTTTAACCTGAAAGACTTGCAAAAACTAGTACTATCAATATTAGGTAATGGCACATTATTAGCGAAAATATTAGGGTTGGTTGGATTTTTATTTGAAAAACCAGAATAACTGGTCATTGTATCATTATTAGAGCTATTAAATAAAAACAAATCTTGAGGAGAGTAAAGCGAGATGAAATTATTTTGGTTTAAAGAATTAACAGTTGTCGCCCCTTCGACATCGAGTAACAAGGTGTCATTCTGAATATGGTGTAACGAATCGTTGTGATATGTCGAATCAATCAAGGTTACTAATTTACGACTCGCAAAAATCGTATCAGAAATAGGGTTAAGTAGGTAAACACTATCGGAACTCGATGAACCAGGACTAGCATTTAAGTCTAAGACATTATGATAATAGAAGGTATCTTGAAATACGACTATATTTGAATTCCGGTTTGGACGAATAGAATTAGGGGATACCAAGCCGCCGCTACATTGTGTCAAAACAATTGCAAGGAACAAGAGTAAAATTGAGTTATGTCGAAACCACATATTACCGAGTCTATTGGCCTGTTTGCCTGTTGTAAATATAAGAGGTTTCAATATACATTGTTTCTCCCGTTAATAGTGGTGTTGAGTGCTCTTTTCTCATCATGCTCGTCAAGTTCTAATTTTATAACAATTCCACTGACCCCTATGGAATTAGATGATAAACGGTTTCTTGATACACTAGAAGAATCAACCCTCTTTTACTTTGATCTTTTTAATTTTGACGGCTATGATCGTTTTGGTAATACAATTTTCGAAGATCTCAAGTATAGACTAACATCGAGAAGTTCAATTGAGTACCCAAAAACTAAAATATCTTCTTTTGAAGGGGCTCTATTCAGAAAAGGCTTTCACACAAAATATGTTGTTTACGGGATCTATAAAAACGAACCAGAATTAGTAAACAGAAACGATACAATTAGTATAGAGCCATTAAGGGAAAAAATAAAACCAGAAGAATTCAACATTCCTGCAAGCGTCAGCCTTCTTATTGCGTCTAAAAAAGCGACTAAGGTTTCTCAAAAAGGAGCGGTTGAAAACGTGAATCAAACTGCGAAAGTATCGGCTCAAAATCAAGATGTGCGACTGATTATAATAGCCTGTTTTAGAGAGGCGTATTTTGAAGAATCAATGCTGGAGGAATATTATAATGATCTTTCAGAAATCGACTATTACATGGCGAATGGTTGGGTAAGGATTTATCTCAAAGACTTTCCCGGTTACCGGATATATGAAGCCAAAGAAGTTTTCCCTGATGCTTGGAGGGCTAATTATGGTGAGTAATTACATATTTACTTTAACTTTAAGAAAAACAATCTACGTGTTCAATCTATTACTTCGCTCAGCCGCTATTGCAATTACTATACTATCAAGTGCAATAGGTTACAGTCAATCTTATAATGTAAGCGTAGTCTCTTTAAATAACTATGTAACCCCGGGCGATTCTTTAGAATTTGAGTTAACGATTACTAGTGCGTTTTCGGCAGGAAACTTCTTTCAATTTGGATTGGCACCTTTGGGAATCCAAAGTGCCTCTCAAGTGCTGTCTTGTTCAACAGCTACAGTTGCTGCCTACTCATCTGCAGGGACCTACACCAATTATTTGGTTCCTTCATCTTCAACACCTTATGGGTCCTATATTGTTTTGGCGCAGTCTTATTTCCCATCAATTGTTGATACAGTGGGTTATATTACGTTAGGACCTGAACTGGTTCCCCCTACTTTTCAAGAGTCTATTGTCGCACCTTCAGATTACTGCTATGGTGAAAGGGTACTATTAACAATAGATAGTATTCCAAAGGATTCGACAGTGGTAAACGTACCGTCTAATTTTCCTTCGGGGAATGTCCTTTGGCTGCCCTTTTCAAACTCTATTCAGGAGTATCATACGCTGCAAAATCCTCAGCAAATTGGCTTGGGTTATGCGTTGCAGCAAAACAGAGATGGTTTAGATAATAGTTCCTATTACATTAACTCTACCAATTCAGCTTTAATTTATAACCAAAGCTCTAGAGCAGCATTAATGTCTAGCTATCAAGGCTTGGCTGATAGTTCGGAATTTACCATGTCTTTTTGGGTAAGAAGGGACTCTTGTACTACTGGAGTTCTTTTTGGTCGTGTAGATAGTCTGGGAGCTGGTTCCTTTGCTTGTTATTTAACAGATTCTTGTACAATTGGCTTTGTTGGCGCATTTTCTGATCAAAGTTTTCAAACCACAGTTAAACAGTTAGAAGCCAGCCTTAATTTCAACTGGAATCATGTGATTATTCAAAAGGCTCAGAATACTATTAGTCTGGAAATTAATGGTTCCCAGGTAGATTCAGAGTTAGTTTCAGGTGCGTTGAATACGCCTCAACCTTTAGGTGTAATGGTTGGCGCTCCTATGAGTTTATTGACGGATACAATACCAATACCAGGTGCTTTCGCGGCACTTGACGATATAGGGTTTTGGTCACGTACCTTAAGTGCGTCTGAAAAGTCTAATTTACGAACTGCAGAGACCTTTGATATGACTAGCACTAGTGCCTATTCTTGGTCGACAGGGACCTTGGATTCGGTATGTTCTTTTACCATCTATTCTGATACTTTAGTGAAGCTTAGCGTTATCAACAACCAAGGCGTATCTCATACCGATTCGGTAGTGATTCTTGTAAATAATCCTCAGATTTTTGGTCTTAGCGGAAATTGTTTGGGGGATACCACTGCGCTTAGTGTACAGAATATAGGCGTTTCATCAAATTTTAGTTATTTGTGGTCTTCTGGAGATTCCTCTACGACTCACGAAAAGGCATATTCTTCTAACCAGAATGTTTGGGTAAAAAGTATTGCGACTTCATCGGTTTGCTATGATACTTTAGGCGTCAGTATTTATCCGCTTCCGACAGCGTCAATTAGTCAATCAATGCGCTTTAATAGCAGCCAAACTCAAGTACTGCTTTCAACAGGGACAACGACGCCTGGAACCCAAATTATTTGGAGCACCGGCGATTCAACAGCTAATATTTCTGTATACCCGAGTCAAACTACAGCCTATGTAGCATCGGGAATAAATTCATACGGCTGTACCAGTACGGATACAGTTATTATTGAAGTCGAGCAAAAAACTTTTGTTGTAAACCTAAACGGTCAAATAGTAACAAGCAACGTGCATATTGCGGGAAACTTTAATGGCTGGGATCCCAGCGATAAATCATTAACCTACGCAGGCAATGGAATATATATGGCGACTATTCCGCTGGTAAAAGGGGATACTATTTCGTATAAATTTATTAATGGTGACTCCTGGAGTGACCCACACGACAGTGTTTCATGTAGTTCATTATCTATCCAATCAATGGGTAATAGATATGTAGTATTAGAATCGAATATCGATACTATCGGGCCGGTAATGTTAAGTAGTTGTATAAATTCACCTGTAATGGAACTCATTCAAGCAGATACTACTACAGCGTGTTTTGGGGATTCTATTTCGTATGTAATGTCGAGTGTTTTGGATTCTGTGTTTTGGTTCACAACAAACTCGATTGACACGTCGCATAATTTTACTGTACCTACAGGGTACTCCGGTGCTTTAGGTGTTCATGCATTTTACCCTTATGGAGTAAGGCTCGTTGATACCATATGGGTAAGTCAAGATGCAGCAATAGATACTTCGATTATCAAGACAGGCCCTACCAAGTTTTGTTCTGGCGATAGCGTAACTCTATCTGTAAATTCAAGTTATCAGGTGCTATGGAGCAATCAGCAAACGACGTCAGCAATTACTCTGGGACAATCCGGGTCTCTATATGCAACCCTTACTTCATTGACCGGCTGTTCTTCTTCTACAGATACGGTTGAGATTATTACTAACGCAAATCCGGACGCTACACTTTTCATAACAGCAGATACGATTTGTTCGGGCGATACAACATTTATTTCTGTTGCGCCTGGCTACGATTATACTTGGTCAAATCAAGGATCGGGAAATCAGATTAGTATCACTAGTTCGGCTTCGATTTTTGTGATTGTGACAGATACCATGACTAATTGTTTCACTCAAAGTGATTTAATCAACATAACGGCTTTTGCCCTTCCTTCATCGCCAATTTTCACGGGGGATACAATCTCTAAAGTGGGAAATAAAAACGGTTATTTAATAGGATCAATAGATTCAACTTTAAATTACAGTTGGGCGCTAGATGCTCTTGGAACTATTTACACTTCGAATCTAGATTCGTCACTAATTAAAATTGAATGGACTAACGCCGGAACGGCCAACTTAACAGCTACGGCGAAAAACACCTTTTGTAAAAATTCGTTTACTACGTTAGTCCAGATTAATCCATTGAGTATACAAGAGATGGCCAATTCCGTTTTACTCTATCCAAATCCATCTAGAGGAACAATTTCCATAGAGGCGACAGCTAATCTCTTAAATAACCAATCCGCAGTACTCTACGACTCCTATGGTGCAGCGCTGAAGGAGGTTCGTTTAGACGCAACAACAGATCAAACACTCGACCTAGAATTTTTGCCATCAGGAATGTATCATCTCGTTTTTAGTGATGGTTCAACCCTTCCTTTTGTCATTGAAAAATAAAACCACTATCCCCGCGAAAAGTCATTTTCGTGGGGATTTTTACTTGAACAAAACTATTTACGATGAAAAAACTCTATCTCTTATTGGTGGCCGTGCTATATTCTTTTGGCTCGCTCACTGCTCAAGTAATGACACAGACCTTTAGTAGTATTCCTTCTACTTGGACACAGTCTAATACTTGTAACAGTACTTCTACGAATGCCTCGTGGAAATTAACGACCTCTAGCCCTGGTTATGGTGCTTCAGGTTACACCGATAATACCGGTGGAACAGGATCTTATGCTATGTGGGTAGACGGTTCATCTCCTTACCCTTGTGATGTAAGTATCACTACTGACTCTATTGATGTCAGTACGTTGACTTCACCTTCTTTAGAGTTTTACTGGTTTAAGAACAATACCAGTACATCCTATTTTGACAACAACACCTTAACCGTTGAGGTCTTTGACGGTCAAACGTATCATCCGGTATGGTCGGGCAGTACAGATTCAGCGGGTTGGCGTAAGGTGCAAGTAGATATTTCATGTATCAGTACACCAAATGACATCGCCCTAAGATTTACCGTAAGTAAATTCAATGGTGCTGCTTCATTCTACAACGATATTGTAGTTGATGATATCAAAGTTCAGGAGTTACCTACAGGATTCTCTAACTGTGCTGCGCCTACTGGTATAGCCGTAGGAACGGTATCTGGAGGTTCGGCAACTGCAACTGTATCTTTAGGTTGTAATTCGAGTGCAAGTACTAGTGTTATTTATGGTTTAGCAGGTTTTAACCCTTCTAGTGCCGGTACGTCAGCAACTGTTTCGAGTGGTACGGCAACTTTAACATCGCTTGCATCATCAAGCACGTACGATATTTATGCCGTAACAACTTGTGGTACATCAACATACTCTGACACTTTAGGGCCGATTTCATTTATTACTCCTTGTGCTGTTGTAGCTACACCTTACACTGAAAACTTAGATGCCGCATCTTCAGGGGGATCTACTAGCCCTAGTCTTCCAGTATGTTGGGAATATTATCAAGGTGTATCGAATGCATCGATCTATTCCACGTACCATTACATTTACAGCTTCATTTCGAATTCATCATCGAACTCGCTGAGAACTTACCGTTCTTCTTCTGCATCGTACTCTGGAGATACTGCAATGTCATTAACTCCTGAGATTCAGGGTCTAGATAGTGCAACAAAGATGCTCGAATTTTATGGACGCAAAGGTTACTCTTCTTACCCAGGTGAGATCCTTATCGGTGTAACGAATGCTGCCGGTGCCGCTTCGTCGTTAACTATAGTTGATACTGTTTATATGAACAGTGATGCATTTGAGAAATACACTGTTTATTTAGATGCTGCTGCGGGTATTGCTTCTGGTGATGCGCGTGTTGCTTTTGTAACTGTATGTAATGGTATTTATGACTACATGTACATGGATGATATCACAGTAAAAGATATCCCACCATGTCCGGAGCCTATAGCTCTATCATTAACGTCAGCGACACGTTCTACCGCTACTCTTGCGTGGAGTTCATCTGCAAGTGCCTTTGATATTGAGGTTGGCCCAACAGGTTTTCAGCAGGGTACAGGTGATATGTATACATCTAGTTCAGCCAGTGTTGCTGCCAGTAATTTAACTCAGAATACTTATTACGACGCATACGTGCGTGCAAACTGTACTTCAACAAATGACGGCTACTCAACCTATATTGGTCCGTTTACGTTTAAAACAGAATGTGGATGGTTTGACGAGCCGTGGACTGAAGATTTTGGCTATAATACTATTTTTGGTAATTCGTTAAACCCTAATTTACCTGACTGTTGGAGTTATTATGGTACTGGTTCTCAATATTCATACGTCACTTCTAGTAGCTTTTATGGTAATACAGCAACTAACTCACGGTATTTATTTTTAAGAGCCTACCAGAGTTCCTTCAGTACGACTTACAATCTTGGCGATACGTCTATGGTTATCTTACCATTAACAAATGACTTATCAGTAGGAGACTTGCAATTATTGTTTAGCGCAAGAGGATATTCAGGTGCTGGTGTCGGTTCCCAAACCGATAATATTATTGTTGGAACGATAGATTCTATAGGAGATAAGTCATCAATGTTTATCATTGATACAGTCCCGATGTTGGGTAGCACATATCAAGACTATACAGTGGATCTTACGAATACTCCGACAGATGCTCACAGTATCTTTATGATGGCAATCGCTGGTGCTAATGGGACTTATACCTATGGATATAATGAAAGTTATATCGATAACATAGAAGTTCGCCAGGCTCCGCAATGTCCTGAACCATTCGGGTTCACTACTACTGTAAGTACTGATACTTCTGCCACTATTGATTGGTCCGACAGTTCTGTCGTTTCAAACTACTTCATAGAATGGGGACAATCTGGGTTTACTCAGGGAACAGGAGCTACAATCGATACGGTTTCAACTTCCGAATGGAGTAGCTCAAGTTTAACAAGCAACACGACATATGATTTCTACGTTCAGTCAGAGTGTAGTGCTTTAGGTATTAATTCTCCTTGGTTTGGACCTATCACAATCACTACACCTTGTTCTCCAACTGCTAAACCTTTAGTTGAAGGTTTCGAAAACCTCGCTACTACGTTTGGTACGGCGACTGCTCCGAACTTTGCAGATTGTTGGGTTCAAGACAGAGGTGTATCAGCGTCGTATGTTCGTGGTATGTCGAATACATATGGAACGGTGTACGGAAATGGTTATATGGAATTCTGGGGAATGGCTATGAACTCCGATACATTAGCATTCTCATCTCCACCTATTGAAAACCTTTCGACGGAAGGAGCTGAGGTTACATTCTATGCATATTTGAACTCAGCATCATACCTTGGTGAGCTTGAAGTCGGTGTATCAGACTTCTCAGGATCATTATCATCTGCTAGAGCGGCAACAGAAATTAAGTTGAGTACCTCATGGCAGCAATTTAGCGTATATCTCGACTCAAATTTCTTGCAGTCAGGCGATGCCCGTGTATCTTTCATACTACCTGAAGGTAACGGACAATGGAACGATTTACGTATCGATAGTGTAACAATTGCTGATCTACCTTCGTGTGGTACTTATAATCACATGATTGGAAGTATAACTGATACCTCTGCGGATTTATCTTGGGACTACTTTGGAAATGATTGTTTCACTATTGAGTACGGATTATCTGGCTTTATCCAAGGCACTGGCGTTGGTTCTCAATCGGGTACGATTGATTCGAATATTACAAGTAATTATGTAATGTCAGGTTTGAACCCAAATACGTCTTATGATTTTTATGTAGAAAATTGTTGTAACCCGGGTACATGGGAAGGTCCATTTACATTCTCTACTGAATGTACAGGTCCTCTAGCAGCAGGTACATACACCGTTGGTTCTACCGGTAACTTTGCTTCGTTAGATTCTGTGATTAGTACACTGAATGTTTGTGGTATTGCTGGTGCAGTGACTTTTGAATTACAGTCTGGAACTTTTGTTGCTGGTAATTCATTAGGGTCTGTAAATGGTTCAAGTACTGCAAATACAATAACGTTCACTGGAGCTTCAGGTGCTTCTGATACTCTTGTACAGATATCTTTATCTGGTTCATCAGATGTTATTCTGGATGATCTGTTCATATATAATATGAGTAGTGACGGAGTTGTACTGAATGAAACTGAAAACGTCACGATATCGAATTCTACAATTCAGGTTACGACTACATCTACGTCGACATTGGCTGGTATGCCGATTGCTTCTCGTAGTGGCCAATATTACTACAACGGATCTTCCGAGAGTAACTTGACTATTGTGAATAACGAATTAATCGGAGGGTATTATGGAATTTCCTTGTACGGATCTTCAATGAATCGTTCATCGAATGTTCATGTAGCAGATAACACATTCAGCTTACAATACTACTATGGCGTTAACTTAAGCTATACTGATGGAGTTACCTTTAACAATAATAGCGTTAGTGGTTTCAGGTCATCTAGTGCCTATGGAGCTCGATTCTACTTCTCGAACAACATAGAGGCGCATGAAAACCACATCAGTGGTGTAAACTATGGTATGTATGTCTATCAAGCTAATGGCACAGATAACGAGCTAGTGAATAATATGCTTGATGCCAATGTTTACGGTATTTATAGCTATTTCAGTGATAGTGTAGCTGTACACCACAACACTGTTCGGGGTAATTATGGGTTCTATAATTATTACAGTAGTAACACTGATGCTAGAAATAATATTTTCATCGGTAATACATATGCAGTATACGCTAGGTTTGGTTCTAATAATGACTTCGACTATAATGTCTATAATTCAAATGGAACATACTTAGCCTACACAACTACGTTAATTGATTCTTTGGGTGAATGGCAAACGCTTGATTCTTTGAACAATACGAATTCGGTTGAAGGTGACCCAGTATTCCTATCTCAAAATGACCTACACGTTGTTGGTCTTTTAGCGAATGATGCTGGTGATAATTCAGTAGGTGTAACCCATGATATAGACGGTGATGTTCGTCCATCTTTAATTGCATCAACCGTGGATATTGGTGCTGATGAATTTGACGTCGTGTATTATGATGCTGCAATCACTGGAATTGTAAGCCCTTCTGGTTCCGCATGTGGTGGTGATAGTGTAGAGGTTATTATCGAGGTTACTAATCTTGGTGTTAGCTTAATGACTTCGGTTGACGTTACTGTGAATTTTGCAGGTCAGAGTATTACAGGTACGTATGCAGTAGATACGCTTGCTTTAGGAGAAAGTGAAGCTATTGTAGTAGGTTATGTCAGTCAGCGAGTAGGAGGTTTTTACTCTTTAGATGCTGAAGTCGATTTAACTGGTGATACAAGAGCTAATAATGATTTACTTTCAGCAACAGTTGAGCTCCTAGATGCTCAGCAAGTTTCCATGAATCTTCCTGAATTTGCCTGTGCGGGAGATGTTATAGATCTTGAAATTACGCATCCACTGGATGGAACATTGATGTGGAGCTCGAATGGCGATACATTAGGAGTTGTAGATGCCGATTCAACGATGACATTAACCTTAACTCAGGATACGACACTCACGCTTTCTGCTGTTGCCTCAATGGATACAACAGGTAATGTTCGTGGTATTGGTTCTGGTGGTGGTAACTATAACTATATGGGGCCAGGTCTGCAGTTCACGGTAAATCAATCGTCTATCATTGACAGTGTAACTCTTTATCCTAATGCTGCCGGTAGTACTACCATAGATATTAAGGATGCGGCGACTGGCGCAATTATTTGGACTTCATCTGTTAGCACTACAGCTACTGGTAATACTGCGGAGCAGGTTTATTTAGGTGCTAGTATGCAACCTGGGTCGTATACAATGACGGCTAGCGCCTCGACTTGTGGAGGGCTTTATCGTGAGTTTGGTGTAACTGGTTATCCGTTCTCCACTTCCGGAAACGAGGTAAGTATTACTCAAGGATCATTGACCAACTACCACTACTTCTTCTACAATTGGGTAGTTACTGTTGGTGGATGCGAGCGTCCGGATTCTACCGTTACTATTATGGTTCATCCAGATCCAGTTGCTGCAATATCTGTAGATGATGCTAACGCGACAATCAGTGCGACGGATTGGATGGCGAATTGGAGTACTGCAGGTACTTCAGGTGCGGATAGTATTTACGTTGAGTTCTCTAACGGAACATCTTCAAACGATACTTCAGGTACAGTTACCTTTACTGCGAACAACGCAGGTGAAACAGTAACCGTTATCGCGTTCGGCCCATGTTCTTCTGATACTGCCACATTCACATTTGATGTGAACCAGATCAGTGTTGACGAAGACTTCATGAACGGTACATTAAGTATTTACCCGAATCCAACTCGCGGTCTATTCAACGTAGAATTTGCAACAGCATCTGCTACAGACGTTGAAATCAGCATCGTGAATATGGTAGGACAGGTGATCTCTACTGAAGTTGTAACAGTAAACGGATTATACAATAACCAGTTCGATCTCAGCAATGAATCAGCTGGAGTATACTTCATCAAGTTTACAACGGAAGAGGGAGTACTTACTGAGCGTATT
>Ga0209193_1001409_pt1 | contig 12439 bp, 15 predicted proteins | sample COGITO_mtgs_1003_FD_185515 | JGI IMG/M metagenome (GOLD analysis project Ga0209193, IMG submission 185515) | Pelagic marine microbial communities from North Sea - COGITO_mtgs_100330 (SPAdes) (version 2) | ecosystem: Environmental > Aquatic > Marine > Epipelagic ... | reverse complement strand
GTTTACGCTGATCGTGTTTGAAGCATCCCCGACTTTGGGAAATACTATGTATAGCTGTTCGCCTGGAGTTACGTCAAGTCTTGGATGTATCGGAATCTCAAACCAATCGGCAGGTGTCGTAGTTCCCAGCTTGTTTAGTGTCTCTGTGTTTAGTAATTTCTTGTATCTTATGTCAGCAGGATCAGGTCCGCTTCCTCCTGTGTCTCCCCAAATCTGTACGGAAGTATCTACTGCTGGTGTTCCTGTCTTGATCGAACGTATTGCTATCTTTACAATGTTGTCTGCTGTTGGGATAAACGGAATTGCGTGCCATTCAGAATTCAAGTTGTCTGCTGCATCTGGTGTAGTTGTCTCACTTACAGAAACTCCTGGTTTGAAATGTCCGAATCCATGAACAAAATTGTATAGCATATCTGCTGATGAATCTGTCCATTCTAACGGTCCATTTAATATATATCCTATCTTTGTGCTATCCCATGTCGTTGCTCTTTCTCCTGACAGATTGTTTGTAAACAGAAATCCTGAATCCCTGCTTTCTGGATCTTGAACTACCAATGCCCTGTCTGCGTTTACATGAAACGTTGTGTTGGCTATGCCACACAGGTTTGATATGATTTGACCAAATGATGCGACATTGAAATTGACGTTTGCTATCTTCTGACTTGTTGCAGACTCGTCAATGCCGTTTCCTGTCGTACTTGTCTGTGCGGTAATTGAAGTCAATCTGTCTATGTTGTTGTCTATGTAGTGGTCTTTATCATTGAACAGATCCAAGATAAGTTCTGATATTTTTGTAGAATCATCAGTGTCATCCAGCGTAACTCCGTCTGCTGTCTTTGCCTGATTTCTTACCAATCTGCTCATTCTTTCCCTTAATATGATCCCATATCCTACGCAAGTTATACTTATAGTCTGAATACCTGTAATTGGTCTTTGGGTTGTAAGATTCTTTATCTTTCCATAGAACCATCTTTCTTCAGTTGCAGTAGACTTTCCAAGATACAACTGTATTGACCACTCCCTGCCAATTACGCCAGGTCTGTCAGTGTTTGTAAGATCTGACAAGTTTCCGTCATTGTCATGTATTACTAATTGTAATCTGCCAAAGTCGTCATCTATTCCAAGATGTAAATTCAATGCAAATAACTGAAAGTCCTGAGTTCCTGTAGGGTTTAGCTGCTTGGACTCGAAAGTGTATGCAGAACCGCCAAACTGATTGGTTATCACTATTCTTGGATGTAATGCGTTTGGATTGTAGTTAGGTGTCAGTGTCATAGTACGCTTACCCCTGTAGATATACTGTTCATTCTGTCCTTGAATCTGATCCTGTCGTCTATTTCCTCTCTGCCTCTGCCTGCCGTATCAACAATCTGAAATGCTTCGGTTCTGTCCAATCCTATAGACTTTATCAAAGCATCCTGTTTGGCTACTTCATCTTGCAAACTAGGTAATGTTAATGCTGAACCTGTGAATCCTGTTACACCAAAGTCCTGTTGAAGTAAGTTAATTTCTCTTGCTTTTGCATATTGATTGTCATTAAATGCTTTTACTGCGTTCCAATCTCTATAAAATTGATAGCTTTGCTGTGCTGAAGCTCTATGTGGCAATCCTGTTCTTGCATTGAATGTCTTGTAACTTAGCCCTGCTGATGACAATGCATTTTTTATTGTATCTGCTCTTTGTTTAATTCCACCTAACTGTCCTCTCAAGTCACTCATTCCTGTGTAACTACTAACTCTACCGATACCTGTAAAATAATCAGAGAATATCTGTGCTTGTATAAATGCTTTTGATTGCCTCTGTTTTCCTGCTCTACTAAACTCTTTTGCTGATCCATATCCACCTACTACTGCTCCTTCATCATATATTGACATTCCTTCTCGTAATTTTCCACCCCATCTTAGCCTGTTTGTATTGGCATCTTTGATTTGATTTCTTAATTTATTATCTGCTAATGTCTTTGCATTTCTTCTTAACACTTCTAAAGTTTGTGAACGTCTTACTTGACCTCTAAATCTTGACATATCTGACGTATTACCTCCTTCGTTCATGGCATTAAATTCTGCCATAGTCTGTCTTGCTAAATTAGTATCTCTTGTTGCATTTGGATCAATGGTTGCCATCTGAGCTCGTCTTAATGCTTCAATCATATTGCCCTCGCTAGTACCTAATCTTCTATTACCCATTCCAAATGTACCACCCATGATGTTTTGCATACCTGCAATAATCTTACCCCCTGTTCCACCATAAAATACACCTGTGCCTGTAAGTGGAGAAGTTCTACCTGTAGTAATGCTTTGAGTTCCAAATTGAATAGTTCTAGGGAAATTCTCTTTTGCAAACTTTTGAATAGCTAATTGTTTTAATTTTTCATTTCTTTGTTTAAATAATCCTCTTTTCTGTGAACTCATTGAACCTAATCTAAGTTGGTATGCAGGTGTATTTTCATCTATGAATGTTGACAAAAATTCTTGATTACGTTCATCTTTTGATTTTGGTTTTGGTGGTTTGATTTTTGGATTTCTTTCAGTTAATGCATCTAATTCTGATTCTAAATCTAATATTTGAAGTGAGGTATTACCTGCTGCTGTGTACCAAGTCCATACTACATTACCTCCATGTCTTTCATAATCATTAACTAATTCTTGTTCAATCTTTCTTAAGTTATCTATTTCTGCTTGTATTTTTTCTGCTTCTGACGGTACATCAGGTAATTGTGCTGATGGAACTGTGCTTGTAATATATGATGGAGGAACATAATCAGGTGTAGATATAACTCCTGATACTGTTTCATGTCCAAAAAATCCTGCTAGACCTGGTGTTTTAAATTTAGTAAATCCTTTAACAGTAGATGTATCACTAATTAAATTTCCTTTATGTATAGCTAAATACAATTCAGGAGTTAATTGATTTTTTAATGCTGAATAATCAGAACCTACATAATTTGGATCTGCTTTTATTTGTTGTATATTATCATCTAATCTATCTACATTTGATATTAATTGTTCTTCAGCAGCAACAGCAGGCATACTTAATGGTCCACTATGCGTTAAATATTTTAATACAGCATCTATTTTATTATCAGTTTCTTGAATTTTTGCTTCAACGCCCTGTTGGGCTTGACTATTTTTTACCTGTGTACCTCCTGTTGTGCCACTAGTTATTTGCTTCTGCCTACCCATTTCAATTTGTATGTTTGCTACTGATCTTTTGTATTGTCTTTCCCAATGTTTTACTAAGTCAGTTTGTGCAGTAGTTTCTTGTTGAACGGTCTTTGTCATTGATTTCCAACTATCTTCAAAGTCTGTAGTTGATTGTGTTACACCGCCAATTTTACTATCATAGTGATCTAATGTAATATCTGATGCTCCTGTAAACTCATCCATTAATTTAGTGACATTACTAATAATAGATATTGATTCTCCCAAATCTTTATTAAATATTTTGATTACCTGTGCTAATCCTTCCCATACTACTATTGCTCCTAATGCAATTAATGTGTACTTGCTAGTTACTACATTAAATGCTGTTGATGCTACAGTTGCAAGTTTTATTCCTTTTGTCATTTGTATCATAGATGCACCTGTTTGAACTGCTGAGAATCCTACGTTTGCAATATTTAATCCAAACAATATGTAAGTATCATTTACTTGATCTGCCTGGTCTTTTACTCTTTGCTGTTTAACTGCTAAATCGTCATGAGCAGTTGCTAACTCATTGGTAAGTAATTCCACCTTTTTCATATTTGGTGCTGCTTTTTTCATTTCTTCGTTGAGCATAAACTGCTTTCTTCTCTGCAAATCTATTGCTCTTTCTACACCAACTGCTGATGCCTGTAATGAAGTTTTTGCCTTTTGTAAGTTTGATATGGAAGTATAAGCCTGTGTAAATGATGTAACTAAATTGATAGTACCTTGAGTTAAAGTTTGAAATCTAACTGCTGTGGTTGTTGCTGTGTCTCCTAACTTATTCATGGCAGGTGTTGTATTATCTACTTGTTGTTTGAATTTTGTTAGATCCTGCGTAGAACCCTTCATAAGTCGTTTAAATTCTTTAGCATCTACTTCTATTCTAAGAGTAATCTTGCCTCCGTCTACCATGATATTATGTCCTTAAAAATGATATAGAGAAGTATTTACTTTTTACCAATTTTAATATCTTTGAAGAACTCATTACCCAATCCTTTTGTACTTCTACGTCTACCAATTCTGACTCTTGTTGATAGTCTACCTGTTCTTGGTCTAACTATACTTGATCTACCTCTACTTCTTCTTTTGTTATATGTTGTGCCTGTAAGACCTACTGTACTAGTAATGTTTACCTTGCCTGCTATTGGTCGCCAAAATCTGTGTTTTTCAACTAATTTCTGAGATAATGCGTTAGAAATTAAGTTATTTACTGAAGAATCAACTAACTGCATAAAATTGTTAGGAGGTGTACTTCGAGTGCCATTAACTACCCAAAATAATTTTTCTTCTTGATCATTTGTAACGCCTATCTCTAATACTGAATCATTTTTTTCTAATACGGTCCAAGAGTTTCTTAATTCTCCTGTATCTACAGGCGTATTATCATATAACAACTTTAAAGTTGTTGATTCAATTACTGCCATAAATGATTTTAATGCAGGTCTAGGAGAATCTGCCCATGCTATAAAATCATTTTTTACTTTATCCCATCCTATTAGTGTTATTTTTCCTTTTGCCATTATCTTCTCCTACTATCTAATTCATCCTCTTGGTTGAATATGGAAAGTATTTCTGCAATTTCACTCAAGTATTCTACACCATACTTGTCTTTTAATTCTAAGACCTCAGTAAATGTTCCTAATCCTGCTCTTACTAAATTAATAACAGGTACTTTTTCAACAAGTTCTGGATAATCCTCTATTGCTTGCTTTCTTTCTTTTGAGTCTCTTGATCGTACATACCTGATTGCTTGACTTCTTCTATCGTGGAAAATATTATTAAAAAATTATATACCTCCTGCATTAAACTTCTAAAGTCTTTTTCAGAAATACCTGTATCTATTATTTCTTCCATTGATTTGCCTAGACCAATTTGACAGGTTTTTTCCCACCATATTTCGTCAAACTCCAATCCTTCTGTAATTGTTGCATTTTCATTATTTTTTAATTTTTCTCCTTCTTTTGATTGATTCCTAAACCATAACAAATCTTTCATTGGTACATCTTCTATAACAGGAATTTTTAAATCCTTAATAATCCATGCTTTTTTCTCTAAGTTTAAAAATAAAACCATAACCCTTATTTAAATGTTTAGTATTTAAACTTATAGGTTAGTACAGGATTCGGCTCTTGCAGTAATGGATTCAATGAGTGCATCTGCTGAACCTGCTGCATGAGTATGTGAGTAGTCTGTGATAATTGCGTTTGCATATGTTAAAGTTACAGGTCCAGTTGAATTGAATTTGTAACTTGCTGCTCTTGAGTTTTTGGCTTCATAGTCTGTGTACATAGCAGTTTCGTTGCTTGCTGTTCCAGAGAATACGTCTGCTGTAAATGTAATTGATCTGTCTGTTGCTTTTGTATAAGTAATGTCATTCTCTCCGTTTACTGCCATAACTGCCATGTTTCTGTTTACTGTAGTTGAGAATGAACGTTCTCCGTATGTTACACTGTTCCAAGTGAAAGGATCACCTCCACCGTCAGAGTGAACTATTGGGGATGATGATGTTTCAGAAGTTTGATATACAGGTGTTCCACCGTCTCCTGTTGATGTTGCTGGTACTGTAATGTCTTTTGCAATAAATGTCATGTTTTGTTCCCACATACCTCTTGATATTGAGAGAGTTCCTGATGTTGGTCTACATCCTCTCATGTGTTGGAAATATTCTGTTCCGTCTAGGTTAAATGAATAAGTAAAAGATAATGAACTGTCTGGGGATAATGCTCCTGTTCCTGAACTGTTCCACAGATATTTCCATAGTGTCAAGTCTACAGGATTGTTTCTAAGTGTAAATGCGTATAATGATTGTGTCTTAACTGCATCAATAATATCTTCAGATCCTAATACATTGACATCCATATGCTGAACGTCTGGATTAATACTAATTTCTGTATTATTTCCTACTAGGGCAAATGTTGATGAGTTTGGTGTTACACCGTATAATGCTGCATTAGATACTGAGTCTCCTTCTGTTACAAATTGTAATTCCTTAACTATATCTTGTTTAGTTGTTACATTGTGTGCTGATACCATGTTATCTTTACAAAGAAATTTGATATAAAGAAGTATTAAGTTTTTATCTTAAAGTAGACCATATTGAGTTCTGCTTGTGAAGTAGGTGTTTGATCTACTTCATCATCAGGTTCGATTCTATCAAATGTAGGTTCTGATTCTTGAAAAAATGCTACTTCTGAGGGATTTCCGTCACTCTTGTTTAGCCTGGTTGAACCGTTAGGTCTGTATTCCCATAAGATTCTATGCACTTCATCTTCCATGTCCAATAGAACCTGTAATGACTCTGCTTGTACCTCTATAAAACAAACACATACCCAAGCGTGTTTATCATCTCCGTTTATCTCAAAATCTTGCTCCTCAAATTTTCTTCTTGCTACGTAATTTACTCTAACTTCATTTACAAAAGTACCGTCAGGTCTAGCAAGTTGATCAGGTTCATCTGTATCAGACGAAAAATACGGAGTTATTGTACCTGTAATGTTAGATGCTGTCCAGTTGTCAGACAACAAGTCTGCTATGGTCTTGTCAAGATTTTCTCTTGATCCTACTAAGTTTGTGAATGTTACTGCCATTATGAGTACCAAACGTGACCCCAGCGTGATTGATCTGCTGGAGTCTGATTCATATAAGATCCTAGCAATACCTTTACCATGTCATAAATCTGCATTGTACTCAAAGCAGTTCTTGAACCTAAATATCTTAGTATCTCTGAACCTGCTAGGTTTGCTATTGAGTCTATGGCAGTAGGTACAGTAGTAAAATCTGTATTCCTGTTTAATATTAGATTAATTACATCAGTTACCGTATTCTGTACTGACGTTACCGTTGCAGGTGTACTGGATTTAGTTCCTCCCCATGCAAGTTTCTCCATTTCGTCAGTAGAACCGTACTTTGTCATAATAATTGTTATATAGACTTCAATCATTAGAAGTATTTATGTCACAAATTTTTATGCTTGATCTAGGTTTGGAATGGATTAGACACGCAAACAGATATTTAGAGAATTTGTACCAAATTAGTACCTCAATGTACGGTACAGTTACAGTACACAAACAAGAAGAAGATAGGTCATTTGAGAAAGAATTTGACTATATCATACAAAGCTTAGGGCTTTAACCCCCTTTTTTTATCTATTAGGATTGGTGTCATAGTACACCCTGTCTGCTATTATTCGTTCCTTAGTTCTATATTCCTTGTCATGCCACATCTCTATTCCGTCTACGCCTGACTGATTGTCACTGTTAATCTCTCTTTTTGGGTGGTCCTTAAACCATGCGTACATTTGTGCAATAATCTCTGTGCCGTCTTTTTCATACAAAGAGCCATGAGATATTGTATCTTCACTTTGCAAGTGTTTGAACGTAAACGGTTTTTTGAACAGTCGTGGTCTGCTCATTGTGGTTATGCCTACCATATGCTGCTTGATAGGATAGCACTTTTCAGGTCTGTCCTGTATAGTTCGTAACGAACTGTCAAAGACCTTTGGATTTATGTCCATATATTCGTCAGAGTCACACACTATCATATAGTCCATCTTGTCCTTTTTTGCCAAGCTCCAATACTTGTTTCTTTTCTCAATCTGAGTCTTGTTATTCATGTCAACAATGTGAATCTTTGAGTATATCTGTTGCAGGTCCTTAAGATAATTAGGATCAGATTCCTGCTTGTCTTTTCTTCCAGCATAAATTCCATCAATTACATAGAATTTGGTTATATAATCATATACAGTGTCATTGGTTAAAATTTTTATCAGACCTTTGGTGTCGTCAAAGTAGTTTATCCCTACTCCTACTTTAAAGATATTGTCTGATGTCAATTATAGATAATGTGAATTTAGTGTACTTAAATCTATCCCAATACCAATAGTTTACTGTGAATCTGTTGTTTATGTTGTCATGTACTCCAGATACGAAATGAGGAGTTCCGATCAGTAATGCATGGCATATCTCATGCTGTATTCTGTCACTGTTCTCTCTTAGTTTGAATATGTTGCGAGAGTCATGAAGATACAGGTCAATTCTGAATTTACCTGTCACACCGCTTGGCATGTCTGGATTGATCTTCTGACCTGATGTTGTGTTTATGTGTTCAAAGAACTGAGGATTGGTGTCTTTCAAATCCCAAATATGTATATCCCATTTCTGTAGCCATCTGCCTATGTTATAGACTTTGAGATGTGCCAACGTATTCCATACTGTGCTTTTTACAAATCCTTTGTTGATGTCATTGGTATGGAAGTTAATCATATAAAAAAATAAGAAATAAGGTATTTAACCCCTATTCTGAGTTGTCATTTTTGTGCTTTGCATAATCTGCACCAATTAAGATTGCTACAGGTGCAAGCAAAGCGATAGCTGTATTTTGATCTAATGGGATTTGACCCATTCCTGTCCATAAGGCTACTAAGCCTGTATATGCACCAAGACCATAATATCTTAGATTTCCTGCCATACCAACTGCTTTATCTGATACTATATAACCATTATTGTCAGATTACGCCTAAAGTTCTACAAACTTCGATAACTGTCAAACCTATTGCCATGATTGCAAGTATGTAATCTCTACGTCTTAGTTTGTTTGCCTGCTTCTTTTCCATATCTGATATGTGGGAATTGTATTCAGTTTCCATAGTAGTTATTCTTATACATAATTCGTTAATCCTATCCTCTATCTTGTCTAGCTTCTCGAATATACGAGCTTCGACATCCATACAAAAATGTATGAAGTTAGAATAAATAGAAGTAAAAAAAAATAAAAGTATAGTTCTATGCGTTTACAGTAGAAACTATGATGTATGTATTTGGATCGAGGATGTCTACACCAATTCTGTGAGTCCAAACAATATCCCAGTATTGTCCTGCGACGTTCTTTTGGAACTCAATTTCCATCTTTCTTTGTGATGCAAGTGCAAATGATTTGCCTTTGACACAAACTAAGTTTCTGTCTGCATTGTTTGCTGAAAGAAGTTCGTTGGTTACAACTATGTCAATACCATAGAGTCTCTCCATTTGTCCGAGTCTGGTAATACCTGCATTTCCGATTTGGGTATATTCGGATAATGAAGTTGAAGAAATTAGTGATTCAAAAGCTCTTGGGCTGATGAAAGCAATCAAGTTACCTGGAGAGGTATCTTGTCCTAATTCTTCTAGGTATCTCTTACTGAAAGTAAGACCATCTTCGTCAAATTCACCGTCAGCATCTTCTTCTGTTGGGTTAGTTGTTGCAGCACCGTCGCTACCACCAATGTGGTAAGGAGCTGTACTAACGCCACCAAAGTCATGATCTGTTGCAGCCAAGTCTTGGAGAATTAGTTTGTGCTCATCTCTGATTGCTTCTAATCTTGCAGTTTCTCTAATTGCGTTAAGGAAACTTGCAGGATAGTCCTCAAGATTTGCTTTTTCAACTACTTGTCTCCAGCCTCTGATGTTACAAGTAACATCTACTGCTGTAAGGGTGTGAGTAACTGCTGTGATGTCGGTAGTTGGGCTTTCGGTAATTGCTCCTGCATCTGGTACTGTGATTCTGTAGAATCTTGCAGTATTTTGTCCTGTTGGAACAGCTTGGAATTGACCATACTGTCTGATAGGAATTGCAGTTTTAGATCCGATTTGAATTGAGATGTTTGCAGATTGTCTAACACCTGGAATAGTTCCTGATGTTGAAACTGCTTCTTGAACCTCTCCGTTTCCAGATTGTTTCTGGATAGAGTGTGTTTCAATCCATCCTTCTTTTTCAAGGACTAATTTGTTATAGCCTGTCTCAAAGAGTTTATCCATGAAGGCTTGTCCTTGTTCTTCAGTAAATGCTTCTTCAACATAACCTGAGTCAGTTGATTCTGCTACTTCAGATTTTGGATTCCAATTCTCTTTAACAGTTTCAATAACTGCTTTAAGGGTTTCAGAATTGGATTTTTCAATTCTTTCGGCAACTTTGTCAGAAACATCTTCTTTAGCAACTTCTTCTTTAGCTGGTGCTTCAGTTGTTGGTGCTACTTCAGTTTTTGCTTCTGCTTTACCTACTTCTACTTCGCCATCTGTTTCAATGGTTACTTTGACTTTTTCCTCTACGTTCTTTTCAGAATGTTCGGTTGTCATGTATGTTTTCTTGTCTTTGTCTTTATTGGAAGTAATATCATCCACATCCACAGATCTATCCATATCGTCGCCCATTGGTTCTTGAGGCGGAATCTGTGCTGCTGGTTGTACTTGTGGAGGCGGTGCAATAAGTCTCATAAATTGTATCTCTAATGCTGCCAGTATCTCAGTACATTTTCTGTCTAACTCATCTTGTTCAAGGTTAGGATTTCTTTGTCTTATACTGTCTGATAATTCTTGTTTTAATCTTATAGGATCAAGGAAACCTCCAAATGATGAAGGTATTTCTTCTGTTTCATTTAATACTTTGATATACTGTGCGTTGTGTGATTCAATTACGCTTAATGTTGATTCTGGTATTCCAGGCGTTCTTACTATTGATAATTCTAATATTTCGTCTAGTACAGGTGCGTTTAGGCATTTGGCTTTCACAGCATCACATAGTTCTCGTTGCTCCAATACTGATGCTCCTATTGATACCTGATACTGTTCGTTCTCTAATCTTCTTTGCCATTCAGAGTCAAATACTGTTGCTTCATATTTTACCTGACTTTTCTCCTCATCAAAGGTAAATGTTACCTGACCTATGTGAGTGTCTTTGTCATGCTCTACTCTTAATGGAACTTGTTTACCGTCAAATTTCTTTAGTTCTTCTGTGTCATAAAATACACCGTTTCTTGACTGTCTAGGCATCAATGCAATACCTGCTATTCGTTCTGCCATGCTAATATTCTTCCATAAGTGATATAGAGAAGTATTTAGAACTCCTTAAAGTATATGTGCATATGTTGAACAGTAATACCATTACCGTCTGTAGATCTAAAATTTATAAAATCCCCATCACTGATAACTAAGTGTATTTGCTCACTAAAATCCAATTTTCTTGATGTTGAAAAGTCTACCCATGTAGAACCTGAATCAAATGTCATTTGTACTGTTTTATTCCCATTAGTACCAATACTCATTACACATTCTTTTGGTCTGTAATATACTCGTAAATCTTCAGCAAACCATTCTTCATTTTGTAAAAATGATTGGTTGTTGAGTTCTGCTAAAAATTCTAAATGTGGTCTGGTCATGCCAAGTCTCCCCAATCATAATTGTCATAATCTTCTTCTAGATCTAAGATTTCTTCTATCTTGTTAATCAATACAATATAATCTTTCTTTCCTTTGATTGTAACTGATTCAGATATGTTCTTTGATTTTGAACCTATGAATGTTGCATTTGATCTTACATTTCTTGATCCTGAACCTGTAACAGTATCTATAGTATGCATACTATTGACTACGCCTTTATAAGATACTGCTTGTGACGTACTCTCGTATGCACTTGCCCTTACGACTATCTGTTCGGAATTTACAGGAAGTCTTGTAGTTCCTCGTAGCTGTATAGTTCCTTGTATGTGCTGAGTTTCTGGAAATGATATTAGTTTCTTTCCTGGCTTGTCAACTTTAGGAGTGACATCTAATATATAGTCATCTGAATAACTCAGATACGAATAAGGCATTATCCTATGAATACGTCGCCTGAAAATTCAAACTTTGTTAACAATGGCTCTCTGCTGTCTAGTTTAGGAGTCCAATAAACAAATACCTCTTGTACCTCGTTTGGTTTTAAGGTGTCAGGTATCTCGAATCTTAATTCAGGGTTTGCATTTTCTACTTTGATGTTGTGAACAGACCATTGAGTGTCAGTGTTTTTCATATACATTGTGTATTTGGTAGTTTCTCCTAATGACACTCTGCCTAGATCTACTGATTCTACAAGGTTGTCTGTTTGTTTATCTGTGTAAATCCTAATCATTTTTCAAACCTCGTATAAAGTTAAATATTTCCTCAGTGTTCTTTCTCTTTTCTGCCCTGTCTAGTTCTTCTCTAAGGTTTACCATTTCCAACAGTTTTTCATTAGTGTCATTGTCTTTAACGGAAGTGTTTTCAGGTTCTTCTCTTGTATCTTGCAACTGATTAGTTGGAGTTACTGACGTTATAGGTGGCTCATCTTCCATGTCATCCTCGTTTATGTTTATGCTGGTGTTGCCAATGAACCACTTTCTTGCCTCTGATCTTTTGATCAGGTTGTCTCTAAATGAGGTAGTGACATCTGCTATGGTTGCCTCTTGTTTCTGAGGTGTCTCAAAGA
>Ga0209193_1001391_pt1 | contig 12607 bp, 31 predicted proteins | sample COGITO_mtgs_1003_FD_185515 | JGI IMG/M metagenome (GOLD analysis project Ga0209193, IMG submission 185515) | Pelagic marine microbial communities from North Sea - COGITO_mtgs_100330 (SPAdes) (version 2) | ecosystem: Environmental > Aquatic > Marine > Epipelagic ... | reverse complement strand
AACACAGAATACAAGATAGTTTATCAACTTGTTTAAAGATGAAAAGAGAAGCAACAAGAAACATGGACATGAAAAACAAACAATTTATGTGTGGTGAAGTAGAAGCGGAGCTTTACAAAAATGTCGATGGAAGCTATAGTATAGATAAAATTATTAAAGAGAAATGAACCTTTCCCGAAATTTTACCCTTCAAGAGTTAATTAAATCGGATACAGCAATCCGGTTAAACATTGATAACAATCCTAATGGTGACCAGATTGATAAATTAAAACAACTATGTGAAAATGTATTGCAGCCGGTACGTGATCAATTCGGTAGAGTGAAAGTTACATCAGGCTTCAGGTCTCCGGAATTGTGTAGAGCAATTGGAAGTTCAGAAAATTCACAGCATGCTAAAGCAGAGGCCGCAGACTTCGAATGTATTGGAACTGACAACGCTGAACTCGCAGATTGGATACATAAGAACCTTGAGACAGATCAATTGATACTCGAGTTCTACACTCCAGGCGAACCCAACTCGGGATGGATACATGCCAGTTACATACCATACCAACCAAGAAGACAATTCTTACATGCGTATAGAGAAGATAAGAAAGTAAAATATAAACCAATAATAGGAAAGGCCGTAGATATAGTTTAAAATGATAAAGGTATACGACAATTTTTTGTCGGAGAAAGAAAAACAAGAGATATATGATTTTTGTAAAAAACAATCGTATCATAGAGGAGAAATAGATAGACCAGGTTGTCCACCTACTGGCTTAGTATCTAATTTAAACAACCAAAATATTATAAGTAAATTAATGAAACAAATAACAGATGAAAAAAAAGATATGTTTAGAACATATATTAATTTGTTTATACCTAATGAAAGACCTTATTATCACATAGATAACAATGATCCTACTTATAAAACTTGTTTATACTATGTAAATACTGATAAAATAAATTATATGGACGAAGGAGGAGAAACTTATTTTATACAAACTGATTTTATAAAAGGAGTTTCTTTTGTCCCAGGTAGAATGGTTTTATTTAATTCAAATATCATGCACAAAGCTACTTCTTTTAGAAACAAAGACAGGTATACAATTGCTTTAAAATTTAAAAGTAATAATATTTTAAAATAATAAAGTTAATATGGACAAAAAATTTACAAGATTTAACAAAATAGATACCGTACACGGTATTTGTGAAGAGTGTGAAGAAGATTCAATTTTAGTTGCAATCGTTTCAGATTTCTATAGATGTACTAATTGCGGTCATGATACTAAACAACATATCAATGGACGTATTAGATATTTAAAGTTAGACGAATCTGATAAGAAATGGATAAAGGAAAATGGAAGAAGTTAAATATGTTGACAATGTTATTTTAGATAAAGAATTATTTAATTTATACAAAGGATTAGTTTCACATAATGGATGGAATTTGACAAGATCATCTCTTGGTGGTGATGTAGGTAATTTTCCAGGTTTTATAGTAAGAGATAATGATCAAGTATATAATGATTATTGGAATGGATATTTCACTTCTTTGTATGAAAGAATAAAAATAAGTTTTTATGAAAAATATAAATATAAATTACCTGACCTTATATCCAGAATTCATTTGGGTGCAAAAAATGAAAATTCAATGACGGAATTTCATTCAGATGACAATAGTGACTCTACAACTATTTTAGGTTTTTTAACACCTGTTTGGGCTAAAGATTGGGGAGGTTCTTTTCAAGTAGAAGAAAATAATGTAGATTTTAAACCAGGTAAATTTTTAATATTTAATAGTAGTAAAGCACATGAAGGTGTAGGACCTAGTAAAAAAATACCTTATTGGAGAATATCAATTAACTATATTATAAAAAAATAAAAATGGCTAAAAAATTTAAAGATCATGTTGTAAGAGACAAACCCCGTAAACGTGGATCTAGACAGCACAAGAAAAATTTAAATAAAAATGAAAAAAGACAGAAACGAACTCGGAGATATAAGGGCCAGGGTAAAGGTTGATAATATATTTCCGAATTTAATAGCTACTAAAAATTTAGATCTAAATAAATTTAAATTTGTTGGTAAAAATTATAAAAAAACTTTTGAGTCAAAAATAAAAACTACTTTAAAAGGTAATACATTATTTAATAAAAATTCAATAAATTATTTAAATATAGAATTAACAGAAACACTTAGTTATCTTTTAAAAAATTATTGTAAAAATTTTGTATTTAACGTAAGTGATATTTGGATTAACAAATATGAAAAAAAAGATTATCAAGGAAGCCATATTCATCCATCTGATTTTTCATTTATAATTTATTATGAAACTAATAAATCACATACCGTGTTTAATTCACCAGTAAAAAATTTATTGGAAAGTATTGATAGTAAAATTTTTAATAAAGATTATGAACCTAATTTAAAACAAGGAGACATGATAGTTTTTCCTTCTTATCTTGAACACTGGGTAAGGCCAAATAGTGGTAATATCACTATTGCAGGTAATATAAAAATAGTAAAATTAATAAAAGACTAAAGGGTTCAGGCCTCAGGTTTCTGTTTATTATCTGTCTTTTCACACATAAATTTAGGATATAATTCCATAGTATTTACTACATCTTGTGTAAATAATTCACCATCAAACAATATAGAGTAAGATTCACCTAGTCCTTTTTGTATACACTCACCATGTGTATTATAAAATCTATCATATTCATGTTTTTCAAAAGGTACTTCAGCACAGTTTTGTGTCACCACTGAACATATGTATATTGTGAGAAAAAACTTCATTGACTAACCCTTGTAATTAGATATAACTATCTTATATTATTATTTGTAAATTACAAAAGAAAGTAACATAAAAATGGATATAAGAAAATATAAATCTGTTGCACTGTCACATGATAGTTGCGACAAGTTAGATGGCATTAGGAAAGTTATTGTTCCTGAAGTATCGGTGTCTCGTGCAAAAGCATTAGATATATTAATCAACGAGAAAGCGAGAAAGCTAAATGGTAAACTCAGAACGACTAAAAACAGTTAATCTTTACGAAAAAAAAGATCCAATAAGAAATCTATGGCGTAATGTTTTGATTGTAGGTATTGAAGATTTAATAAAGAAAAAGACTCTTCAGTATCAATGGAATAGAAAAGCATTTTGTTTAGAAGAAATGTGGTTTCATCACGATGATTTTAAATTAATATGTGAGTTTGCTCAGTTAGAGCACGCTATAGTTAAAAGAAAGGTATTTAAAGCAATAGAAGAAATAAAGGAGAAATATGAAAAAAGGGAAGTTAGTATGCCCTCGATGTCAAGGGAATGGTTATATAAAGATAAAGAGATCAGTAGACGATCAAAGAGATGGCATAGTTCAATGTTCGATGTGCAATAGTGAAGGAGCAATACCAATGGACAATGTAAGTAAATTAAAAGAAATAAATAAAGTACAAAGAATTTTGTATAAAAAATCTTCTTTGTTAAACAGAGACTTAGTTAAAAGTCTAATTAATAAAATTAGAATGCTACAGAAACAAAAAGTATTCTTACAGAAAAAACTAAGAGAAAGCGTCAGGGATCAGGCGTAATGGATATAGACGCAGAACTAAGAAAAATAAGAGGCGAGAAGTGGAAACAAATAAGTTTACCAACTGTCGCCTCTAATAAATTAAAATCTTTATCTAAAAATTTTAAATATGGTAAAGAATTAAAACAAGCTAAAACTGTAGAAGCAATGGCATGGCAATATAATATAATAAAAAATACTAATCGTGCTATTGTTTTTAGAGATGGAAAATTTGAAGTTATAGAAAATGAAATATAAACATTGTAAAAAACATAATATAAATTCTGAAAATAATCCTGAATTATTTTATGTGAAAAAATCATATCAGGTAAAAAAAGGTAATAGATATGGTCCTTATGAAATAACATCTTGTCTTCTATGTAGAAGACTTCATGTTAGACAATGGAGAAGTAAAAATAGAGAAAAAGAAAATGAAAGATATAAAATATATCTTTCCAAACCAGAAAATAAAGTAAAAGCAAGAATAAGAAAATTAAGATTTATAAAAAATAATAAAGAACATATTAAAGAATATAGTAGAAATTGGGAAAGAAACAAAAGAAAAACTGATCCTATGTTTAGTTTAATTAAAAATTTAAGATCTAGACTATGGACTGTTTTGAAAAGACAAAAAAAATCAAATTCAACATTAGAATTAACTGGATGTAGTTTAGAAGAATTAAAAAAATATTTAGAAAGTAAATTTGAAGACGGAATGGATTGGAATAATTATGGAGTCTGGCACATAGATCATATTATACCATGTGCTAATTTTGATTTTTCTGATCCTAAACAACAAAAAATTTGTTTTCATTACACTAACCTTCAACCTATGTGGGGAGAACATAACATAAAGAAAGGATCAAGATTAATATAATATGACAAAAGACTTATCTAAAGTTAAATTAAATCTAATTGTAAAAAACAGAAAAGCTGAGCTATACATGGATGAAGTTAGAAAAGACTACTACGATCCTTTGTGTAGAGATTTTAGTTCATGTATCTATCAAATTAAGAAAGCATGTAGGATTAGAAAGTATCCCTGGTACATACACATATTTGCAACATTCATGCTTTTATTTAAAAACCCATACGCACTTTATGTACTAGTTGTACATGGTAAAAGAATGTTGGTTGAATCTTATTGGGAGTTGAAAGCTTTGATTAAAGACTGTGAACTAGAGTTTGAAGCAACAGAAAAATCTATAGAAAAATCTAAAGAAATTATTAACAACATACAGAAAGCAATCGATGATAAAGTGGAATAAGAAGTTCGAGTATCCTAAGACAATAAGAGAAGCCATAGAAGGCCAACGTCATTATATTATTAATGATGAGAAATTACCATCTGTGACTACAATCCTACAAGCAACACAATCTGAAGAGAAGAAAGCTAGTCTTCAAAATTGGATGAAAAGAGTTGGAGTTGATAACGCTGAACACATTAAAAATACTGCAGCGAATCGTGGATCAATTATGCACCATATAATTGAGTCTTATCTATTAGACGCTAGACACGCCGATTTAAGCGACCAGGGGCAGCTTGCAGGGGTAATGGCCCAAACTATCATCGATGAGGGTCTAGAGGGCTGTATGGACGAAATATGGGGGTCTGAGGTGGCTTTGTACTATCCCGGACTGTACGCCGGGGCCACTGATTTATGTGGGGTATATGAGGGATCTGAAGCGATAGTAGACTTTAAACAATCTAATAAGTTAAAAAAACGTGAGTGGGTTGAAGACTATTTTGTACAACTTGCAGCATATGCCATGGCTCACAATGCTGTCTACGGTAGTAAAATTAATAAAGGTGTTGTTCTTATGTGTACTAAAGATAATCAGTTTCAAAAATTTACGATTCAAGGTCAAGAGTTCAACCGATACGTGTGGCAATGGTTGAGACGAGTGAATGAATATTATGACCAAAAAGTGTCCAAAATGGGGCAGGAAGCTAGTTAACATATGTTTACTACCTTGTATCAGGCATCCGGCTTCAGGGGTCATGTTCCACCTATAAGGATATTTTTAGCAAATGAAAAAAATATTTTTTTAAATTTTAAAAACACTGGAACATTGGAACATTGGAACAAACTATTGAAATCATTGAATAAAATGCAGTTTACAGCTCAGAACATCCAGAACATAAGTGTATCAACACTTTTAGAACATACACTTTTTAAAAAGTGTTGTATATCAACATTTATTTCTGTTCTGAGAGACCCAATTTAGAACTAGCATTTTCACTTTTTTTATAAAAAAGTAATGCTAAAAAATAGTATAAGGAGATATAAGAAGTTATGAGAAAAAAGAAATCTAGAAGAATTGATACATACATCAAACCAAAAACTATAAAGGAAGAGATTAAGTTTCCATATAGACGTGTCAGAATAGACTGGATTGATATCATCACTGAAGGTGGTTGGGGTACTGTTAAAGAATTTGAAAAGATGAAATTAGCAACACCTGTAAGTGAAGGTTGGTTGTTTAGTAAAGACAAAGAAACTGTTAAAATATTTGCAGGTTATGATGTGGATGAAGATGGTATTACTTTTTCAGAAAGATCCGTGTTTCCAACTTCTTGTGTAAAGAAGTTAACTTATTTAGATTAGTTTAATGAGTCTTCTTTTTTTCTTTTTGGTATGTCTTTTACTTTTTCTTTTAACTCTTCAAATTCTACGTTTTCCAGAATCGGACTATAATCGTCAATTATTTGTTTCATACGCGATTCTAACTCTTCTGTTGATAGGTCTTCTAATTTACCAGTTCGAATTATTTTCTGTTCAATATACAAACCTGCCGCTTTACCTCGTGCAACTTCAGCATTAACTGCAGCTGACCAGGCTTTCTTATCTCTAGCTTCATCTCTAAGTTTAGCTAACTCTGTAATATGAGATCCAAATGTAACATCATATTTTTTCTGCCATTCAGCTCTAAGTTCACCAATGTATTGTACTACTAGTGGATAGTGTTTAGGATTTTGTAATACGCTGGCTGAGTGTCTTGCTGATTCTTTTGAATAACCTGCTTCAATAGCACATTGAGTAGCAGTCTTTCTACCTTCTTCACAAACTAATAAGTTTGCAAATTTAATCTGTTGTTCTGTTAATTTTTTAGGAAGTCCCATTTAATTTTTCCATCTCTAAATTATCTGATTGAGCGTTAGCCTGTTCTTCTTTTTCTTGTTGTTCATATATTTTTTTTTCTTCCTCATAACCTTCCATCAATAATTCTGATGTAGTCTTTTCTTTTTTTCTATTGTATTTAGTTTTATCCTCTACTATTTTTGATTTAAATTTTGGTGTTCTAACCTCTTTTGCTACAGGATTAGTTTTAAATATTCTATCAAAGTTTTTTCTGTAATTATCATCTGAGGGTCTTGAAATACCATCAAATTTTCTACCTTTTTCACGTTGTGACATAGTTTAACCTCTATTGACTTTTAGCATAACAATAATAATATATCAACTGTTGTTAGGGCAAAATATTATAACAATAGTATTCTGGTTCGACCTGACAATGTTGATTTGTTTTATGGGGTTCGGCTTACGACCTTGAGATTTACTCCCTCAACTGATACTGGGGCCCCATATAAAAAGAAATTATGCAAGGAAAATTACTTAGACAGATATTAGATAAGATGATGAAATCAGATGCGGCTGGAAACGCTCGTGTTCAAGTTTGTTTACCTGATGGAAAATATTATGACATTTCTTCTTTACAATTAATGGAAAATAAATTAATTGGCCATAGAGAGTCACATCGACTAGTCTTTACAGTTCAAGCTGAAACATGGAATATGGGTAAGGTTTTGAAGAAAATTGGTTAAGCATGTTTGTGTGAAAAACCAATGAAACCCGAGACTAAATTCTATGCACAAGTTAAAAGAAATCTTACTGAAATATCCTGGATTAGGATTGAAAACCTTAGCGTTCCTGGTACTCCCGATCTATTGGGGTATAATAATTCTGGCCACTTTTTCACTGTTGAGTTAAAGTACACTAAAACAAATAAAATTAAATTTTCTCCACACCAAATAGCCTTCCATGTGAAGCATCCTGAGAATACATTTATCCTAGTTTTGGATGCCTCTTGTATGCTTCCAAAACTTTATGAGGGGAAAAGAATCCGGGAGCTTGTAGCCGGAGGCCTGACCCAGGCCCCCTGTGCCACCGGTTACGCTGCTTGTCGCTTGATGCTTGAGGCTTTGTAGTCCGAACTTTTGTAAACAGGCAAATTGTCCTGCGTCAAAATGTCGCAGCTTGTCGCTTGACGCTTGTAGCCGTTCGCTACGCACCAGGCTTCATGGATCTTAATCGCTGTCTTGCTCAGGCGCTTGTCGCTTGTTGCTTGATGCTTGGTCCTTCCTGCTTGTTGCTTGCTGCTTGTCGCTTGTTGCTTCATCCTTCATCGCTTTCTCTCCTAGAAATTTTGCTTCTTGTTCCAATTTTTTGCGCTCTTTTTTGAGCGCTTCATAATGTTTGGGGTGTTTGAATACGAACATATTAGTGCTGCCCGTATTCAATATTTTTTACTTCAGGGTCCCAGCATGCTCTACAATCACCGCAAGCATTGTCCTGGTCAGGGGCCGGACAGGTTCGACTCTTCGTTGAAACTGTCGACGTATTGGGCCAGCTCATGACTGGCCCCTGGTCAACCATTGGAGAACTGAATCTTATAACTAAATTATCCGGACAGCTGGTCAGGTGGTCCTTGATCCAGGCCTCCCTGGTGGGCATCCAATGACGCTTCTCAGGTGTTAACCTGCAGACCTCATAAATTTTATTCAGGTGCTGGAGATCCTGCACATCGCCGCTGTCATGCCATCTAAACACATCAGGCTTTTTTGAATTGATAAGAGCTGCCATTGCTTCAACCCAGTATGGATTCTTTATAGCGTCCAGCCTCTTATATTGAGCTTTCTGTACAGTACTAAATCTATACATACCCTTCAGGGCATAGCATGCCGCACAGACAGAATTTTTAATTAATCGTAACTTGCTGCCAGTCTTGCATTCCTTAGCTGGAATACCAATTGACCATCCAGGCATTTTTGAGGGCTTACTTAGTCCACCGACTAGGGCCCAGGCTTCTTTTGTATTCATATTTTTTACTCCTTGGTTTTTTTTATTATATTAAACTAATTATTTTTTTATTCACCTTACATAATTGTCGCAGCTTGTCGCTTGTTGCTTGACGCTTGAGTCAAGAAGCAGATTGACGCGCGACAATTTGTCGCAGCTTGTTGCTTGATGCTTTGACCAGCCCAGGCACATCCACCACCACCGGCCAGGACTGATCCCAGATCCAACACCATGCTAGCGCTTTTAAAAATTTGCATTTAGCATTGGATCAGGGATCAGCACCCAGGAAAGACGGCCCAAAGCGGGCGGTGTGATCCTGGGTACTACCCATTAATTAATTCTCTCTAAACATTTTTTCCAATTCCTCCATAGTTTTTTCACTAGGTTTGTTGTACCAAAATTTAGGAAACATTCCGTAGTAGTTTTTAGTATCTTCTACCTCATCTACTAAAGAAGGCTCCTCCCAAATTTCTTTTTGTGTATCAAATTTATTTAAATTAAACATAATCGAATAATAGCATTTTAAAAATTTTTAATACATTCACATAATTGTCGCACCCAGAAGCTTGGGGCTTGAAGCTTGAAACTCTGTCAACATGACAAATTGCCCTGCGACAAATTGTCGCAGCCACTTTAGAATTATTCTAAACTGCATGCGTCAATGTGTCATATTTATGTTTCACGTGAAACGTGCTATAATACGATTTTATTAACAATTAAATATAGGAGTAAATAATATGCCTAGATACAGAGTGAACTACACAGCCGATATTTGGGAATGTGTAATAGTTGAAGCTGATTCAAAAGAACAAGCTAAGACTCTTTTTGAAACTCATGATGAAGAATATTTTGAGGCTAGAGAAGATGAACCAGAACAAATGGGAATGGAAAATATAAAAGTTGATCTGGTTGAAGAAATATAAAACTGCGACACTTTGCACAATGGCTTTAATTAGCCATTGTGTTAGTATTTCATCTTAACCAAAAAGGAGTAAATAATATGCAAAAAGAAAAACGACTAACACTTAATGCTGAAAAGCGTAAAGTGATTGCTGATGTATTCCAAGACCATTTTGAAAGTGGTTCAAAATACAAAGCAAAACATAATGAGGCTATCCAAACTTACAATGATATGCGTTCAGTTGCTAAAACAAAGATTGAACAACTTGTAAGATTTCATCAACCTCAAGAAGATGTAGATACAATTAGAGCCATGATTAATAAATATGGCGAAAGAAATGGTGGCGAGTTGCACCATGATAATTGTTTTTATGTTCAAAACGCAACACCTCGTATGGATACCGATTATAATGGCAATCCAAAAGAAGTATTAGATGATGTTCATATTCAGTTTAAAGCTGAAAAAGATTTTCTAACTTCTTATTATAGAGATGAGTTAAGATCAAAAGGTCTTGACGCTGATTATAATGTAAGACTAGCCAATGACTACGACAAAAGAAGTCCTAGTTATTATAATGCTGAAAGCGAGATCAATAAATATCTCGGCTTTAGTAATGACAATAACTCAAGTGTAAATCAAACTATTAAGCATAAAAATAGTTGGGAAAATGATTTTAAGATTTGGGTAATTGGAAGTTCTTATTGTCATAATCGTATGTTTCAAACTGATACTGAAAACTACGAGTGGTTTAAATCGTTTGAAGTTGCTAAAGAAAATGTTGTCATGGCACATGAAAAACTTTTTGTCCATGTTGATGAGAAAATGCAAAAGTTAAAGTTAGGTTTAAAATCTTACCGATACTTTGACCAAGCAAAAGAGTTAGCTGACAAGCTTGGAGTTGCTCTAAATGAAACTGTCCTTGACGCACATAGTTCAATGGCACTTTCAATTTATAGTCCGACTAATCTAGCCGACCTTTTAACTGATGAAGTTGAATTGACTAGAGATGAAAAGATAGCGATTGCAAAAGCACAGATGAAAGAACAATTAGTGACAAACTAATTGCGACAATATGTACACTAGCCCTTAATGGGCTAGTGTGTTAAGATATGATCATTAACCAAAGGAGTAAAAAATGAAAGTAGAAATAGGAACAAAGTTTAAGATCGGCTACAAAGCCAAAAAACATAATGATGAGTTCATATGGCGTGAGGGTATGTGGACAGAGGGCTGTGGTTTATGGACAGCTAAAAATGGTAAAACAATTTTAACATATTGGGATATTGTTCAAAATGGTTTTAGAAACGCAACTCAAGACTTTGTATTTATGACAACACCAACTAAAAATAATAAGGAGTTAAACTAATGGGTATGTTTGCACTACCAATAATAATTGCGACAGTAGGGTTCTTTGCCCTACTGTCAATAATTTTAATTTCAATATTTAAAGGAGATATATAATGGCTGATGAATATGTATATTGTCATGGCACAGAGTGTCATAAAAAACATACTCAAGACAGAATAAGAGGTGTCAAGGGTTCAAAGGTTTTAAGAACTAAAAAAATAAAAATCAGTAATTATTATAATAACATGTATCAATATTTTTGTAGTCAGCGTTGTTATGATGATTTCGCAAACGCAAACATACAACAAATAATTGCGATTGCACCCAGAACCGAGCCTCTGGAAACACCGATTGAAGTGACAAAAGTCAAGCACCCAGAAATAACTCACAATCAAGACTCGGGTTATTCATGGACGCAACGAGCATGGACAGAAACTAAAATTATACCATGCGACAATATTGACAATGGCTCTTAAAGAGCCATTGTGGTAAGATTAGGAAATTAACCAAAGGAGTAAAAAATGTACTTAGTAATAGAACAAACAACATTTGAAACAGTAACAGATTTATACATAGTTAAATCTCAAGACGAAAGTTTCAGCAATGCCCAAAAGAAAAAAGAGGCATTGGAATTGTTGAACGAAAAAGAAAACACATATTATTATGTTTGTGCGTTACCAGTTAAAATGCAGAAAACTGCATAGTGTGACATTATGTGCAATGGCGACTACGTCGCCATTGTGCTAAGATACGATTATTAACTTATAGGAGAAAAAATGGATTACGAAAATGATTATGATTTACTACAAGATGTTCATGAGCAAACTATGTGGGAAGATTCTATAGAATCATACATGGAAGATATTGACATCATGCCAGATGATCCAGAATTTTACGAGGATTAACCTGCGACAATATTGACAATGGCGACTACGTCGCCATTGTGTTAAGATACGATTATTAACTAGGAGAAAGAAAATGAAAACAAAACAAATAAAAAACTTTAAAATGAACGACAACACTTACAAGATGAGAAGACAAGTAATTAATATGATTTATGAAGTAAAGAAAGTATTTAGAACTTTACCTAGAATTGAAGTTAGAATTGGAGAGGCTAGAGATCATAATGTTTTAGGTGTTGCTCAATTAAAAGATAAAAAAATTTGGATAACAAAAAGAGCAGTTGACATGAGTCAAGACGCATTAAGAAATATTGTGTACCATGAAATTGTTCACGCTGTAACAGGCTTTGGACATGACGACAAATGCCCATTAATGAAACCAACATTAGATGGATATTTATTAAATAAAAATCAATGTATGAAGTATTTAAAAAAGTATATTAAAGAGCATACAAGTGCGACAATATTGGCAATGGCGAGTTAATCGCCATTATGCTAAGATACGTTATTAACAAATAAAGGAGAAATAAAATGGGACAATTAAAACAACAAACAATGATCGATGCAACAGAGGAGAGAAAAAATAGATTCAATGGTCAATCTATTTTACTTACACCACATGAGGCAAAAATTCACGATGATATATTTATCAATGAATTAAGCGCAACATTGGAAGACAAGAAAGTTGGCATTGATGGACACTCTAAAAAATGGGAACTAGTCCGAGAGGGTTTAGATTATTTTAGAGAACACAACGCAGAGGCGTATATGGTATTACTAGATTAACAACCTCCTAGTGTTAATAAGCCACGCGACAAAATG
>Ga0209193_1001387_pt1 | contig 12620 bp, 12 predicted proteins | sample COGITO_mtgs_1003_FD_185515 | JGI IMG/M metagenome (GOLD analysis project Ga0209193, IMG submission 185515) | Pelagic marine microbial communities from North Sea - COGITO_mtgs_100330 (SPAdes) (version 2) | ecosystem: Environmental > Aquatic > Marine > Epipelagic ... | reverse complement strand
CAGAGCAACATCCTCATCACTGTGGCACGGAAACCGCGGGCCCTGCCGAAGATTACCTCCGTGCCCCATTGCTCTAGTTCGTCCAAGGTTTCTCTCATGCGTGCATGCACTTATACGACTTCAACCTTGAAACTTCAAACTTGAAACTTAGAACTCTTTTATGACTCGACCTGACGGACGCCAAAACGATGAACTTCGCCCCATCTCATTCAAGCCCGGCATTGCCCCGCACGCCACGGGATCCGTGCTTGTCTCCTTTGGAAACACCCGGGTCATCTGCGCTGCCACCATTCAAGAGGACGTGCCCCGTTGGATGAAGTACCAAAAAGTAGGCGGCGGCTGGCTGACGGCAGAATACAATATGCTGCCCTACTCTACCCACGATCGCAAGCAGCGTGACATTTCAGCAGGTAAACTGGACGGCCGATCTTCAGAGATCCAGCGCCTCATCGGCCGCTCCATGCGCGCCGTGGTCGACCTCAAGGCACTCGGCCCACGCACCATCTGGCTCGACTGTGACGTACTTCAGGCTGACGGCGGCACCCGCACAGCATCAGTCACCGGCGGCTGCGTTGCCATCGCCATCGCGCTGAACCAACTCATCGCACGCGGCAAAATTAAAAGCTTCCCGATGAAAAAGCTCATCGCGGGCATCAGCTCCGGCATTTACCAAGACACCCCCATTCTCGACCTCAATTACCCCGAGGACAAAGACGCCAGTGTCGACTTCAATATCGTCATGACAGAGGATCTTGACTTCGTTGAGCTGCAAGGAAGTGGCGAAGAAAGCACTTTTTCTAGCGAAGAAATGACCGCCATGCTCGACCTCGCACGCAAGGGAATCGGTGAAATTACCGAATTACAAAAGCAAGCAATCAAAGCCGCAGACGAGATGTCCTTAGGAGATCTTGAAGATCTAGCTGACTGTTTTAAAAGGAATTAGAAACTTTTTGCTCTCCATAACCTCAACTTTTATCTTGTCGCGCCAGTTCATTGAGTTATATTGATTTACTGTTTCGCATTTTGCATCTTTTTGCATGCTGTGAGCAGTAACATACCCATACATAAAAAATACCCCTAAAACATAATAATACCCCTAAAAAAATAACCCCATCAATGTCAGCGATGCAATTCGGCAAAACTGATATTAACATACAAAAACAAAATACATACCATGAAAATGACAAAAACTAAACTAGCCAAGGGCTTCACACTTGTTGAGCTCCTTGTTGTTATCGCAATCATCGCAGCTCTCGCTGCGCTATCAACACCTGTTGTTCTTAAGCAGCAGAAGAAAGCCGCAGCCACTGAAGCTGTCAACAATGCCAAGCAACACTTCATCCTGTTGTTTGAATTTGACCAAGACAACGGTAAATACCCAGGCGACTCAACCACCATGTCTACTGGTGCTGTTGCCGCAACTTCAAGCGCAGCATTCAAGGAGTTTTTCATTGCTAGCCAAATCGATTCTGAAGACATCTTCTACGCCAAAACTGGCTGGAGCGTAAAGCCTGACGGAGACATCGGAACTGCTCCTCTCTTTACTACAGCTATGGCCACCGATGAGTGTGGATTCACCTACACCATGAAAGGTGCAGACGCAGCCTTCGGAACTACTGACCCATCTGGAGTGCCTTTGGTGGCTACACCTGCAGCCGTGAAGGCTTTCACAGGCAACAATTTCTCTGTTAGCGCCTTCGGCGGTAAAGCAGTGATCCTGTTCAATGACGGTGCTGTTAAGAGCCTGCCAATTACTCCAAGCTCGGGAGATCCCACTGAAGGTTTAGTAAACATCTCCGTTGGAGGCACGGCCACGGCAATCTTCACCACTGGCAACCCTTCTCTAAGCGCTCTTCCTACGATTTTGCCTGCTCTCTAAGAGCATTAGCATCACGTTAGATACACTCATTATTATCTAATCGTCGTAGATCTAATCATAAATGACAAAAACCGGAGAGGGTCGACTCTCTCCGGTTTTTTTGTGCCCGTATCAAACGTCCATGTCTTACTAAACCCAGATCACATCCACCACAAACCAGACAATCATCAGCACCCCAACGATGATTTTGATCACCATGCCGGCCACCGTTCCCAGCACCGAGCCAACGCCCGATACCGTTGCCGAGCGAACCTCTTTCTTTGCAAAGACAAACTCACAAAACATCGATCCAATCAATGGGCCTAAGATCAGGCCAAAGGGAATAAAAAAAATGCCGCCAATGCCGCCGATCAAGGCTCCAAATGCCCCCCAACGAGTGCCACCAAACCAGCCGCACCACTGAGAAATTCAAACACCTGAGATAAAATCAGCAAGAACCCGAGCACCACAAAGGTCCACCACTCCACACCGGAGTCCTGCCTCAGCATCAGCCAGTGCGCTATGGCGGCAAAAAACAAAATAAGATGCCCCGGCAAAAAAGGCACCAAGGTACCCACAAACCCGAGTGCCAACAAACAAGCCGTCACCACCCACGCCGCCACCGCCCCCATCACCGGCAAACTCTCAACCAAGAAATCAACCATATCCACTCCTACTCCCTCCTCCCAAAACAAACAAGCAAAGCCTGCACTATTTTTTCTTTATAAAGCGACAGACCCTTTATAGCACTTTATAGTATAGAGGATATACGTATCTATTAGTGTTCATTTGTGTTTAAGAACATCAGCACTTGCTCCATTTTCACTTGGCTTGGTCACCCTGCTCTGCCGCACAGTTTGGCGGTTTTTTTATTGTCTGAGCTTCGACTTATTTCTAATGTTCGGATTGTTCAGCCGCCCTTCCACCGCATCACCCCATCTCCACCCAACACGATGCTCTCGACCACCTCACTCAACAAGCAAATTCTAGGAGCCTGTCGGACTTAACGATATTCGAATGAAACGTTTTAGAAATTGAGATCAAATCGTGCTGACTGAGCTGAATGTATTGGTATACTTGAAGCAAGGTCGGTGGGATTTGAGCCCATTGATAAAATGAATTTACCGGATTGAGTAAGTCCGACAGGCTCCTAGCAATAGTCATGGGAAAAATTGTCTACTACAAAGACATTGATTTGCTGAGAGCTTTAGCGGTCATAGCTGTTGTTATTTTTCATTTCCACCAGGATTGGCTGCCCTCTGGCTATTTAGGCGTTGACCTTTTTTTTGTCATTTCCGGATTTGTCATCACCCTGCAAATAGCCAAACGATATAAGGAAGGCTCATTCAGTATATCCACCTTCTTTCAGCGTCGCATCAAACGCATACTCCCCCTTGTCACCGCAGTAGTGCTTTGCACACTCTTAGTCAGCCCTTTCATCGTTATGCGGGCAGGCTTAAAAACTGTTGCTCTTGATGCAAATTCAGCTCTGCTTTGTTATTCTAACATCTGGCATCAACTTAGCCTGGAAGGATATTGGAGTGAACAAGCCCACCATAAGCTTTTTCTGCATTTTTGGTCTCTCGCGGTAGAAGAGCAATTCTACCTTTGTTATCCTATCATTTTCCTATTAGCGGTAAAATTGAAGAAATTAAATAGCCTTATCATTCTTATCCTCATTGCCTCCCTCACTTACTTTCTCTGGGCACAACTTACCTCGCAACAAAACCTAGCCTTCTTTTCCACACCGACTCGCATGTGGCAACTGCTCACAGGAGCACTCATCGCCACCCAACATGACAAGTTCGTCCGGCTCCAAGAATATCATCACTTACGCATACCCTCTCTCCTCCTTTTAAGCATAAGCTTCCTAATCCCAACCACCGCATATAGTGGGATTTATTGTATCCCGTTTACATTGATCGCAGGGCTAAATATCATTATATTCTCAAACATAGGCAAACAATTTAACAATAAGACATCCGCCATCTTACAACACCTTGGCATCATCTCCTTCTCTATCTACTTATGGCACTGGCTTCTCATAAGGAGTCTCTTTTATGAGAATAATGATCTCTCCGACTTCGCCATCTTCCTCCCCCTTCTCATAGGCCTATCAACGCTATCTTACCATGTAATCGAAAAGAGGTTTCGTTACAATTCCACCACGCCAAGAAATATCATTACCGGAGCATGTTTCCCACTTATCATATCTCTTGCCATCCTTGGAACATACAAACACTTCGCCAAGTACAACGGCACCCCAACATCACACTTCAACGACTTACTATACGACATCAGCCCCAAAAACTTCAAAGCAGATCAGGAAGGTTCACCTTCTCTAAACATTGGAGTGATTCGCCCAGACAAGCCACTTGCCAATGTTGGATTGCACGCATCCCCCAACGGCCTTTCTCTTCATCAAGGCAAGGGACCCATTTCAATACTATTATTCGGAGACTCTCATGCATCGATGTGGGGGGACTGCATCAAGCAAATCTGCCTTGAAAACGATTACACAGCCAATGCTTTTTGCGGCAACAACCTTCCTCCATATTTTAGAATACCCATAAATAAAGAAACGATCAAAATACATTCCCGATTTTCAGAAGAACAAATGATGATTCTCAATCAAAATAAAATGCGAGCAATCGAGTCTGGCAAATTTGACGTGCTCATCATCGCTTCCAGATGGTCCCTTTTTGGTTCCGAAATAGAAACTCTCACCGATTTCATCAACTACGCCAGCAAACACCTGAGGATCCTGATCATAACCGAGCCTCCAACACTTGACATAGGCAACGTCAACGCTACTCAATACGCTTTTTTTGAAGGAATAAAAATCGGTAATTCGTATTACCTTAATCAAAAGAAAGACGCAAAAAAAACGCCTGTCACTGATTGGATCAAACAATTTGAACAACTTCCAAACGTATCCGTTTTCACACCAGACATCCCTACCCTCAACGGACAAGTTGAAGTAATCAAAGACCGTATTCCGCTCTACTTTGATGATGATCACCTCTCAACAGAGGGCACTCTATTCCTTCTCCCCAAGCTGGAGAAAGCCATCCAACAACAATTGCAAACCAACTAACGCTTTCTTGACAATTCCTCCTTCTCCTTATTTGCGAAGGGACAGGTCCTTTGTAGAGTTATAGAAAACAACTCTCGACAAAAAACAGCTCTCCATAAATAACCTGCTTAAAGCATGCCCGTTACCACCACCTTCTCTTCCTTCGGCCAGCCAAGCGACGTCGTCGAGCTCACGGAGACCCCCGGCCGGGATCTCGAGCCTGACAAGCTGCGTCTCAAGATGCTCTACGCTCCCATCAATCCCGCCGACATCAACTACATCCAAGGCATCTATGGCATCAAACCTGAGTTACCTGCCATCCCCGGCCTCGAGGGCTGCGCCGAGGTCATCGAGAGCCGCTCTGACAAACTCCAAACTGGAGACCTTGTCATCACCATCAACCCGGTGGGCACCTGGGCCGAGCAAGTCGTCTGCCCGGCTGACTATGTGCTCAAGATCCCAAGCGATACGCCTGTCGAACAAGCCTCCATGCTCAAGGTCAACCCACTGACCGCATGGTGCATGCTGACCCAGTTTATCGATCTACCCAAAGGCTCATGGGTGATCCAAAATGCGGCGAACTCGGGCGTTGGCAGCTGTGTTATTCAAATTGCCAAACTCCTCGGCCTGCGCACCATCAATCTGGTCCGGCGTGAAGGACTCATCAAAGCCCTCACCGATCTAGGTGCCGACCATGTGCTGCTCGATGAAGCCGACTCCATCGAAACAATACGCAAAATCACCGGTGATCACCCACCAGCTCTCGCTCTCAATGCCGTCGGCGGAGACAGTGCCCTACGGCTGATGGACATCATCGCCACCAAGGGCATCCACGTTACCTATGGCGCCATGGGTCGGAGAAGCCTCAAGGTTCCCAACAAATTTCTCATTTTCAAACGCATTCAGCTGCATGGCTTTTGGGTCACGGAATGGATCAAGGAGACCGATGCCCAGCTGGTCGGTGAGACCTATCAGCAGCTTGCTCAATGGATCAGCGAGGGCAAGCTGGCACAGCCTATCGACTCCACCTATGCACTGGCAGAAATCACCACGGCGCTCAAACGTGCCATGGAAGACCAGCGCGACGGCAAGGTCCTGCTGCGCTGCAGCCCTGAATAAAAAATGATGTTTTACTGAATAAGTTTCATATCCAGTCCGTCCAACGGGGCGAACAACACAAATACACAGGATATGAAAATCATCATCGCTACACTTGCCATCATCGTTGGGCTTCTGGCCCTCTCCCCTACCGCAGAAGCCCGTTCTCCCAAGCACTGCGGCTCCAGCTACACCTACCGCAGCGGTCATGCTTCCTGTGGTTGTGCCATTTACACCAAGCGCATCATAACAGGCTATGACTGCTACCAACGCCCCATTTACCGTTACTGCGGCGTGCCCGTCGTGCACCACTGCCACAGCAAACGCAGCCATTACAGCTCAAGCTACGGTCATCACAGTGGCCACTATAATCATCGCAGTAGATACAACAACTACAGCAGCAGCCGCTACGGTCATTCTAGGTACGGCAGCAGGTATGGCAGCAGGTATGGTAGTCACTACGGCTTCAGAACCAGCATAGGCAGCATTCGCATTTGCCGATAAAAGCTGGTTTTATAGAGCCTCTCTAGATCAATGACTCTTTAGATCAATGACTCTTTAGATCAATGACTCTTTAGATCAATGAATAGCCATGAGCATCCTTGTGATTCTCATGGCTTGTTGGTTCAAGCCTCCTCTGAGCGCTTCTTGATCAAATCACGCTCCGCCTTCTTTTTGTCCCGTGCCTCACGGAAAAAACTTTGCAACAAGGCAACACACTCCTCCTGCATCACGCCCGCTACGATGTCACAGCGATGGTTGAGGGGAGGGTTTGACTCCAGTAAATTGATCCAGCCCCCTGCTGCGCCACCCTTCTCGTCCGGGCAGCCAAACACCACTCGATCAGGCCGGCAGTGAACGATAGCTCCCGCACACATAGGGCAGGGCTCCTTGGTCACATATAAGGTGCAGCCGTCCAATCGCCAGTCCCCCACGGCATTCTGTGCCGATGTTAATGAGAGCATCTCAGCATGTGCAGTGGCATCCTTCAAGGTTTCCACCTGGTTCCATGCACGTGCGATCACCGAGCCATCACGCACAATCACCGCCCCCACGGGCACTTCCTTAGCATCATACGCCTTACGCGCCTCACGCAGAGCCATCTGCATAAAGTAATTATCACTCTCAAAATCCATCATTAAGTCCGCGCTGTCATCACTCACATCATTCACATAAGCAATCTGTCAAAAAAACTTCAAACTTCAAACCGAATACTTCACACTCTCCACCATGAGCTCATGGCAACACACCGACATCATCATCGCTCCTTCGCTGCTTGCCTCTGATTTTTCCAGAATTAAGGAGGAAACGCAGCGTGCGATCAGCAGTGGTGGAGACTGGATTCACCTCGATGTCATGGACGGGCACTTTGTTGACAACATCTCCTTTGGCCCGGCCATCATCAAAGCCATCGATGACGTTAATGATGCCTTTCTCGATGTGCACCTGATGATTTCCAGACCGGATCATTACCTGGATCGCTTTCTCGATGCTGGCTCAGACATGATCACCGTGCACGTCGAGGCAGACCACGATGTCAGCACAACTCTTAAACGCATCAAGGACGCCGGCAGGCAAGCGGGACTGGCGCTCAACCCCGCGACCCCGATGTCAGAAGTAGAACCCTATCTCGACCAGATTGATTTGCTACTGTGCATGACCGTTGTGCCCGGCTTTGGCGGCCAGTCCTTCATGCAGGAGGTCATGCCTAAGGTGGAGCAAGCCGTGACTTGGCGCGGCGAGCGTGGCCTTGCTTATCATATTCAGGTCGACGGCGGCATCGACCAGCAAACCGCCCCCTCAGCCACTAGCGCCGGTGCCAATGTTCTGGTCGCGGGCTCCTCCACTTTCAAAGCCCCTGACATGGCTGCGGCGATCCAAGCGATCCGCTCCGCTTAGATCATCATCTTAAATCGTCATATAAGATTGTCATGATCTCGATTGAGCGCATTTCTGACGTGTATTGCACAGCTTCCAGGGTTAAAAAACAAACGTGACCGCTAGCAACAACATCACTGAGCTCAGCCTTGGGCTCAGCTCCCTATTACACCCTGAGCAAGTTTCATCGACTCCGGATGTACTCGCAGAGCACGCCTCCGATAAATGGCACGCATCCAGCCTGCCAGACATTGTGGTCTTCCCTGAGTCGACGGAAGACGTTGCCGCTGTGCTCAAGTATGCCTCGGCAAACAACATTGCTGTCTACACACGGGCAGCGGGAAGCGGTCACACCGGCGCTTGCGTGCCCGTTCACCACGGCATCCTGATCTCGATGATGAGGATGAATCAGATCCTCGAAATCAATCCTGCTGACGGTGTCGCCGTGGTCCAGCCAGGAGTCATCACCGGCGAACTGCAGCAAGCGGTAAGAGAGCACGGCTGGTATTATCCACCTGATCCTGCCTCACTCAAGGAATGCACCATCGGCGGCAACATCGCCACCAATGCCGGTGGTCCACGCTGCTTAAAATACGGCGTCACCAAACAATACGCTCTGGGCCTAGAGACTGTGCTCGCCTCAGGTGAGGTTCTGCGCAGTGGCGGACGTTGTCACAAAAACTCCACCGGCTTTGACCTCACCTCTCTGATGGTAGGCTCGGAAGGCATGCTGGGCATCATCACGGAAATCACCGTTCGCCTCATTCCTCATCCTCAAGCCAGGGCCATGCTCGGCGCCTCCTTTGTCGATTTTGCCGCTGCCGCTCAGGCTGTCCAAGCCATCCTCGACTCAGGCACGCTGCCCTCCGCATTGGAAATCACCGACGGCTTCACCATGGCCGCTGCGCGTGATTATCTGGGCAATGACAAACTCCCACCCGGTGACGCCTACCTGATGGTTGAGATTGATGGCAATGAAGAGACGGTCTCCCGAGAGCTTGCCCGTCTGCAGCAGTTCCTCTCCGACCAGGGAGCGCTACGCATTGATGAGGCCCCCGACGAGGACGCCTGCGAGCGCATTTGGCAACTGCGCCGTGATTTCTCCTACTCGCTCAAACACACCGGACTGACCAAACTCAATGAGGATATCGTGGTGCCACGCTCCAAGCTCGTTGAGCTCGTTAACTTTGCTACCCAGCTTCAGCAGGACACGGGCATTCCCATCGCCTGCTTTGGACATGCCGGTGATGGCAACATCCACACCAACCTCATGGTCGATAATTACGCCGATCCAGCAACCAAAAAGAAAGCAGACGCCGCGCTCGACAGCCTGTTTACTTGGATCATCGGAAATGGTGGTGTTATCAGCGGTGAACACGGTATTGGCCTCGCCAAAAAACCATGGATCAAACAAGCCTTAGGGGAAACATCCATGGCTGTTCACCGCAGCATTAAAGATAGCCTCGATCCCAAGGGCATTCTCAATCCGGGCAAATTCCTCGATTAGAAATTTTTAGCCATGGAAGACCTCTTTGCACATTCCGCTATCCAGCCATCAGATCCTGAGAAACGAGTTCTCGAGCTGAGTAAACAGCTCGAGCATCACAACACGCTCTACTATCAGGATGCCGAGCCTGAGATCTCCGATGCTGAATACGATGCCTTGATGAACGAGCTCAAAAAGCTCGAGGCCGCCCACCCTTCCCTCGCCAAAACAGACTCCCCCACTCAGCGTGTTGGCGGAGCACCCTTAAAGGATTTCCAGCAAATTAAGCACCTGGTGCCGATGCTTTCCATCGAGGATATTCATGAGCTCAAGAACGAGGAGCTCGAGGCACTGCAGGACCCCAATGCCAGCAAGATGCAAAACCTGCGAGACTGGTATCAGCGCCTGGCCAAAAACCTCGGTGTGGATCATGTCGCGCTCACCGTCGAACCCAAGATTGATGGGGTGGCGGTCTCGGCAGTTTACCGTGATGGTGTGCTCGATTATGCGGTAACCCGCGGCGATGGCACCACTGGCGATGACATCAGCCAGAATATCCGCACCATCAAATCGATCCCGCTGCGTCTTCCCGGAGCTGCGCCTGCGCTGTTTGAAGTTCGTGGCGAGGTCTTCATGCCCAATGAGGCTTTCGCCAAACTCAACGAACAGCGTGATGAAGCGGGAGAACCAGCCTTTGTCAACCCACGCAATGCCACCGCCGGCACCCTCAAGCAACTCGATTCAAAATTGGTAGCGGCGCGCCCGCTTGACTGTATTTTTCACTCCTACGGCCAGGTCGATGACGCCCCTTACACGAGCACTTCTGAATTCCAGCAAACACTCCGAGACTACCAACTTAAATCGACCCCTTGGTTTGAAGAGGTCGATAACGTCGATGATCTGCTCGCGGCCATTGCCAAACTCGACGAGGACCGCCACCACTTTGCCTACGCTACCGACGGCGCGGTCATCAAAGTCAGCAAGCTCTCCACCCACCAACAGCTCGGCGCTACCACCAAGCACCCCAAGTGGGCCTGCGCCTACAAGTTTCTTCCCGAGCAAAAGGAGACCCTACTACGTGACATCACCATTCAAGTTGGCCGCACTGGTGTGCTAACCCCCGTTGCCGAGCTCGAGCCTGTCTTCGTCTCAGGAACCACCGTCTCCCGCGCCACCTTGCACAACCAAGATGAGATCGACCGCAAAGACGTCCGCATCGGTGACACGGTCATCATTGAGAAGGCAGGAGAAATCATCCCCGCCGTAGTCAAGGTCATCACCGCAAAACGCCCTGCACAGAGTCAGCCCTTCAATCTCTATCAATACGTCAACGGCCAGTGCCCCTCTTGCTCAGGACCCATTGAGCAGGAAGAAGGTTTTGTCGCCTGGCGCTGCCTCAACTTCGCCTGCCCAGCTCAAGCAGTAACCCGCATCAAGCACTTTGCCTCACGTAAGGCCCTTGATATTGATGGCCTCGGAACAGCCGTCGCCGAAAAGCTCGTTGAAACCCAAAAAGTGCGCACCACACTTGATCTGTTTGACCTTGAGCCGGACTCCCTAGCAGACCTTCTGCTTGACCCTGCTCAGTTAGAAGCGGGCACCAGTAAACCACGCCGACTTGGCGAGAAAAAGGCAGCACTCATTACTGATTCTCTCAATGACTCCAAGCAGAGCCCGCTTTCAAGGTGGATCTTTGCCATGGGCATTCCTCAGATCGGCGAATCCGCAGCACGTGAAATCGCCCGCCTTCATCGCAGCCTCGGCGAAGTCGCCTCATCAAGTATCCTCAAGGACCTCGCTGAACTGCCCGACTTCGAAGAGCTTACTGTTTCCAAACGCAAAAAAGAAAACCACCCAAGGCTCGCTCAATATCAGATAGAGTCTGAACTCGGCCCTGTCGCCGCCCAGCATATCGTGACGTTTTTCAACAGTCTTGCAGGACAACATGTGTTAGATAAACTCGAAGCCCTCGGTATCAACCCTGACTCGGACAACTACGATCCGGAAAAATCTGCTGCTCAGTCACTCGACTCCCCGATCGCCGGCAAAACCTTTGTGATCACCGGCACACTCACCCGACCTCGTCCTGAATTCAAACAGCTCATCGAAGCTGCAGGGGGCAAGGTATCCGGATCGATCTCGAAAAATACCGACTTTTTGCTAGCTGGTGAAAAAGCCGGATCTAAGCGCAGCAAGGCGGAGTCCCTCGGCGTCAGTATCTTGAGCGAAGATGAGTTGATCGCAATGACTGCCTAACATCCTCTATCTGCAAAATGCAGTCCTGAAATGGGATATCATCGAAATTGATCTCGATAAGTTTTTGCCAAGTTATCTGCATGTGCCATACTCCGCCATATGAGAAGTGATGCCGCCTGCTTTGCCAGTTATCGATTCAGCATGCTGAGTCTACTCGCATTGCTGACCATGCTTCTTGTCAGCTGCGGCGGTGGCGGCGGTGGTGGCCCTGTTACCGAGAACCGCAGCGTCCGTGGCTACAACCCCGGCGTTGGCCCCTTTGATAATCAAGGTAACTACGTTGAGCGCTGGGCAAATGACAAAAGCAAAGGCAACTGGTGGCGCAAGAGCATCGTGCACGAGCAGGTGACACCGGCCACAGCGTCTGGCAAACCTGCCGTTGTCGCGGCAGTAGCCACACCCAAGCCAACGGCGAGACCTGCAGCAAGCTCCCCCAAACCCACACCGGCTAAACCAGCTATTGCGGCCACGCCAACGAGCAAACCTACGGTTGCCATCACGGCAAAACCCAAAAGCAAGCCCCCCCTCCGCCACACCATCAAAAAAGGAGACACACTGTGGGGGCTCTCTCGTAAGTACAACACGACGGTCACTGCGATCCAACGTGCCAACGGCATAAAAGGTTCCAACCTTAAAATCGGCCGCACCCTGCTCATTCCCAGGTATTAGACCTCAGTCCCTGAACAGGTCCCGATCAGGTCCCGATCAGGTTTGGGCCAGATTTAGGGCGCAATCTGCAAAAGCAGCGAGCAGCTCTCGGGGCATCTTGAAGCGGGAGCCAAGCAGCCCAACCAACAGCGGAGTACAGTAATAAGTAATCCGTGATTGACCTGCATCACCTCTTGCAATACTGTTCTATTGAACAGTATTATGGATTTGACCGCTCTCTTTGTTGACTTTGACGCCTACTTCGCCTCCGCGGAGCAGCACATGCAGCCGCACCTACGTGGCAAGCCGGTGGGCATCGC
>Ga0209193_1001382_pt1 | contig 12644 bp, 12 predicted proteins | sample COGITO_mtgs_1003_FD_185515 | JGI IMG/M metagenome (GOLD analysis project Ga0209193, IMG submission 185515) | Pelagic marine microbial communities from North Sea - COGITO_mtgs_100330 (SPAdes) (version 2) | ecosystem: Environmental > Aquatic > Marine > Epipelagic ... | reverse complement strand
TATTTTAATTGTTGAACATGGTAAATTTAGTTAGTTTTGCCGTAGTAAACTAATCAAAACAATATTTACAATATTTGTGCCAAACTCAAATCTATGGCTAAGAACTTAACAACTCGTGATGAGGATTATTCAAAATGGTATAACGAACTAGTTATTAAGGCAGATCTTGCTGAGAATAGTGGTGTTCGTGGCTGTATGGTTATTAAGCCCTATGGTTTTGCTATATGGGAAATGATGCAAGCAGAACTCGATAGAATGTTTAAAGAAACGGGACATCAAAATGCGTATTTTCCCTTATTTATACCTAAGTCATATTTCAGTAAAGAAGCAAGTCATGTAGATGGTTTTGCAAAAGAGTGTGCGGTTGTAACACATTACAGGCTTAAAACAGCAGAAGATGGAAGTATTGTGGTTGACGAAACAGCAAAGCTTGAAGAAGAGCTTATTGTGCGTCCAACCTCTGAAACTATTATCTGGGATACCTACAGAAAATGGATTCAGTCTTACAGAGATTTACCACTTTTAATTAATCAATGGGCTAATGTAGTGCGATGGGAAATGCGTACCCGTTTGTTTTTGCGCACCACAGAGTTTTTATGGCAAGAAGGGCACACGGCACATGCCACAAAAGATGAAGCCATTGCAGAGTCTGAGCAAATGATGAATGTATATGCAGATTTTGTTGAAAACCATATGGCGGTTCCTGTTATCAAAGGTTTAAAAACAGAAAGTGAGCGTTTTGCAGGCGCTTTAGAAACGTATTGTATAGAAGCATTAATGCAAGATGGGAAGGCCCTGCAGGCAGGAACATCTCATTTTTTAGGTCAAAACTTTGCCAAGGCATTTGATGTGAAGTTTGCAAATAAAGAAGGAAAACAAGAATATGTTTGGGCTACCTCTTGGGGAGTCTCTACACGTTTAATGGGCGCTTTAATTATGACCCATAGTGATGATAATGGTCTTGTATTACCTCCAAAGCTAGCTCCAGATCAAGTTGTTATTGTGCCTATTTACAGAAATGATGAGCAGTTTGAAGCGGTAAGTGACCTTGCCAATAATTTAATGAAGGATTTGCGCGCCAAAGGAGTGCGTGTTAAGTTTGACAAAAGAGATACACATAAACCAGGTTGGAAATTTAACGAGTATGAGCTTAAAGGTGTGCCTTTACGCATTGCTATTGGTCCTAAAGATTTAGAAAAAGGAACCGTAGAGATGGCAAGAAGGGATACGCTAACCAAAGAGATTGTTGAAACAACCGCTGTTGTAGCTAGAGTAGAAGGACTTTTAGAAGAAATTCAAGACAACTTATTTACCAAGGCTATAAACTACAGAACAGCGCATACTACACAGGTCTCTAGTTATGATGAATTTAAAAAAGTCTTGAATGAAAAAGGAGGATTTATTTCTGCTCATTGGGACGGCACTTCTGCAACAGAAGAGAAAATAAAAAAAGAAACCAAGGCGACCATACGTTGTATACCCTTAGACACTGATAATGAAGGGGGCACGTGTATCGTTACAGGAAACATTTCTGCTAGAAAAGTATTGTTTGCAAAGGCGTATTAAAATTTTTCAAAAAAAGTCTGTAAAGGGTTTGTTGCATATAAAAATGTTTGTATTTTTGCAGCCGAATTAAAAACAAACGGTCCGTTCGTCTAGGGGTTAGGACGCATGGTTTTCATCCATGTAACAGGGGTTCGATTCCCCTACGGACTACAAAAAAGTTAATAAAAACAATTATGGCAAATCACAAGTCAGCATTAAAGAGAATTAGAAGTAGCGAAACAAAGCGTTTACTTAATCGTTACCAACATAAAACCGCTCGTAATGCTATGAAGCGTTTTCAAGAACTTGAAGACAAAAAAGAAGCAGAGAAGACATTGCCTTCTATCAATGGTATGATTGATAAGTTAGCTAAGAAAAATATTATTCATAATAATAAAGCTTCTAACTTAAAATCTAACATGGCTAAGCACGTAGCTGCGCTATAGGTTGATTTTTACTTACAAAAAAACTCCACTAGGAAACTAGCGGAGTTTTTTTGTGCCCTATTTTCTTGCCGACACTTTATAAGATAATTATAGATATCTTTATTTTTAAAATTTATCTTACTGTTGTATAAAAAAACAAAATATGCGTTTTAAACTTTTCTGGAATAAACTACATAAAGTACTGCAAGTGGGCCTTTGCCTTTTGTTTTTTGGATCTGCCCCTTTACTAATAGTAATTGCTTTAGATGCCTTGTCTGTTTTAGATGCAGGTAATGGGCTGGGTTTTGGTATTTTAACGCTGCTTACTTTTTACCCTTCTTTAGTTTTGATAGTGGTGGGGGGTGTGTTAACATTGTTAAAGAGAAGCAAAAACCGCAGGTAAGTTTAGCTTTAGGGTTGTTTACTTACTAAAAACGATGTTAGACTAGGGTACAAGCTTGCTGTAATCACCGCCATTTCTAGCTATGTCTCTAACTATAGAAGAAGAAATAAAACCATATTCTGGGCTTGAGATTATAAAAACACTGTCTATCCCATTTACTTTATCATTGGCCTGAGCAATGGTTTGCTCATATTCAAAATCTGTGGAGTTGCGCAGCCCTCTTAAAATAAACTGAGCCCCTTGACTTTTACAAAAGGTAGCAGTTAACCCATCATAAGTAGCCACTTTTATAGCATTATTATTTTCAAAAAGCTGTTCAATGGCAGTTTTTCTATCCTGCAAAGACCACATATGTTTTTTTGTTGCATTACTACCAATGGCAATAATGATAGTGTCAAAAAGGGGTAATGCTCTATTTATAATATCAACATGACCCAATGTTATAGGATCAAAAGATCCTGGGAATACTGCTATTTTTTTTGAAGTGTTTGACACGGTATTTGTTTTATAAAGTAAAGATACAGATTTTATCTCTTTTCTAGTCAAGGAGTTGCTTTGCTAGCGTTTGAGAGCTTATAATATTAGCCTTTAAGTGCATTTTCAAGTAGCATGGTAAAAAAAGATGTCAAGGGTATCCGGGCATCATCAAGCTGTTTTGGAATGATACTTTCTTTAGAAAGCCCTGGTGTGGTATTTATTTCAATAAAGTATGGAATTCCATCTTGTATGATAAAATCACTTCGAGTAACCCCCTCCATGTTAAGTAGTTTATAGATGTGCCTTGTTACTTGCTGCACCGCTTTTTTATCTTTATCTGAAATTCTTGCGGGTGTAATTTCTTGAGACTTCCCAAGATACTTAGCCTCATAATCAAAAAAGTCATTCTCTGAAACGATTTCTGTAGGATTTAAAACCTGTATTTGCCCTTTATCCTTGAAGGCGCCAACAGATACCTCTGTGCCTAAAAGTTCACTCTCAATAAGTACCTCTGTATCTTCTTTGTAGGCCTCAAGTAATGCCTTTGGTAGCATTTCAACAGTTTGTACTCTACTAATACCAAAACTTGAACCAGCTCTATTAGGTTTCACAAAACAGGGTAGGCCAACTGTTTTTATGATTTCTGTGGTATTTATGGTGTCTCCCTCATTAATATAAATAGAGTTTGCGCACTTAATGCCGAATTTTTTTAAAATACTCAAGCAATCACGTTTATTGAAACTAAGTGCAGCTTGGTAAAAACCAGCGCTTGTTTGAGCTACGCCAATAAGCTCTAGGTAAGAAGCAAGCATACCATCTTCTCCAGGGGTACCGTGTATGGTGTTAAAAACCACATCTGGAACAATACTATCTCCTTTATAAGAGCATCCGAAATTTTCTTTATTAACGGCTGCTTTCGTTCCATCCGGCAATACATAGTGCCAATTGTTTTCTAGCACATGTACTTTATATACCTCATAGCTGGTTTTGTCTATTGCATTATAGACTACCTCTCCACTTTTTAAAGAGATTTCAAACTCACTAGAATAACCGCCCATGGCGATGGCTACTATTTTTTTATACATATCAAATATAAATTGCTTAGAATATCATAAATAGATGTTTGCTATCGTTTGCAATATAAAGCTTTCGCGAAAATATTATTTAAAGGTAGAAAGATACTAACTTTAGGTTTCATATTTTTGTAGATTAATAGTCAATGTATCAAATTTATGAAGTCTTCCTTTACAGCCAATCTAGTTAAGCAAGTATTATATGCACTTTTAGTGCTTATAACGCTTACCTTTTTGTTGTTTTGGTGGCTTAAAACAACAACCAATCATGGCCAGCAAATAGCCGTTCCAGACCTTTCAAAAATGACTGTAGTCCAGGTAAATGATGCGCTACAAGAGTTGGGTTTAAGAGCACAGATCATGGATTCTGCAAACTACAATCCGCAGTATCCAAAATACTCTGTTATAGAACAGGTGCCAAGGCCAGGACACATGGTAAAACAAGATCGTAAAATTTATTTGGCTTTAAATCCATCTGGATATGTAAAAATTAGTATTCCAAAGGTATTAGGGCGTACCTTGCGCCAAGGGCAACCTACATTGTTGGCAGTTGGTTTTAAAATTGGAACTGTTACCACAAAACCTCATATAAGCGATCAAGTACTGGAGCTACGCCATAAAGGCATTAAATTAGGTACCGGAGATAAACTGCAGAAGACCTCTGTCATAGACATTGTTGTTGGAGATGGTTCTCTAAATAGATTTAAAACGCAAAAAAAGGATAATACTAAAGAAAATGAAGATGGAGAAAATTAGTGGACCGCAAAACATTGGTTCAGAGCGTGATGATTTATACGAGCATTTTAGATTTGTAGCAGATAAAGGACAATCTCCTTTAAGGGTTGATAAATACCTGATGAATAAGGTAGAAAATGCCACTAGAAGTAGAATTCAAAAATCTGCAAAAGATGGTAATATTTTTGTGAATGACATTATAGTTAAATCAAACTATAAAGTGAAGGCCAATGATGTTGTTACCGTACTCTTTGAGCATCCACCTTATGAGATGCTCCTAACCCCTGAAGATTTACCTATTGATATTGTATATGAAGACGATGCGCTGCTAGTTATCAACAAAGCAGCTGGTATGGTAGTGCACCCAGGACATGGAAATTATAGTGGTACGCTAATTAACGCACTAGCCTTTCATTTTGATAACCTGCCAAATAATAGCAGTGATAGACCAGGGCTTGTTCATAGAATAGATAAAGACACCACGGGTTTGCTCGTAGTGGCAAAAACAGAAGAGGCGATGGCGCATCTGTCTAAGCAGTTTTTTAATAAAACCACAGAACGAGAATATGTTGCTATTGCTTGGGGTGCTATGAAAGAGGAGCATGGAACCATTGAGGGGCATATAGGGCGTCATCCAAAAAATAGATTACAAAACACTGTATATCTTCACCAGGATGATCTAGAAAAAGGGAAACCAGCTGTAACCCATTACAAAGTATTAGAGCACCTTGGGTATGTAACCTTGGTTTCTTGTAAATTAGAAACAGGACGCACCCATCAAATACGGGTACACATGAAGCACATTGGTCATACCTTATTTAATGACGAGCGTTACGGTGGAAGTGCAATTTTAAAAGGAACTACCTTTAGTAAGTATAAGCAATTTGTAGATAATTGTTTTAAGGTATTACCTCGCCAGGCACTTCATGCCAAAACCCTGGGCTTTATACATCCAACAACCAATGAGTTTATGCGTTTTGAAGCTCCAATCCCAGAGGATATGGAAGCTTGTTTGTACAAATGGCGTAACTATTCCAAAAATAGTATCTCATAATACACTTGCATTTTGATTTAGAATAATTTAATTAAGGAGTTTTTTTGCCTAAAAAGTGTATTTCATCGAATATATTTGCTTTTAGTCGTTTTATTGATAGTTTTATTTACATTTGTAGTCTAAAACCTACAAACTAAATTTATTTATCATGAAAAACCTACTTCCCTTACTTATTTTTATTAGTCTTTTTTCTTGTTCACCAGAAGAGACTACCCAACCAAACAACACAGAACAAAATTACACAACAACACTATCTAGTCTTGTTTTAAATGATTATTTGGCAACACCTGCTATAGATGTTCCTTTAGGAACATTGTTTTATCAAAATGTACCTTATGGTACAGATCAAAGACAAGTTATAGATATTTTTCTTCCACCAAGCGCTTCAGGATTCTCAGTGACCCAACAAGATGTGGTTGATTATAGAGATATGATACTCAACATACATGATGGTGATTTTAAATCTGGAGATAAAAGTGCTGCATACAATGCAGATAATGAAATTAGTGCATACCTGTCTAATAATATAGCATTTGTGTCTATGAATTATAGATTTTTAAATACCTCTGAGCAAGATAATAGAGGGGTTACTACTTCTTTTAAAGATGCAGAAAACGTGTTTAATTTTATTCGTACACATACAAATAAATTAAAAATTAATTCAAATAAAATCTTTATAAAAGGGAATGGTTTTGCAGGTAGTTCTATCACACAATACCTACTATCTCAGCCATTCTACGGCTTTAAAGTAAAAGGAATTTCTATGAATGATCCTCTTTCTAGCTTAGATTTCTTAGACTTTAATGATACTTTCAGTGACTTTGACTTTGATTTGTATTCTTTTGTCTCTGAGCAAGATGAGCAAATGATTATGGAACTTTATGGGGGTATTCAATTTAATCAACTCGAGAGTGAAGACATAATTATAAAAAATAGAGAAACAGCATCATTTACCTCGGCGTATGAAAACTTTACTGGAAGAGTTAGAATTTCAGCTATAGATTATAACGTGCCTTACCAAACTCTAGAAAATATAAAGCACCTAATAAGACATCAATTACATAGCATTGAAATTTATAACAAAGCAACGCTTCAAGGCTTGCACGTAGATGCGCAAATACTGCATTTACATTTGCAAAATGATCAATCTGAGTTAGATTTTATTTTAGATACTTTTTTATAAAAACATATCTTATAATTTAGTGTGAGAGCTTAATTATTACCCAAAAAGCTACACAACCAATTGATTTTGGTTTTGTAGCTTTTTTTAATAAAAATTTTAAATTATTAAAAAAAATTAGTATAATTATGTTTTTTTTATTAAAAACCAATGAAAAACATATTCACATTTTTAGCAGCGGTATTACTAACTGCAACAACCTATGCCCAAATAGGTATTAATAATGAAAACCCAGACGCTTCTGCGGCTTTGGATATTACTTCTACTACGGGGGGGTTACTTGTACCTCGTATGACAGCAGCCCAGCGGGATGCTATTACAGCAACACAGGGTCTAATTATTTTTTGTACTGACTGTGCATCTGGTGAAGGCGAACTTCAGATTAAACTTACATCCAGTTGGAAAAACACAATAGGTGGTGATGTAAATGACCCACCTGCAATAGGAGATACCCATCAAGGTGGTATTGTTTTTTACTTGGATGGAAATGGCGGAGGCTTAATTGCCGCTGATTCAGACCAATCTTCCGCACAGTGGGGTTGTTACGAACAGTCTATAGGCGGAACAAGTTCAGCTGTAGGAACTGGAGCTGCTAATACAACAGCAATCGTTAGTGGATGTTCTGAAACAGCAATAGCTGCAAGAATTTGTGCAGATTTAACATTGGGAGGATATACCGATTGGTTTTTACCCTCAAAAGATGAATTAAATTTAATGTATGAAAACATAGGACAAGGAAATGTCTTGGGCCTGGGGAATGTTGGTAATTTTGCTGATAATTACTACTGGAGTTCTACGGAGTACGGTATCAATTACGCGTGGTCTCAGTATTTCTACTATGGTGTTCCGTTCTACCGCAGTAAGTTCGGCACAGACAATGTGCGTGCTGTTCGGGCTTTTTAGTTATTTAATTATTTATCAATTTAACCCTTACTATTAATTTAGTAGGGTATTTTAAGGTATACTATAGTTTCTTTTCACAACCAATATGTATTCATTACATTTGTTTTATGAAAAACATATGTACACTTTTAGCAGCGGTATTACTAACTGCAACAACGTATGCCCAAGTTGGTATTAATATAGAAACTCCAGATGCCTCTGCGGTTTTAGATGTTACTTCTACCACAGCAGGATTTCTTATGCCAAGAATGACCAATGCACAGCGCCAAGCTATTTCTAATCCAGCTGCAGGGTTACAGGTCTTTGTTACAGATTTTGAGGGAGGTAGATTTATGTTTTATGACGGAACAGAATGGGGTACACTTTCTTTTACAGAGAAACGTCCAGACGCTCCCACCATAGGAACTGCCAGTGCCGGTAATACACAAGCCACAGTTTCATTTACAGCCCCATCAAGTGATGGAGGCTCCCCGATTACTTCCTACACAGCTACCTCAAGCCCAGGAGATTTTACAGGAACAATTAGTCAGTCAGGAAGTGGCAGCATAATAGTATCAGGTTTAACCAGTGGTACAGCTTACACCTTTACGGTTACCGCTACCAATGCCATTGGAACAAGTTTGGCAAGTGCAGTATCAAATTCAGTAGTAATACCACAACCACTAGCAATAGGAGATACTTATCAAGGTGGTATTATTTTTTACTTGGATGGAAATGGCGGAGGCTTAATTGCCGCTGATTCAGACCAATCTTCCGCACAGTGGGGTTGTTACGAACAGTCTATAGGCGGTACAAGTTCAGCTGTAGGAACTGGAGCTGCTAATACAACAGCAATCGTTAGTGGCTGTTCTGAATCATATATAGCTGGATGGTTTTGTGCAGATTTAACATTGGGAGGATATACCGATTGGTTTTTACCTTCAAAAGATGAGTTAAATTTAATGTATGATAACATAGGACCTGGTGATGAATTGGGCCTTGGGAATTTTGGTGATTTTGATGACGATTACTACTGGAGTTCTACGGAGCAAGTAGGCAGTTTCGCGTGGGCTCAGAATTTCGCCGGTGGTTATCAGGGCGGCCTCTATAAGATCAACACCTTCAGTGTGCGTGCTGTTCGGGCTTTTTAGTTATTTATCAATTTAACCCTTACTATTAATTTAGTAGGGGTTTTTCTTGTACCACAGTTTCTTTTCACAACCAATAAATATTTTTTATTTTTGTTTTATGAAAAACATATGTACACTTTTAGCAGCAGTATTATTAACTGCAACAACGTATGCCCAAGTGGGTATTAATAATGAAAACCCAGATGCCTCTGCGGCTTTAGATATTACCTCCACTACGGGGGGGTTTTTGCCTCCACGAATGACCAATGCACAGCGCCAAGCTATTTCTAATCCAGCTGCAGGGTTACAGGTCTTTGTTACAGATTTTGAGGGAGGTAGATTTATGTTTTATGACGGAACAGAATGGGGTACACTTTCTTTTACAGAGAAACGTCCAGACGCTCCCACCATAGGAACTGCCACCGCTGTAAGTGGTGAAGCCACAGTTCCATTTACAGCCCCATCAAGTGATGGAGGTTCAGCGATTACTTCCTACACAGCTACCTCAAGCCCAGGAGATTTTACAGGAACAATTAGTCAGTCAGGAAGTGGCAGCATAATAGTATCAGGTTTAACCAATGGTACAGCTTATACTTTTACAGTGACGGCTACCAATGCCATTGGAACAAGTTTGGCCAGTGCAGTATCAAATTCAATTACACCACAGGTACCTCAGGTAGGTGATTTTTACGGGGGCGGTGTTATTTATTATCTATTTGTAGATGGACAAACAGGTTATGTTGCAGGAGAGACCCACGGTTTAATTGCTGCAGTAGAAGACCAGAGTTCTGGTATACAATGGTATAATGGCAGTAATGTTACTACAGGGGCAGCAGATCAAACTATAGGCGCAGGAAGCGCAAATACGGATGCTATTATAAATGCACAAGGTGCAACTTCAACATCTTATGCAGCAGGACTGGCAAGGGCATATACTGGAGGAGGATATACCGATTGGTTTTTACCTTCAAGAAATGAGGCATACCAAATGTTCATAAATAAAGCATTGATAAACAATACTGCAGCAGCAAATAGTGGCAGTGATCTCACTGAAGATGCTGAATACTGGAGTTCATCGGAGAAAAACAACAATGTCACTCTCGCGTATTGGTTTGAAATCTCCAATGGTAGTTCGGGTGTAACTAGTAAGGGCACCACTTACAATGTGCGTGCTGTTCGGGCTTTTTAATTATTTATCAATTTAACCCTTACTATTAATTTAGTAGGGGTTTTTCTTGTACCACAGTTTCTTTTCACAACCAATAAATATTTTTTTTATATTTGTTTTTATGAAAAACATATGTACACTTTTAGCAGCGGTATTATTTACCGCAACAACCTATGCTCAAATAGGTATAAACAATGAAAACCCAGACGCTTCTGCGGCATTAGATATTACTTCTACTACGGGGGGGGTACTTGTACCTCGTATGACAGCAGCACAGCGGGATGCTATTACAGCAACTCAGGGTCTAATTATTTTTTGTACTGACTGTGCATCTGGTGAAGGCGAACTTCAGATTAAACATACATCCAGTTGGAAAAACACAATAGGTGGTGATGTAAATGACCCACCTGCAATAGGAGATACCCATCAAGGTGGTATTGTTTTTTACTTGGATGGAAATGGCGGAGGCTTAATTGCCGCTCCTTCAGACCAATCTTCCGCAACGTGGGGTTGTGAGGGACAGTCTATAGGCGGAACAAGTTCAGCTGTAGGAACTGGAGCTGCTAATACAACAGCAATCGTTAGTGGATGTTCTGAAACAGCAATAGCTGCAAGAATTTGTGCAGATTTAACATTGGGAGGATATGATGATTGGTTTTTGCCTTCAAAAGATGAATTAAATTTAATGTTTGAAAACATTGGTAATGGTCCAGATGCTCCTTTAGGAAATATTGGTAATTTTGCTAATTATTACTACTGGAGTTCTACGGAGCACGATAACAATTTCGCGTGGTTTCAGTATTTCTTAAATGGTACTCAGTATATCTACTTCAGTAAGTCCGCCACGTTCAATGTGCGTGCTGTTCGGGCTTTTTAATTATTTATCAATTTAGCGAAGCGGTCTCACGAGCACCTTTTAAGAAAATAAGAATGGGTGAGTAATTTAGCGAAGCGGTCTCACGAACACCAATCAAGAAAATAAGAATGGGTGAGTAATTTAGCGAAGCGGTCTCACAAACACCTTTCAAGAAAATATTAAAACAAAAAATAATGAAAAAAATAGTTACACTTTTAGCCTTAGTACTAGTTACTTCAGGCATTTTTGCCCAAGGAAACTTAACTGTTAATTCTGGCGGTTCTCTTACTGTAAGCGAAACAAGTTCTCTAACTGCAGCTGGAAACCTCACAAACAATGGCACAGTAACCCTAAACTCTACTGCAGATGATTTCTCCTCTATAATTGTAGAAGGAACAGCTACGGGAGATGTTATTTACAACAGATATGTAAATGCATATAGCGCTAGTGCTGGCGGTGGCTGGGATGGTACAGGCTCGCCAGTTGCAATGTCTATTGCAGATTTTATTACAGATAATACGGGTGTTATCTACCAAGTTGGTGATACCTATGCCCTTGGACCTTTTAATAATCTTACAAACCAATACGAGTATTATACCACTACCACTGGGCCATCTGCAGGAGCCTACACTGCCGCAAAAGGATATACTATGGCAACTACAAATACAAATGGTGCTACTGTAAAATACACAGGAACCATTGCTACAACAAATCAAAGCATTGATGTTATAAATAACAACGGTGTAAATGGCGGTGTTGGTAGAAGGTGGAATTTTGTTTCTAACCCATACCCATCATATATTAATGGTAATACTGATGCAGGAGCTGCCAACTTTATGGATGTAAATAGTGCTGTTATTGATGCTAGCTTTTTAGGGCTCTATGGTTGGAACGGCGCTGATTACGATATTTACAACAATACCAATGCTGCTTTTTCTATAGCGCCAGGGCAGGGGTTTTTTATAGCAGCAGCTAGCACTTCTAATACAGCGCTTAATTTCACAGCAGCTATGCGTACCACCACTGGATCTGGATATTTTGTTTTAGGCCCTCAGCCTCTAATTTATAGACTAGAATTAAAACTATTTAATGAACAGACGCAAAAGGGAAGAACAAATTTCTACTTTAAAAATGGTCTTTCCTTAGATCTTGACCCAGGGTATGACGCAGGCGCCATTAACCAGTCAACAAAATTAAGCACAAGATTACCTCAGGGCAGTCAAGAATTTGCATTTGCTATAAACGCTATGGGTATAGATGCCTTGCAAAATGCAAGAGTACCTCTAGAGATAAAGCAAAATGCAGGACAGGCCTTTAGGGTAAGTATTTCAGATATGGAGTTGCCAGAAGATATCTATGTTTTTTTAGAGGATACCTTAAACGGCACTTTTACCTCTTTAAAAGACCAGGACTTTGAGCTAGTAGCGCAAAGTGATCTTAGCGGGGCAGAAAGGTTCTTTATTGTTTTTAAAGACAACAGTGTACTCTCTAGTGGGGATGCTTTAGGGATGAGCGCACTCAATGTATACAAGGTAAACAAAGACAATTTTGTTACTATAGCGGGCATAAGCCCAGATTTAGGGCAGATAGATGTTAGCCTATACAACATTCTTGGTATGACCGTACGAGAAAAAGCATTAAACCCAACAACTACAACCCAGACTATCTCTACAGATGGCCTAGCAAGTGGTTTATATGTTGTGCAGCTAAGGTCAG
>Ga0209193_1001381_pt1 | contig 12646 bp, 12 predicted proteins | sample COGITO_mtgs_1003_FD_185515 | JGI IMG/M metagenome (GOLD analysis project Ga0209193, IMG submission 185515) | Pelagic marine microbial communities from North Sea - COGITO_mtgs_100330 (SPAdes) (version 2) | ecosystem: Environmental > Aquatic > Marine > Epipelagic ... | reverse complement strand
TGGTTCTTTAAGTCCTCTAGATTATCTATGCAAATAGAAAGGGATAAGTTTCAAGGCAATACCATAAAAGACTATAGAAACGACATTATTTCATCTCATAGAGGTGTTAATTTCTCAACTATGTCTAAGCAAACACTAACTATAAATAGTGGGTTTGTGCCAGAGTCTTTTAACGAAGTATTTAAACAACTTATGTTAAGTGAACAGGTTTGGATAGACTACAATCAACAAGTATTGCCAATTAATATATCTAATCAAAGCATAGACTACAAGACTAGTTTAAATAATAAGCTAATAAATTACACAATAGACGTAGAATTTTCTTTTAACACAACAAACAACGTTAGATAGATGAAAGACCTTGAGCTTTACATAGAAGATGATAATGGTAATAAAGATAGAGTTGATTTATTTGACTTTGAGGCTATAAACTTAAATCAAAAGATAAAAGACGTTAGAGATATAGGTAAAATATTTACTGACTATTCTCAATCATTTAAAGTACCTGCATCTCCTAATAACAACAAGATATTTAAGCATTATTACAACTATAGTATAGCAGATGGCTATGATGCTAGATTTAAAGCTAAAGGTTCTATAAAAATGGCAGGAGCTGATTTTAGGTTTGGTAAAATAAGACTTGATGATGTAGATATTAAATACAATGAGCCTTATGCATACAAGATAGTGTTTTTTGGTTCTTCTGTTGCTTTAGCTGAGATACTTGGAGATAATGAGTTAGGAAGCTTAGACTACCTAAACAGATTCAATCACGATTACAATGAAGGTGTGGTTAGGACAGGTTTAATTACAGGGTTAAAGTATGATGCAACTACGAATGCAATGACAGGAGGTTCAGAAGGGGATATTATTTACCCATTTATATCTTGTAATTCTTATTATTATTACGATTCAGACCCTAATGACCACGGACATCCAGACCACGAGCCAACTCCTAGTAACAACCTACATAAACACGGAACTACAGCTCATAATGGAATAAACTTTAGAGATTTAAAACCTTCTATAAAAGCTAGGCATATCATAAACGCAATAGAAGATAAATATGAGGGATTGTTCTTTGACAAGACTTGGCTAGACACACCTCCTTTTAATGAACTTTATCTACACCTTCATAGAGACAAAGGAGCTATAGAGAGTGCTGTTGGAGACACAGAAAGTATATTTACTCAACAAGACTTTGGTGTTAACTTAGACATAGGTAGTATTATAACAGATAGATACAAAAGCTACACGTTAACATTTAGTATAAGTCCTCAAAGTGGTACTGGACCATACAATCTGAGAGTAGTAGACACAAGGTCTGGGGAAGAACTAGGATACGCTAACAGACTTGACTCTGACGGTAGTCTTGTATTAGACTATGATGTATTGTCATCAGAAGAACCTAGAAATTGGAATTTAAACTTCTACGTTACAACAAGCGAAGGCTCTACATTAAATAGTTTTAACGCTTCTCTAGGCATAACTGAAAGAACAGCTGTTATTGTTTTAAACACTATAACTGCATATAATTTTGAGGACTATAGTTTTACTAGTCCTAACTCTCCAGAACTTACAGCATCTTATATTGTTGTTACAAGTCAAATACCTAAGATGAAGGTTATTGATTTTTTACAATCAATATTTAAGATGTTTAATCTAACTGCATTCTTTCAGAGAGACGAGTCATTGCCCTCTAAAAGCAGGATAATGATACAACCACTAAACTCCTATTACACTAGTGGTAAAGTTATAGATGTATCTAAGTATGTTGATATATCTGAGACAACCGTATCAAGACCTCCAACATATTCAGAGATAAAATTCACTTATGCTAAACCTCAGACGTTTGGTATAAAGAAAAAAAACGAATTGTCAAATGATGAGTTTGGAGATTTGACTAGAGACAACAGAGATTTAGCAGATTTTGTGTCTGATGGTGGAAAATATGAAGTAAAGGTTGGGTTTGAGCATCTTCTGTATGAAAGAACAACAGACCCTAGCAATGTAAATTACGCAACACCATTTCAGTACGGATGGTTGGTTGACTCTAATGAAAATACAATAAAAACAAAACCGATACTACACTTTGCAGTATCTACTCCAGTAAATACATCAACTTATCCTGTTGCATTCACTGGCATTGTTACAGTGTCTAACCCATTGATAAGTAATTATTTTAGACCTAGTAATTCAAATTCGGATGGCTCACAAACCCTTAACTTTAATTCTGAATATGATGAGTTTACAGGTATTGCAAACACAAATAGCTTGTTTAAAAACTTTTATGAAACTTACATAAAAAAGGCATTTAGTAAGTCTGCTAGATTAGTAACTATGAACGCTACACTTCCACTTAGTGTATTATTAAGCTATGAGTTAAGCGATGTGTTTAGAATAAATGGATTAGATTACAATATTAACAATCTTCAAACGAATTTACTAACAGGTAAGTCAAAGCTAGAGCTTGTTAGTGGTAGCTTTGCAGAGGCAACAAGACCAGATACTCCGTATGGAATAAGTGTTACTAACAGAGGAACTGATAATATGAATATTAGTTGGACAGTACCTGCTACAGGCGTTAGAGCTGTGCGTTACACAACATACTTAGATGGAGTTGCACACGGATTTGGAGACATAACATACACAGGCTCTACACCTAATGCTCCTGTTGCTTTATTAAGAAACTTGACAGCAGGACAAACATATTCCATTCAAGTTACCTCTTCAAGCATTGACTTGGTTGAGTCTTATAGGTCTGAGGTACTATTAGCCTCAACATCAACAGGAAATAGCACACCTACTGACCCAACAAACCTAGCTGTAGATAGTAGGACAGACAACTCAATATTGTTGGAGTGGGATGCATCTACTTTTGATAATAATCTAGGAGAAACAGGATATAATATTTACGGTAGGGTTGGAACTACAATAGACTTCTTGCTATTCTCAAGTGTTTCTACTGATGATTTTGCAACCGCAAACTCAACACACAATATAACAGGGTTAAGTGCAGGTACTAATTATCAATTTAAAGTAAGTGCTTATGATTCTTTTGCAACTACACCAAACTCTGGTTTTAGCAATACCGTAACAACTCAAACAACAGATGTAACTGACTTAGTGCCTCCAAGTGTTCCTGCTGATTTTACGAGTAGTAACATAACTGCTACAAGCGTAGACCTTTCTTGGTTAGCTTCTTTTAATCCAGACGGAACAGCTGCTGATGGATATAAAGTTTATCAAGCAACTACTCAGATAGCAACAACTACAAATACAAACTATAGCGTTACAGGTTTGACAAGTGCAACAACTTATAAATTCTTTGTATCATCTTATGATGCTAATGGAAATGAAAGTAACACTGCTGGACCAGTAACAATAACAACACTATAATATGCTAAAAGATATAATAGACTTATTAAATGAAGATGATTGGCTAGTGTCTGATGAGGATATATTAATAGCTAAAGGAAAATATCAATCCACTACAAACTGGAAAGAATTTAAATACAACCTAAAACAAAGAAGATTATAAGATGGCAGATTCGGATAAAGTAATATTACTTAAAATAGAGGTCGCACAAGCACAGGCTAATGCTAATGTAAAAAAATTAGAAGCTAGTTTAAACAATTTAGATGGTAGGACTAAAGAATATACATTAACCTTAAAAAAACTTCAGCTAGAGAGAGCTAAATTAGCTAATTTAAGGCAGAAAAACTCTAAATCTATATCAAACTATGCTAATGAATTAGGTAATGCTAATAAGCAAACAGGAGCTGCTACATCTGCTACATTGGAATTTGGTAGAGTTCTATCTGATGCTCCTTACGGAATAAGAGGTGTTGCCAACAACTTACAACAACTAGCCTCTAACTTATTCTTTATGTCTAAGGGCGTTGATAATGTAACAGGAAAAACTATAGGATTCGGAGGAGCTATAGGTAGTTTGTTTAAAAACTTAGCTGGACCAGCAGGAATACTAGTTGCTTTTCAAGGGGTAATAGCTCTTATTGACTACTTATCAAACAGAACAGACAAGGCAAAAGAATCTATAGATAAAATGAATAAATCTATAGGAGGTCAAGCTACAAAATTAATCGCCTTAAGGGAATCTTTAGAACAAAACACTATGTCTAGAGATGATGCTAACGATGCTATAAAAGCTGCCAATAAAGAGTTCCCAGAACTTAATCTAAGCTTAGATGAAAACAATCAATTAACTGAAGTTAGTGTTTTAGTCTTAAATAAAAAAACAGAGGCATTAATAAAATTAGCTAAAGCACAAGCACTACAAGCCTTATTGGAGGAAAAATATTCTGAGTTACTTCCGCTACAAGCTAAACAACAAGATTTAGATACTAAAGCTAAAGAAGATAATGCTAAGGCAATTAAGGCTATATCTGCTTCTTATAAGGAACACGGAACAGCGTTAGCTGAAGCTTCTGCTGAATCAAGTCAAGCAGCTGCTGATTCAAACAGGGAGGCTGTGAAAGTAATTAAAAAAGATATAGATGAATTACTTAAACTAGGTGGAGATGATGGAATTATTGATGAAATGTTTAACGGAAAAAAAGGCAAAAAAAGCAAGGTTAAGAAGAGACCTAAAGCAAAAGCATTTGACACTTCTCAAATAAGCAAGGATGCAAAGAAGTATGTAGATGAAGTAATGAAAATGGAAAAGAAAAACGCCTTACTATTAGCTGAAAATAATGTTAGTAAGTTAATTATTGAGAGGGATTTTCAATTAAAGAGATTATCTATGCTTAAAGGAGATAACTCTGCATTGATAGCTGAATATGAAAAGTATTACGATACTTTAATTAAAACAGCAGAAGAGAAGTTAATAAGCGAAAGTAAGATAGACCCAAAAAAACCAAGAACAAAAGGAGACCAAGGAGAAACCTTTAAGGAAAAGCTTATCGCTGGATTAGAAGCTTACATTGAGGTTCAATCTGCTATGACTAACTTTATGAGCGGAGAGTTTGATAGACAGTTAACTATAGAGCAAAACAAGACTAATGCTTTAAATAATGAACTTAATCAAAGGCTTTTAAATGAAGACTTATCTAAAGATGAAAGAGAGAGAATACAATTACAGATAGGTAGAAATGACGAGAAACTAAGAAAGAAGCAGGAAGCTATAGAAAAGAAAAGGTTTAAGTTAAATAAAGCAGCTAATATAGCTAGTGCAAGTATAAACACATACTTAGCTGCAAGTCAAATTTTATCAGACCCTTCATTTAAAGGGAGACCTGTAGCTAGATTTGTCGCTATGGCAGCAACAATAACTACTGGGTTACTGAATGTAGCTAAGATAGCTAGACAAAAGTTTCAGTCTAGTGCAGGTAGTGGAGGTGCTATAGGTGCAGCATCAGGTGGAGCAGGTAGTGGAGGAGAAGGTAGAGAGTTTAACTTTAACCTAGCAGGTAGCACACAATCAAATCAGTTAACACAATCAATAGCTGGTCAATTAAGTCAGCCAATACAAGCGTATGTAGTTTCATCAGAAATGACAAGTCAACAACAATTAGATTTAAGTATATCCAATACAGCAACAATAGGTTAAAATAATAATTATGGAAGATTTAGACATTATAGAATTAATAATAGACGAAAACAATCTAGAGGATGGAATAGAGGCTATCTCTCTAGTAGAAAGTCCTGCAATAGAAGAAAACTTTGTAGCTTTAAGTCGGCACAAAGTAGAATTCAAATCTGTAGATGACGAGAAAAGAATTGTAGTAGGACTAGCTTTAGTTCCAGACAAGGAAATATTTAGAAAAAGTGGAGACTATGCTTATAAGATAATGTTCTCTAAAGAGACTGTTAAGAAGGCATCTGAACTTTACCTTAAAAGACTAAAGAACAACAATGCTACTATAGAACACGAACTAACAGTAAAGGGAGTATCACTTATAGAGTCTTGGATAGTAGAAGACCCTAATATGGATAAAACTAACCTATACAAGTTAGATGCTCCAGAAGGTGCTTGGGCTGTAGTTATGAAGATTGATAATGATGAGATATGGGAAGACGTAAAGCAAGGTAAGTATCTTGGATTTAGTATAGAAGGTTTCTTTAGTCAAAAAGAACAAGAGTTAGCCAAGCAAGACTTGGTAGAATATCCTCACATTATGTACAATCCTAAGACTGGAGATGAAGTAGAGATAATGGATGAAAAGGAACACGACAAGTATGCAGCAAAAGGTTGGGTGCATAGCAAACCAGAAGGATATAAAGAACAAGAATTAAGGTCTTATAGCGACTATCCACAGTCTGCAACTAACAATGCTAAAAGAGCTTTAGCTTGGGTAGAAAAGAACGGATGGGGAAGTTGTGGTACTCCTGTTGGAAAACAAAGAGCAAACCAACTAGCTAACAGAGAGCCACTAACTAGAGATACAATATCTAGAATGGCATCATTTAAAAGACATCAACAACATAAAGATGTACCTTATTCGGAAGGATGTGGTGGACTTATGTGGGATTGCTGGGGAGGAACTAGTGGTGTTGAATGGGCGATAAACAAATTAGAAAAATTATCTCTATCTGAAGAAGACTCACAGGCTTTAGAAATATTAAATGAAATCCTAAATAAGTTAAAAGATGAATAGAAAAAGAGAGCAAGAATGGAGTAGAACATCTCCAAAGAACAAGCGAAGAGGATGTCTATGTAAAGACGGAAGTAAGTACAGCAGAGAGTGTTGTAAGGGTAAAATGATTAATCAAGGAATAGGAAACATTTAATCAAAAATACAACAAGATTTACATTACTAGTTATTAGTATTAGTTAGTATTAATAATAAATTTTAATTTATGAAAAGTCCAAAAGAAATTGTAGATGCGTTCAAAAGCATTTTACTTTCTTCTGAAGAAGTAGTTGAAACACCTGTAGAAGAGGTTGTTGAACTAGCTGAAGAAAAAGTAGAACAAGCTGAGGAAGTTATCGAAGAAGCTCCTGTAGAGGAAGAGGTTATTTCTGAAGATTCAGATATTGAATCATTAAAGAAGAAATACGATTCTTTATACGAAGAGTTAGATTCATTAAAGGCTTCTGTTAAGCAAATGATGGAAATCGTTTCGCCTTCAGAGGAGAAAGACGTTCCTGCTGAGTTATCAGAGGAAGTAGAAATTAAGGAAGATGTTACTGAACTATCTGCTGAAGCAGAAGAAATAGTACATTCTCCAGAAGCTCAAGTAGAGCAAAAACAACAACACTTATATTCACAAAGCAGAAGTAGAACTGTGAAAGACTCAATCTACAACAAACTATTTAATAAATAAAAAAAAAGATGGCAACAACAACTTCAATTACAACAACTTACGCAGGAGAAAAAGCAGCAGGGTACATCTCAGCAGCTTTATTATCCGCAAATACTATCGAAAACGGTGGTATTACTGTTAAACCTAATGTAAAGTTCAAGCAAGTAATCAAAAGACTTTCTACCACAGACTTAATCGCTGATGGAAGCTGTGATTTCGCTGCAACTGACACTGTTACTTTAGACGAGAAAATCTTACAACCAGAAGAATTTCAAGTAAACTTAAACTTATGTAAAACTGATTTTAGAGATGATTGGGATGCAATATCTATGGGATATTCTGCATTTGACAATCTACCTCCTTCTTTCCAAGAGTTTTTAATCGCTGAGATTATTGCTAAGATTGCTGACAAGAATGAGAAAAACATCTGGATGGGTGCTACTGCAACTGCTGGAGAATTTGACGGATTAGTAGCTTTAGCTACTGCTGATGCAACTGTAAACGATGTAGTAGGAACTACTATTACTTCTGCTAACGTAGTTGCTGAAATGGGTAAAGTAGTAGACGCTATGCCTTCTGCATTATACGGAAAGTCAGATGTAAAATTATACGTTGCTCAAAACGTTTATAAATCTTATGTAAGAGCTCTAGGAGGATTTGGTAGTAACGGAGTAGGAGCTGCTGGTTACGAATCAAAAGGAAATAACCAAGCTATCAACTCATTATTATTTGATGGAGTAGAGGTATTCTTAGCAAACGGATTAGACTCTAACTATATGTACTTAGCTGAAGCATCTAACATCTTCTTTGGAACTGGACTTTTATCAGACCACAACGAAGTTAAAGTGCTAGATATGAGCGATTTAGACGGAAGTCAGAATGTTAGATTCGTAATGCGTTTCACTGCTGGTGTACAACACGGATTTGGTTCAGACATCGTTCTTTACACTCCAGCTTAATTAACTAATTATTAACAATAACCCTCCTCTTTTATGGGGAGGGATATTAAAAACCAATACAACAAATGGCTTGTGATTTAACATTAGGAAGAAAAGAAGTATGTAAAGATTCTGTTGGAGGTATAAAAGCTATCTACTTATCGAATTTTGAAGATACCACTACTGCTAGTTACACATTTGATGCTACTAATACAGACGTTATTGATGCTGTATCTGGAACACCAAACGTATACAAGTATGAAGTAAGAGATGCTTCTTCTTTCACGCAAAATATTCAGTCTAGTGCTGATACAGGAACTACTGCCTTCGAACAAGTAGTTGAATTGACATTGAAAAAATTAACTATTGAAGACAACAAAGAATTAAAATTACTTTCTTATGGTCGACCAAGAGTTATTATTCAAGACCAAAATGACAATTACTTTTTAGCTGGATTTGAAAATGGCTGTCAAGTAACTGCTGGTACTATCGTAACAGGACAAGCAATGAATGACCTTAGTGGTTATACATTAACTTTAACTGGTATGGAAAAGAGACCTGCAAACTTCTTAGACTCTGACCCTGCAACTGTAGGATTTACTGTTGTAGTTCAAGCATAGTTTTACGTTTACTTTATGTTTTTAGTTTAGGTCTACTTCGGTAGACCTTTTCTTTTGCAATAAAAACAAAAAAACGAATATACGTTATAAGTTTATGATTAGATTATTGCCAACATCAAGCTCACAAACTTTTTCTATATTGCCTAGAACATTAGATACAACAGGTATCAATGCTACAATAAGAGAGGATGGTACAGGAGAGTCTGTAACGATTACTAATGTAACAGCAGTAGTTAACAATGACTACATAGATGTAACTCTGTCTTCAGATAAGTTCATAGCTGAAAGAGCCTATGTTCTAGAAATGACTAGAGGTTCTAATTTGTGGTATAGAGACAAGATATACGTTACAAGCCAAACAGACACGGACATCTACCATACTATAAGTACTGACTATTACGAAGAGAACGATACTGATGGCGATGATAAATACATAACAATATAATGGGTAAAATAAATATTAAAAAGAATTATTCAGTAAGTAAACCAAAGACGTATACTAAGAACTTTAGTGTAGTTGAATTATCTACCTATGAGATGCCTAAGGCTGTAGAAAGAAAAGGAGATAATTGGGTTAGTTGGGGAGAAGATAATAATCACTTCGGCAGACTAATAGACTTAAACTTAGGTAGTCCTACCAACTCAAGATGTATCAAAGGTATATCTGATATGATTTATGGTAGAGGACTAGAGTGTACTGATAGTAAAGAAAAGCCTGTGGATTGGGCAGAGACTCAATTAATATTTAAACCTAAAGATATTAAAAGAATAGTAAACGATAGAAAGGAGTTAGGAATGGCTGCTATCCAAGTTGTTTACAATAAAACAAAAAAGAAAGTATTAAAAGCATTACACTTTCCAATAGAAACACTTAGGGCTGAGAAAGCTGTAGATGGAATTATAAAGGCTTGGTATTATCATCCTAATTGGGCTGAGTACAAAAGAGGCGATAAGCCTAAAAGAATACCTGCTTTTGGTCAAGGTGGTAAGAAGGAAACTTCTGAGATATTTGTATCTAAACCTTATCAAAGTGGATTCTGGTATTATACTCCTAGTGACTATCACGGATGTTTACAGTACTGTGATTTAGAGGTAGAGGTATCTAACTACCATATTAACAATATAAAAAATGGTTTACAGCCTAGCTTATTTATTAACTTTAATAATGGTATCCCTCCAGAGGAGACTCAAGAAATAATAGAAAGCAAGATAAACGATAAGTTTGGAGGAACAAACAATGCAGGTAGAACAATCATAGCTTTTAACGAAGACAAAGATAGTTCTGCAACTATAGACCCTATACACTTACCAGATGCTCACGCACAATATCAGTTCTTAGCTGATGAGAGTAGAGAGAAGATAATGTTAGGACACGGAATTGTATCTCCTATTTTATTAGGTATTAAAGACAACACAGGTTTTGGTAACAATGCAGAGGAATTAAGAACTGCATCTATACTTATGGATAACTTTGTTGTTAGACCTTTTCAAAAGGACTTGTTAGATGATTTCTGTGAGATATTAGCTATAAATGGAATATACTTAAACTTATACTTTGTTACTTTACAACCTATTGAGTTTACAGAACTAGACAACATTTCTACTAAGATTAAGCGAGAAGAAGAAACAGGAGAGAAGTTAAGTTCTCAAGAAGAACCAACAGACTTTTCTGATGAAGAAGGAGATGATATGTTAGAGCAGTTAGAAGGCTTAGGAGAGGTTTTAAGCGATGATTGGGAGGTTATACATACTGAGAAGTATGCTGAGGAGTTAAGTGAGGTTAAAATGGCTGAAATTAAGTCTAGCAATAAATCATCTAAAGAAGATAGTAAAATCTATAAAGTTAGATATGCTTATATGCCTGTAAGAAAATCTCCAGAAAGTAGAACTTTCTGCAAGAAGATGGAAACGTTTACAGAAAGAAAGATAGTATTTAGAAAAGAAGATATTAATATGATGTCTTTTAGAGGTGTAAATAGTGAGTTAGGTCATAACAGACAGAACTATAGTTTGCTAAAATTTAAGGGTGGTAAGAACTGCCATCACTTTTGGGAACTTAGAGTTTATAAGTTAAAAGGAGATAAAAGAACAGACCCTAATTCAGCTTACGAGAAAGGTTTAAAAGAACCTAAAAATCCAAGTGAGATGACTGAAAGAATGATTGATAGACCAGACAGAGGGGCTTATCCAACAAATAAAAAATAAGATATGGCAACTAAAGCATTATTTATAACATTAAATGACTTAAAAAGAAAGTCTATTATATCTGGAAATACAGATGATGATAAGCTGATACAATTTGTAGAGGTTGCTCAAGATTTGCATATCCAAAACTATTTAGGTGGAAACTTATACGACAAGCTACAGGACTTAATACTAACAAACACACTTGATGATGCTGCTAATGTTAACTATAAAAACTTAGTTAATCAGTATGTAAAGCCTATGTTGATTTGGTTTAGTCAAAGTTCTTACCTGCCATTTGCTTCTTACAATATTGGTAATGGAGGTATTTACAAGCATATTGGAGACAACAAACAAGCTATAGATAAAGATGAGTTGGTACATTTAATGGGTAAAGTTAATGAGACTGCTGACTTTTATACTAGGAGATTCTTAGATTATATGGATTACAATAACAATCTGTTCCCAGAATATAACACATCTACAAATGAGCAGATGAGTCCAGATACAGATTCTAATTTCTCTGGAGGTATATTTTTAGGATAGTATGAAGAAAAAGATGTACAAACCAAAAGACTCCAACGTTAAAAAGATGGAGATATTGTTTAAAAAGATAAAAAATAAAGATGGCAAACGAAATTTATCCAGTTAGTTGGTGGGGTAGTCCAGTAGAGAATGGCTGGGGAGGTATCTATTATAATTTTGCATACCCAAGTGCAATACCTAGTTTATTAACTACATTACAAGCAAGAGCTTCTTATTATGAGAATGTAACTTGTACAACTGCAACATTAACTAAAATTGAAAACATAGAATAAGATGGCAGATAATTTATTAGATAAAGCATCAATATTACTTACACCAACTGCATACAACGATGGTAGTATGTTGAGTGTAAAGCCAGAGAACGGAGATGGAGATTTCACATTCAGTAGAAGTTCTGCTGCAACTAGAGTTAATGCACAAGGTTTAGTAGAGAATGTACAGATAATAAGTAGTGAGTTAGTTTCAAATGGTAACTTTTCACAAATAGGTACAGAAGAAGTTTCTAATGGTAACTTTTCACAAGAAGGAAGTGAGTTAGTAACTAATGGAGATTTTAGTAATGGTACTACTGATTGGACTCCTAATGCTTCTGCAACGTTAAGTATAGATACAGGCAGATTAAAAATTGCTATAAGTGGTGAAGCTTCAGGCTATGCAAAACAAGATATTTTCACAATAGAAAGTGGCAAACAATATAAATGTACAGGGACTGTTGATTTTGGTACTGCATCACAAATGAGATTTTATGTAAGTAATACAGGACAATTTTTTGATATAACTCAATCAGGTAATTTTAATTTTACATTTACTTCAACAGGAACATCTACACAAATTAGACTTTATACTTATGGTGATGGTAATTATGGTTTTTGGGATAACATCTCAGTTAAAGAAGTCGGACAAGATTGGAATTTGATAGGTACGGCAACTATAACAGAAAATCAAGCTAATATTGTAACCACAAGTGCAGTAACTGGAATTTCTCAAACAAATATTTTAACTGTTGGTAAAAACTACAAATTATCATACAATATAGTGTCTAACAACAATGGTGGTTTAAAAATATCTGGTAACGAAATACCTAGTAT
>Ga0209193_1001375_pt1 | contig 12693 bp, 14 predicted proteins | sample COGITO_mtgs_1003_FD_185515 | JGI IMG/M metagenome (GOLD analysis project Ga0209193, IMG submission 185515) | Pelagic marine microbial communities from North Sea - COGITO_mtgs_100330 (SPAdes) (version 2) | ecosystem: Environmental > Aquatic > Marine > Epipelagic ... | reverse complement strand
TCCAGTGGCCCATGCGTGGCGGCAAGAATACATATAGGGCGTAGATTAACGCCACGCCCATCGACATGGTCATGAAGACTTGTAGTTCCTTAGAGGATAAAACCTCACCGTCTTCTTTCGCCTTATCCAGGCGTTTCTGGGAGGGGTCCTCTGTCTTTTCTTGGCCATCGTCGCCACCTTCAGCCATCTCGCATTCCTTGAATTAAAGTTCCTAAAAACTCGGTTATTGAGTCTGTTAAATCTGAAAAGGCCCAGGCAAATGGTGAAATTGAAAGCGTGATCAATACGAATACGCTGAAAATTGTTATGGGAAAACCAAATGAAAACAGATTGAGCTGAGGTGCAGATTTTGTGATGATGCCGATCGCTAGGTTGATGATAAACAACACCGCGACGATCGGTAACATAATGCTTGCCGCGAAAGAGAACATTAATCCACCGGCGTCTATGCCAGATTGAATGAGCATACCCCAGAGAAGCGGCGCTCCAATTGGAACAATCTCATAACTCTCCAAAATCAATGCCATTACATGCAAATGACCGTTGATAGAGAAGAAGATAACCAAACAAAACAGGGTTAAAATTTGGCTCACCACCGGGGTCTGGCCTGATCCGCTGGGATCAACTTGCATTGAGAAAGACAGGCCAGAGGAAGCTGCGATTTTTTCGCCTGCTAACCCTGCAGTTGCAAATATAATCATGAAGGTAAGGCCGGCGGTTAAACCAATAGCCAGTTCCTGTATGACGAGTGGTATGACCATAAAGGAAGTTAGTATTGCAATGTTTGGTGGGGCAACCTGGGACATAATAAATGCGCCCAAAGCAAAAGATAATACAATACGAACCTGCAAGGGCAACATGCGTGACCCGAAGAAGGGTGCCGAGATCAAAAATGCGCCGGCCCGCAAATTCATGACCAATACTTGCAAAAGCCAATTCAACAGGTCCTGCATCTGAGCGCCGGGGAGGGCACCAAACCCGATGTCATTTAGCGGTATCACCGGCCCACCAAAGAAATTTCTTGAAATATGAACGCGAAATAGTTCGACATTTGTGTCATCATTAAGCCTGAAAGCAGTGCAATTGTGGTCAAAACTAAAATCAATTTAGGAACAAAGCTTAGGGTCATCTCATTGATTGATGTCGCCGCCTGTAAAACGCCAACTAAAAGGCCGATCGAAAGCGCCACACCGAGAACCGGTCCAGCGGTCATAATGATTTGCCAAAAGGCAAGCCGTAGGTATTCTATGTTGCTATCAAATTCCATACTGCCTCACGTCGATACGAATGTTGCGGCTAAGGAGCCGACTGTAAGAGCCCAACCGTCCACCAAAACAAAGAGTAGAAGTTTGAAGGGTAGGGAAACGAGCATTGGAGACAGCATCATCATTCCCAAGGCCATTAGGATTGACGCAATCACCATATCGATGACTAAGAAGGGAAGGAATAATAAGAACCCAATCTGAAATGCCGTCTTTAATTCGGATGTTATGAATGATGGTAGCAATGTCGAAAACGGAATGTCGGCGTTACTTTCGTATCCGTCCGCTCCAGCCATATCGCTAAACATCAGCAGTGTATCGCTTCGAGTATTTGCCACCATAAAATCCTTCATCACGGCGGAAGCTTCAAAGATCGCCACGTCGGCTGACATGGTTTCTGATAAGAAAGGAGATACGGCAACATTGTATACTTCACTCAGCGTTGGCTGCATAATGAACAATGATAAGAACAATGCGATGGCAATGAGCACCTGATTTGGGGGTGTTTGCTGTGTTCCTAATGCTTGGCGTAGAATAGAAAGTACAATAATGATGCGGGTAAATGATGTCATTCCTAAAACAAGGGACGGCAACAAAGTAACGGCGGTCATAAGGGCTAGTACTTGCAAAGACAGCGAGTATGTTACACCTCCATCGGTATTCTGATCGGTCGTGAGAGCCGGCAAACCTCCAAGGTCAAAAGACTGAGAAAAGGCCGGTGTTGCAGAGATTAGCAGGACAATAACGTAACGAACAACTGCGAGATTACGCATCGGCTTGCTCCTCGATTGAAGTAACAACCTGCAATATGTTACTGGTGCCTGTCTTTCCAACACAAAGTAGAAAACTCTCACCTTGGATATTGAGTAAATGTAGGCTCTCCTTTGGGCTCAGGCGGAGTGTCTCGACGATTTGCATGTCACTTTGAATTGGCGTGACCTTGCCGCTCGCAATCAATCTCTTAATGACTATCTGTGCTACAAATAGGGCACCCAGAAATATCAGTATGATTACGATTTGATACGGTTGTACGTCTGACATGATCGCTCCTACTTACCTAAAGTAAAGGAAGCAATTATCGTGCCAAACTAAGGTGTCCTTAATAAGCGTATTAAATATCAGAGTGTTGGATTGTACTGTCACTAAATGTCAAAATTATGACATTCGGAGCCTTACAATACCTCAACACGTTTCTCAGGCTCTATGATCTCTCCAAAACGGATCCCAAACCGTTCTCCAACCATAACAACTTCGCCTTTAGCAATCATTGTTCCATTAATTAGAATGTCCAACGGATCCCCTGCTAAGCGGTCCAACTCAAGTACTGAGCCCTCGCTTAAACGCAATAGGTCGCGAATTGTGATCTCAGAGCGCCCGACTTCAACGGTCATTTGAACGTCGATATTTTCTAACACACGAAGGTTCTCGCTACCATCGCGGGCAAGTTTCTGGTCGAGCGGTGTTTCGGAAGAAGAATTTTCTGACATTCTCAAAACTTTCTATTCGGGGTTGTTGTTTGTGGTAACACGATCGCGCAAGTGCAGTGCAGCTTGTGGACCGACCTGGCCAAGTTCTGCGGTAAACAGATTTTTTCCCTCGACAAGGACTTTAATCCCATTGTGCACTTGCATGGGAAAGGTGTCACCATCTTGGAGATTTAGCAAATTTTTCATAGACACTTTTGGCTTTGCTAACTCCGCGGTAACAACCAATGGAATGTTCAAGATTGCGCGTTCTAACTTTTGACGCCACGACATATCTTCTGCCACATGCTCCGATTGAACACGAGACCTTAGAAGAGATGCGATTGGTTTTAAAGTTTGCAATGGATAAACGATGTCGAAGGTTGCCGGTTCGCTACCTGGCAGCTGAACCAGAAATGTGCAGACAATTACTGTATCGCTATTATCCACAAATGAGGCGAATTGCATATTTTCTTCGTGACCCTGCACTGCAAATGTGACCGGCATTAAATCCTTCCACGCAACTTGCAAAGAATCCATCAACCCACTTGTTATAATTTCAATGACGCGCTGCTCCGTTGCCGTAAATTCTCCCGGTACACGTCGTATGGGACGCACTGCTGTTCCACCATAATAGGAGTTTGTCAGCAATGAGATGAAGTTTGGAGCGACGACTAGAAGACTATTTCCGCGTAATTCATCAATTCGGCTTGTTGTTAAGCTCATGAAACTATCTGCATCAGCAGAATATTCATCGAAGGTTTTAACTTCCGGCGGAAAGGAAGAAATGCGCGGTTGGATGCGAAGCATGGGTAGAAAGACACTTCTTGCAAATCGACAGAACCGCTCGTTAATCATTCGCAATGCATAGTAATCTCCGAGCAACGATAAATCATCAGAGCCGAAGGAAAATGGCTTAACGTCAACCTCCTCACCCATTGAAACAATGCCGGAGCCCTCGCCATTACCGTCAAGGCCATCGATAAGCGCGTTTACTTCTTCAGAAGTTAATTTTTTTGATGAGGCCATAATTTACGCGTACCTTATTGTAAGACGAATGATGTGAAATGCACACTGTCAATGCCACCAAAACCCTCAAGCTGTTCAAGCTTAGCGTTGATTGCTTCAACTATACGAGCTGCCAATGCGTCACGTCCAATCTTTCCTTTAACGTCCTCTTCGGTAAAGTCACTGACCGTTCCTAATACTTCCGAGCGAAGCGCAAGCTGATGCAATTCAACATTCTCTATGACTGTTTCGTCATATTGTGTCGAGATTCCAACGCCCAACTGTAGAAACTTGCGCGAGTCCTTAAGGTTCGATGTAAAGTTGCCTTCAAATTCAAAGTAGGATGTCACAAAAGTGTCAGTTTTCGGGGTTTCTTTTTTGTTGAGAGCAGGTTCTTCGCCTTCCGTTTCTCCTTCCGCTGAGTCATCTTCGGGCAGTTGACCGCTTTCCTTTAATTTTCTTTCTATGATCTGCTCGATTTCAGCACTTGGAGTAGCACCATTACCGCCAAACATAAAAAAGCCAGCGCCTAAACCGACGCCTACCAGCAAGAGGCCACCAAGAACCAGACCGATAATTTTTACCAGGCCACCTTTTTTCTTTGGTTCATCTGTCTCTTGATCTGCCATCATAAATCTCCTGTTACTTATGCAATAACGTTTACGGTGCCATTGTGGCTTTCACCAGAGCGTTTGGAATTTGCTCCGGTCTCTGTATCTCGGTTTTTGGTACCGCCAGGCGTTGATTGCTGTTTTTGCCGGGTATGTTGGCCGAGTCCCTGTCCCAATCCACCTTCAGAGGAGGCTGAAAAGGTGGATAATTTGAATCCCGCGGCGTCTAACATCTGCGCCAATCTATCTTCAGCGCCAATTAGGACGCGAGAAGCCGCGCTTGTTTCTGTGATGATACGAACTTGTGTCTCATCACCTTTAAACTCAAGACTTATGTGCATATCACCTAAGTTTTTTGGTCTTAAGGAGAGATCAAGTTTTCCCTCTCCATTGCTGGAAATTCGTTCTATTTGTGCAACCAACCGCTGACCCCATTGCACATCACGCGTATTTAGAACCACCGCAGATGCGAACGTTTGAAGACGCTCCCCACCGGTTTGATTGGCAAGTTCTTTGATATTTTGCGACGTATTTCGTTCACCTAGGGCCTCGAATGTCATTGGTGTTGGAGTAGCCCCCTGTGGCTGCGAGTCGACGCGTGTCGGGGTGGTAGAGTTTGGATTTTGCTCTAGTTTTAGCGATGAATCTGTCTGAATGTGGGCTTCACTGCGAACTGAGCTGCGCGTGTCTTTTGGCTCGGACTGGATTTTCAAACTAAAGACTTGCCGTTCACCATTTTTGGTTTCTTTTGATGGCAAGTTTGCTAACGCCGCCGCCGCCTCTGTGGCCTCATTCTCTGACCTCGTGTGAGGAATTGCATCTCCGCGATTGGGGGCTGTTTGTAGTGGCTGCTCGGACTTAACGGATTGTGTAGAATGGTGATTTTTCCGCTTAAGCGTGTTGGTGTTGGTGAGGTATTTAACGGGCGCAATAACCGTTTCTTGCCGGCCTGCCTCAAGCGTCAGGGGTTTGTTGGAGATACCAGGTCTCGGTTTTGGGGTGACGCGTGACGCCGCCGCTTCCGCTACGTCCATCATTTGCTTTTGAGGTGGTTTGACTGCCTCTGGATTTTTTTGATCCTGATCAATGTCCTCTGAGATCGGTGGGGTAGTGGCGTTAGGCATGACTTTCGAGTCAGTTTGCGTAACATCATTCGGTAGAGTTAATGGCTGCTTGTGGCCTTTGTTTGGTTCGGGGGTGCCCAGAATGTGTGGAGTGGCGATCGGCGCGTCTAACGTTGGAGATGTCTCCGCCGCGGCTGTGTCATCCGTAGGTTCACGGTGCATCTCGGAGAGTTGTTTGGTTGGATTTTGTGCCAAGTTATTCCGCGGTTGAGAGACCGGGGCGACGATATGAACGTCAGCATCAGGTTCAGTCGTAAGTTCAGAATTATCATCAGCAGGGGGGGTGGCATTTAGATTTACATTTGTTGTGGGTTGCAGAATAATAGTCGGCTCGACTTCAGACTGGTCCACCAGATCTAAAAGCTTTCCCGGTTGCTTCTGCAAAACAGGCTGTGCGGCGTCGCTCGCGGCTGATTTCCCCATGCTTGCCACCGAAGAATGAGGCAAGCGTTCCGCATCTATGATTGGATCGACGGGGTGGTGCGCGATGATCCCTGGAACTTCAATCTCATCTGTAGGCGGTGTCCAGGTCAACTTCGTTGCGGGTTGCGTAATGGCCGGTTCATAGGTCTCAAGTGCCACCTCAACCTGAGACAGATCAGATTGCACACGATTTTCTAGAACAGTTGCGAATTTCTGCCCACCTTGGGGTGCAACCGCGCCGCTTGCTGGGATGTTTAACACACCCTTCAGCGGTTTTGGACCGTCCAGATTTAGACCAAGGTCATTCATTTCGCAACTTTCCAGTTAAAGCGTCATAGCAAGTTAGCAAATTTGATGCCAACTTATCTAAAAACGCCTGCTAATGGGTTTGGAAGGCATTAAAGTTTCGGCACGTTGGTCCTTGTCAAGGGCCTCGGCCTTGCGATTTTCAAGCGCCTTTTGGGCGATAATGCGTTCTTTATTCTTGTTTTGTGACAATAAATTTCGATTGGTAACAATTTCTTGACCAAGAAACTCCAACCTATTGGCCGTAAATTCTTGTTGGCGAGCCATTTCGCGACCGTACCAGGCTTTAGATCTCAATGTTTGGACGCTTTGAGGTCCTGGCTCGAGCTGGTTTTCTTCCACCATTCGTGCGAGTTTTTGATCGAGATCGCGCAAGACGTCCTGATCACTGATTAATTCGTTAAGCACCTCGGCCTTGCGGCGAAGTTCGATGTTTTCGCGCTTGACCATCAATTCATACAGGCGGGCTTTGCGTGACATCTTATTCAGCCATTAGGTCAATAAGGTTCTGTTTACAGGTGGTGTAATCGGCAGATTCATTTGCTTGCTGTGCAACATAGGCTGTAATTTGTGGCCACAAAGCAATGGCGAGATCCAGTTCTGGATCCTGCCCAGCCGCATATCCGCCCATCAACATCAAATCCCGATTTTCCAGGTAAAGGTACACTAGGCGTTTGAATTTCTGTGCCGCCTTTTGGTGTTGGGTATCGGTAATCTCATTCATGACGCGGCTCACCGAGGTGGTGAGATCAATCGCGGGGTAAATGCCTAACTGGGTTTGTTTGCGCGATAGAACGATGTGCCCGTCTAGTATTGCCCGAGCTGTATCCACCACTGGATCATTGGTGGTATCGTCTCCATCGGCAAGAACGGTGTAAATTGAGGTTATGGCCCCTTCACCCAACCCGCCTGTTCCTGTGCGTTCGATGAGATTGGGAATCATGGATACGACCGATGGGGGATAGCCTTTGGCTGTAGGTTGCTCACCCATGGCCAATCCGGCTTCACGTTTGGCATGGGCGACGCGGGTCAAGGAATCCATGATCAAGAGCACATCTTTGCCCTTGGCACGAAAATATTCGGCAATGGCAGTGGCGCGGTTTGCGCCGCGGATGCGGAGCAGAGCCGCCCGGTCCGCAGGTACTGCGACAACGCAAATTTTTTCGCGGGATGCTGCTGTCATGGCTTGCTCGACGAAGGCGCCCACTTCACGGCCCCGCTCACCGATCAAGCCCACGACGATGACATCTGCTTTAGAAAACCGGGTCATCATTGACAGCAAGACGGATTTGCCAACGCCCGATCCGGCGACGATTCCTACCCGCTGGCCTTTGCCGATAGTCAGCAGCGCATTCACCGATCGAACACCAACGTCCAAAGGTTGGGTGATGGGCGCGCGGTCCAGTGGATTGACAGATTTTCCATAAAGGGGCCAAGTTTCAGTCAGATGCAGAGGCCCGAGACCATCAAAGGGGTGGCCATGTGCGTCAATAACCCGGCCAAGCAAAGACTCGCCCACTTGAACCTCGCGTCCATTATTGGCGACAGAAACCAAGGCGCCAACTTCGATATCGGCGTTTTGATCATAGAGAAAAGCAACATTCTGACCGTTCTTGAAGCCAATGATTTCGGCGTCAATGATAGTGCCACTTGGGCCGGTGACGTGACAGATTGAGCCGACGGATACTGGAAATCCATCGCACTCAATGATTTGACCATCAAATTGCGTCACGCGCCCAGAGGCTACGAGGGTGGGGGCAGTCGCCATTTTTTCAATGTGGCGGGACAGTATGGCAACGGCACTTTGGCTCATAACGTCGGATCCTCCACGGGCTGTTCCTCGTTTGCAGTTTCTCTGATCTCGGGTGGCCTTTGTGGCAAGACGGCGTCCGCCGCCAGAACCAATGGCGTGTAAGTAATATTTTGCGCCGGCTGGTCGACGCGTGGTAACAGGTCGGTGAGACGGATTCCCTCAAGGGAAAGATCGATATCTCCACGCTGTAAATTTACATCACTTACGAGGCGGAGATTGAGCAGGTCTTGAGACTGCTCCAGAATGGGTTTTAGCACAAGTAGGTCGAGGGGGTTCAACCGCACAATGGGGTGGGTCGCGGAGCTATGAATGCGATCGGCCAGGGTCTTGATTCTCTGGAGGAACGCCTCTGGGACCGCATCAATCGCCATGCCCGCACGTGACGAGGCGAGGCTCAGAACACTTGCTTCAATGGATGTCGCAAGCTCCTCTATCGCTCCGTCAACTTGCACCGCAAAAGATTGCGTGACTTGGTCCAAGAGACCAAGCGCGTGGGACATCATGTGTTCAACTTCGGTTTCCGCAGATTTTTGCCCGTCCAGAAACCCGCGTTCATAGGCCTCCTCAGTGGCCGCGGTGGTGGCCATTTCTTCCGGGGCCTCTGGTTCTGGTGTAAGCGGGTTGGCTGATGCGGGTGTTGGCAGATCGTCAGCCAGCTCTTCTGTCGGCTCTGGTTCTGCGCTATCTTGAGGTTCGGACGTGGCTTCAAAGGGGGGCGTGTTGTCGATTTCTGACGTTTCTAAGCTCTCCAGCGGTTCGCGCGGGTTTTCTGCCTCGGTTTGAGGTGGGCTCTCGGCGTCCAAAACGTGAGCGACTTCACGTTCCGAGGCAGCTTTGGCCAGATCAAACAGGCTTTTGGGCTGGAATGTATTTTCAGCTGCTGCGTGCTTCCTCTCAAAGACTTCTGCGTCAATTGTTCGAATGAATTGGGTGATTTCCGACGGTTTCAACGGCACGCCTTGTTGGAGATCATCGGCGCGGATCAAGCCGCCATGGGGGATGAATTCCGCGCTCATACCATTTCATCTCCACCGCGACCGGCCAATACAATTGTGCCATCATCGGACATCTTGCGTGCGACGGCGATGATTTGTTTTTGCGCCTCTTGCACTTCCGTCAGGCGGACAGGGCCGAGCGCTTCCATCTCGTCTTTGACATTGGCGGCGGCGCGGGTTGACATGCAGCTAAATAATTTCTCTCGCAGAACCTCGTCAGCACCTTTAAGCGCAAGCACCAAGAGCTCGGCATCAATAGCCCGCAACAATGTTTGCAAGGAACGCTCGTCGGAGATGACTAAGCTGTCGAAGACGAACATATTGTCTTGGATCGACTGCATGAGGTCCTTGTTCTCCTTTTTGATATCTTTCATGATCCGCTGCTCCATCGCGGTTTTTGTGAAGTTCATAATCTTGGCTGCTGCTTTTACGCCGCCAATTTGAGACGCGCGTAGCGTGGTGTTGGCCTGAAACTTTTGCTGCATCACGCGCTCAAGCTCGCGCACGGCATCGGGTTGTACGGTTTCTAAAGTTGCAATTCGACGCACGACCTCAGGTTGCAGCTCGATGGGCAGAAGCCCAAGAACATCGGCCGCTAATCCATAGTCGAGATAGGAGATGATGAGCGCTACAATTTGCGGGTGCTCATCTATGATCAATTCGGAAATTGCGCGGGCATCCATCCAGTCCAGAATTTCAATGGGTCGCTCGGAGGAAGCGGGGGTGATGCGACTGAGCACGGATTGCGCCTTGTCACCGCCCAAGGCTTTGGTCAGGACGTTGCGAATATAGTTTCCGGCGCCTAGGCCTAGGCTGGTCTGTTGTTTGATGATGGCTAGGAATTCATCAAGCACAGAGTTCACTGTGTTTTGATCCACCCCTTGCACAGAATACATGGCCCCGCCTAAGTGTTGCACCTCTCGTGGAGAGAGATTTTTGAGAATCTCTGCGGCCTCATCCTCGCCTAGGAGCATCATCAGAATAGCTGACTTTTGAGTGCCCGTGAGCTCTACGATGGCGTCTTCTTCGCCTTCTGGTTCTACTGCCGGATCTGCCATATCGTTTCCCTTCAATATACCTCAGGTTTTACCCTAACAGGTCCATGTCTTTTTGCATCAGTTGCTTGAACACGTTCGAAACCCGCCCAGCTTCATCGCCTACGATCATACGGATGAGAGCGACTTTATCATCATAGGTATTGGCTGTATCGAGCATTTCCATTGAGATATTTGCCTTTTTAGGCTTCAATTTCGCTTTGATATCCTCCAGCGTTTCACCGGCGCTGACTTCGATGGACTCCATCCCCTCGATCTCATCATCCGACACGCCACCGCGCGCCACGACGTCACCGCCAGCCGGAACCAGAAGTCGTGAGAGCAATGGCCGGATCACGCCAAGGGACACAACGGCCAGCATCAGGATCATCGCGATGCTTTTCCCAAGATCTTTCACCCAGCTAGCTTCAAACCATTTGATTGTTACTGCATCCGGCAGCTCTTGCATAAAGGGTTGCGAGTTCACAATCAGCGTATCGCCCCGCTCTGGTTTCAAGCCAATGGCGCTTGAGACCAAACTTCTAATGTCCTGTAGAACTTTGTCGTCAAAAGGTTGCACCACGCTTTCGCCGGTTTCTGGGTCAATAACAGTGCGGTCCCGAACCAATAGAGCCGCGTCAATCCGGACAATTTGGTTCATCGGTTGGGATGTGGTTTCAATCTTACGACTGACCTCATAATTGCGTACTTCGCTTGAGGATTTATTCTGAACGTCATTGCTTTCGGAGTAATAGCTGTTGGTGGCTTGGCTGCCATCGGTAACCAATTCAGCCTCATTGGGAGCCGTGTTGGAGGTGGCACCTGGAATGCCAACCGCCGGACGGTTGGAGGTCATATCCACTGAGCTTTGTTCGCTTCGCAGGGCGTTTCCGTTTGGATCAACGCTTTCTTCAGTGATTTCGCGACGGGTGAAATCGAACTCAATATTCACCCGGGCCGTCGCATTGCCACCACCCACGATGGGGCCAACCAAGCTTTCGATGCGTGAGCGGTAAATATTTTCAAGGCGCATGCGGTACTGCAATTGGTTGTCGGTCAAAATTGAGGATGCATCATCAGGTGATTTTGACAAGAGCCGGCCAACTTGATCCACCACGGTTACATTATCCTTGGACATACTTGGGATGGATGCCGAGACTAGGTTGATAATCGCGAGCACTTGATTTTCGTCAAGGGAGCGACCGCGATCAAGTTGCAAAAACACCGAGGCCGTTGGCGGAATTTGTTCACGGATGAAGACGGATCTTTCGGGTAGAGCCAAATGAACTCGTGCAGACTTCACGGCAGAAATCGCCATGATTGAGCGGGCGAGCTCAATTTCTTGAGCTTGTTTCAAGCGGACTGTTTCAACAGAGCGAGAGGTGCCAATTGGAATATCTGCAAGTGAATCATAGCCATCTGGCGCCGATTCTGGCAGGCCCAAAGCGGCTAATTTGATCCGTGAGCTGTGATAGTCTTCAGCTGGGACCATAACTTCGCCAGTCGTAGGATCTAACGTAACATCGACACCACTATTGATCAGCGCGTCATAAATCCGCGACTTTTCCGCCTCGGGCAGTGAGGCATAAAGCGTTGTTCTCGAGGGTTTCTGCATCAGGGCGAAGACCACAACACAAATCACAATCGCTGTGACCGCAATTATCGCGGGAAAGGCACGTTGAAAACTTGGTTGCGCGGTGATGGTGCGGATATTTGAGAGATAATTTCCGGGCATAGTCGCCAAGTTACCGCCCCGTACGTTGACGGCAGAGGAAGTGTCCAGCATTTGTGAGTTCGTAGCCATGAGTCAGGTTATCCTTGTTGCCCGTATAAGTTGGTGGCCCAATTAGACCGGCATGTTCATTATGTCTTTGTAAGCGCTGAGCGCCTTGTTGCGCAGGTTTAAGGTTAGCTGGAAGCCAAGTGAGGAGACCTGCTGACTTACCATGACCTTAGATAAGTCCTGTTCGAGCCCTAGCTCATAATCTTGTGCCAATTTAGAGGCATCGTTTTGCGCACCAGCGACATCTTTTAGCCCGGTGGCAATTCGCTCGGAGAAGCTGGGTCCGGTGACCTCAGTCCCCAGCGCTTGTTCCGCTTTTTTGAGGTTTTGCAGATGTGTCTGCTCAACTTGAAATTTCAATCCACTGATCTGGGTCATCTCGCTCTCCCTCTTTAGCTACTTAGCCGGCTTAAAGCGGCATGTTGTGCAGGTGGGCTGGTCATTATTTGTGTCATTGGCGCGACATCAATGATGATATCCTCGGCTTCAATGACACCGCCGGATTGCAGCACCAGCGCACGTTGCATGACATTCTCCAGTTCACGGACATTACCGGGCCATGAGTGGTCCAACAGCGCATCCCGCGCACATTCGGATAACCAAGGGATCATTTCGAGCGACGGCGCATGCTTTCGCAGTAGGGCGACCGCGATGGGTAATATGTCCAGAGCGCGATCGCAAAGCGATTGGGTTGCCATGGGAAACACATTTAGTCGATAAAATAGATCCTCGCGGAAATTATTCTTCTGAATTTCAGAGCGCATATCTCGATTTGTTGTCGCCAGAACTCGGACATCGACATCAATTTCGGTCTGCGCCCCGAGGGGGGTTACCTTGCGCTCTTGCAAAACGCGTAAAATTTTTGACTGCA
>Ga0209193_1001373_pt1 | contig 12707 bp, 16 predicted proteins | sample COGITO_mtgs_1003_FD_185515 | JGI IMG/M metagenome (GOLD analysis project Ga0209193, IMG submission 185515) | Pelagic marine microbial communities from North Sea - COGITO_mtgs_100330 (SPAdes) (version 2) | ecosystem: Environmental > Aquatic > Marine > Epipelagic ... | reverse complement strand
TGATGCTGGTCCCATAAAAAATTATTGGTTTGTTACCATTTCTTACAGGTTTTTCAATAATACTCTTTGAATCAATTCCCACTTCAATATTTGAAATACCATCATAAAGGGGTAAAAATATTTTAAACTCCCGCATTTCAGTAGACATATTATCTATTAAAGAAGACTCGTTTTTAATACCCTCTGGGCGGCCAGTATTTAGATATTGCCAGTTGTCTTTATCTTTAAAATATAAATCAACACCTTTAATACCAGTTTCAGCCATATGATTCATTTTAAAATCATTTAAAAGTGTCCACTTTACACTAATACTTTTTGAATTAGAAAAAAACCGAATAGACATTCCTGCTGACGCTTTTGATAATTCCCACAATGAATCTCGAACTATATTTTTATATGAAAAAGGTAATCTATCATAGCGATTTTCTTTGAGAGAATCTGGAATAACAGTACCCTCTAATCTAAAAAAATCCTTTCCGTAATAGATTATATTTTTTGATATTTGAGGGCTATTCTGGCCAACAGAAAATAATGGAATTAATAATAACAGAATGAATAGTTTTTTCATATCCTTAAATATATAAAATTTATTAAGTCTTTTTTATTGATCAAAAATCCTAATTACTTTAAATAGCCCTTTAAAGTTGATCTACGTACTTTTTTTATTTTTCAAAAATCGGTAGAAAAGTTGGAAGAGTTTGAGGCTTATTTTGAGGTGTTAGAAAGGAAAGTATTTCATGAGTTGTTGAAGTGAGGGTATGCTGTTTGATTTGTGAAATAACTCCTGGGGTGTGGTGTCTTGGGAGTTTTTTTAACATTATTTAAGAAGCCATTTTAACATTCTTTATGAGAATTTAAAGTGGAGAATGATCCATCCTTATCAATTTTGAGTTTTCATAATAGTTGGTTTTTTAAGGTTAAAAAAAGGGCATTATAAACAGATCTACCTAATCCTGTTCTTAATTGCCTTTTTTTTATGACCCACAAGCCCCACAATTTGAATCATCAACAGAGCAACTCCCCTTCCCCTTTCAAATTCATATTGTCAAACACATGCCCAGTTGAATCCACTGATACGCACCTGCAGAGAATTTGTACTTTTTCTTCTTGTATAGCCTCTTGACTTGTGCGTAGCTTAAATCCATTACACAAAATTAAATTGGACTAGAGCAATACCTTCGGATGAGAATAATTCACTAAAGTTGAAGAATTTTTGTTAGTTTTAAATAACCAAAACCAACCAATATGTGGGAAAAACTTAAAAAAAATCAAGACACGGTAGGATTTATTTCAGCTGTTGTTGTACTTCTAGGTGGTCTTATATTATTGATAATTAATCCTCAGTCAGTTGAATTTTTAGATATCTTTTTTATTATTTACCCTGGCTGGATACTATATAGCTTGAATAAGAAAAATTACTTTAGTAGAAAATGAAACACTTCAAATACCTCCTACTCTTAAGTATATTCCTCTTGTTTATTTTAAGTAATCAGGGCTTCTAGCTACTATCAACTAATTAAAAAAGTAATTCGCACTTCGAGCTTAGCGGTCATACGTCAGATAACCCCTACACTCTTAATGTTATAGAATTTTATATGTTTTTATAAATCTTCTTTTTTTTAATACTGAAGTTTTTAGGATTCTTGCTTCAAGTTTTAATATTGAAGCTAATGCACTTAATAACGATTTCATATTATTAATATATTAATATTCGAGAGAAAAACCAAATTTCAGATGTCCCTTAAATTCATGTATCAATCACCCTATATAAAAAAGTCACTTAGGCATAGCCGAAAGTTTTACTACAATCGGTATCGAAAGTTGGAGCTGATTAATATTGGCAAATAATAAATGACTTAACTTTAGCCTCCTGTCAAACTTTGATCATTGGCTATGGTCTTAATCTCTAATGACAATTAAGCAATAATGAAATTCTTGATTTTAAATAAGGGCATAAAGGAATGTCCATCGATTTAATTCGACAGCAAGTTTTGGTCAAGAGCCTATTTATTTGTGTATCTAACTCCTGGGGTATGGTGTCTCAGGAGTTTTTTTTGGAGAGGATAAAAAAAACCTCCTTAATGAGGAGGGTTTTTTTACTTGAATAAAAGGGAAGCTGTTATTCAATAGCTTTTACTCTTTATTCTATAGCTTTTGCTCTTTCGTAAACATTAATCATTTTGATTTTCCCATCAACAAAAAGCACATCGTGGATATGATTTAAAGTTATTTGTTCTCCTTCAACTGAATCTGTCAATTCTTGTCCAGTTGTGAGCCATTGTTGTTCCACACCATCTTTATTTGTGGCAGCATTAGCAATCATCCATCGTGTAGTCCATTTAGGATTACTGTCAGCGAACCATTTTTTTAAAAAGCTGATATGAGTTTCTGATCCATCAATAACGGTCCCATTGGGTGGGTACCCTTTAAAATCTATAGCATTGATACTTGCTATGGTTTCTAGGTCTTTGTCATTGTGTGCTTTAATGTATTTTTCCCAAATACTAGTATTTCCCATTTCACCCACCACTATGGATGATTTCACACCATCATCAGTGATTTGAATGCCTATAGAGGTTGGCACATCTTCAATTATTGGAGTATTTTCCGATTTAGGCTGGGAGGTCGTGTTACATGAAAATGCGACAATAAATAATGCTAAGAGTAATAATATATTTTTCATATTTATTTAGTTGGTTTGTTAATAAACAAATATAAAACAATATTGCTAAGACCCATAAGCCTCACAATCAGGATCATCAATAGAGCAACTTTAACTTATATGATGTAGTATCTCAAGATTTTTTTTATATTCAAACGTTAAAATTTTTATCAACCTAAACAATAAAAAAATGAAAAAACTAACTCTGCTATTAAAGTTTGTCAAAACTGGGTTAACTATTAGAAATTTATTTATTTCAATTTTAGGAGGAATTTCAATTCTTCTTTTTTCGTTTATAATTCAATTTTTTATTGGAGGTTTAGATAATATAGAATGGAATAATGATATGATATTTCCAATTATAATGGGGGCATTAATTTCTGTAGGTATTTTTGAGAAACCAATAACTTGGGAAGAATACTCGAAAAAAAATAAATGAAAAAACTAATTCTACTATTACTGTTTTTTCCACTTGTGTCTTTTGGGCAAGACCAAACTACTACACTTCCAACATCATCTTTGGCATCTTTGTAGAAGGGGTTAACCCATTATCCCTAGAGCTCAAATTAGCCTCTATAAAACATTCTCTTTCCTTCTAAATAAGAATATAATTCTATACTCATACGTCTTCACAATAACTTTAAACCTTGTCTATGTAGTACTCAAATCAGGCATGCATACAGCCGTTTTAAAGGAGATTAATAGTACTTGTGAGTGTTTTTCTAAAGAGGTGATATTGGAGGAATTTAAGGCTTATTTTGAGGTGTTAGAGAGGAAGGTATTTCATGAGGTTTTGAGGTGAGGGGTACTGTTTTATTTCTAAGATAACTTCTTTTAGTACGGTTTATTGGATGCTTTTTTTAACATTCTTTAAGAACCTATTTTAACATTCTTTATGAGAATTTAAAGTAGATAATGATCCATCCTTATCAATTTTGAGTTTTCATATAAGTGTTTGGTTTTTATAGTTGGTTATTAAGGGCATGATAAGCAAGCTTCTCTCTTTTTGTTTTGATTGCCCTTATTTTTATGACCCACAAGCCTCACACTCAGGATCATCTATGGAGCAACTCCCTTTCAACTTCATATCGGCAAACACATGACTAGTTGAATCCACTGATACGCACCTACAGAGAATTTGTACTTTTTCTTTTTGTAGAGCCTCTTAATTTGTGCGTAGTTTAAATCCATTACACAAAATTAAATTGGACTAGAGCAATACCTTCTGGTGAGAATAATTCACTAAGGGTGGAAAAAATTTATTAGCTTTAAGTAACCAAATCAACCGTTATGAATCATTTAAAGCATCTCCTATTCGTAAGTACACTTTGTTCACTTGTCTTGTTTACCAATTGTGGTGAAGATGAGGATCCCGTTGCGGATACACCTACTAATACAACAGATGACAATACAGATTTTAAAGCCTTAAACCTAACTGAAGTAACGAATAATCCAGAAGAATTCAACTATGATATAACAAAAGATTATACAGAGAAGATAGTGCCCTTTTACCCAAATGCATTTTTCGCCTCTGACCTTTCGGATAATGTAATTAACGGAGTAAACCTTGCGTTAAAGACTGCAGCTGATGAGTTTGGAAAATACGGTCCTGTAGAATATTGGGTTTTTGGCGCTGATAAACAAGCAGCACTAGACCTAATTAACAAGTTTTGTGAAAGGCGAGAGGATTTGAATCAATGGAATCTGTCAGATTGCCTAAGCAGAGAAACAGATGAGACAGCAGATCATTCTATGATTGCCTATCAAAAAATTGGAGAAAATGTAATTTTAAGTAACCAACCTCAAGGAAGTGCAGGACATAATGGAGGTTTTCAATGGGGTATTCATAAATTATCAAGTTCATACCCATTTAGTTTTGACAATTTATTTGAAGGAATTCCACCTCAAGAGGATTTTAAAACTGTTTTACATGAATACTTTCACGTCTATCAACTTTCAAGTGTTTATAATTTAGAGCATGAGGAAAGAGAAAATAAAATAAAACCAGGTGAGACCATTTGGATGATGGAAGGTGCTGCTGAATATATGGCTAATTACACTTTATTTAAGCTAATTGATAATGGAACTCTTGATTTTGAAAAATCTTGGGGAACATTAAGAGAAAAAATGCAAAACAAGATGAATAATGGCAAATTTGTGAAAGAGGAAAATTGTCCTAACAGTAAATTAAATGAATTTACTTACCAGTTTTGCAATCAAGCTGGATATGAATTAGGAGCTTGGGGTGTTGCTTATCTGACAAATAAGGTCAAAAACCAAAATATTCTTCTTGATACTTTTTATCCAAACCTCAAGGAACTAGGATTTGAGGGTGCTTTTAATTTAGCTTTCGGATTTACTACTGAAGAGTTTTATGAAGAATTTGAAGAGTTTCTACAGCTTCCAATAGAGCAGCAATTAGAAATTATTCCAGACATTTAAACAAACCTAATAAAAAGTGAGGGATTACCTCCAAGCCTTCTAAAACTTCTAATAGCTAGTATTTTATTGCTCTAGTGGTTCAAAAGAGTGCATTTCTTCATTCACAATCCCTAATTCTTCGCTCAATCTTTTCAAATAATCCGAGCTCATTAATTGCTGTAAACCTTTCATATCGACATCGTATAGCATGACCATGCAACTAGTTTCATTAATTTGACCAACAGTTGTTTTGGATTCATCGCAAACAGTTGCTCGTTCTTTATGACCGTCAAATTCTTTTCTCCAAGCACTATAATTATTGAAAGATACTTTAAAAACTAAATTCATATTTTTTGATTTTTGGTTAAGAGGTTAAATATAAAAAAATAAAAATAGTTTAAATACTCTTAGTGAATTATTCTCACCAAAAAGTATTGCTCTAGTCCAATTTAATTTTGTGTAATGGATTTAACCTACCTACAAGTTCAGAGGCTGTACAAGAAGAAAAAGTACAAATTCTCTGTAGGTGTGTATCAGTGGATTCAACTGGGCATGTGTTTGCCGATATGAATTTGAAAGGGGAAGGATATGATGGGTAATCCAACCATTGGTCTTGATTTTCAGAACCATAATATGGTTTTTGGAGTTAACTTTAATCGAATAGATAAAGTGATTGGATTCAATTACAAATTGAGATTATTTAAGAAATGACAAAGGAAGAAGAAATAGCAGATCTCGAATCTCAATTAACTGGAGATATGTTTGCTGATATGGATATCAAGGATCAAAAGTAATTTATATTTTTGCTTTCAATTCAATAGCAATATTACAAAATTAAAAAAAATTATGATAGCAGGACATATGACAACGGCATTAATAGCGAAACAAAAGTTCCCAAAAGGAGCCTTACTTTATTTTTTAATTATATCACAATTACAGGATTTGTTATGGTTTACCTTCCATTATTTAGGACTTGAACCTACTTACCCAAGTGATGCATTTGATGCCACTTTAAGTAATATGGTAGTAGATATGTTATACAGCCATGATTTGTTACCGCAATTATTTTGGTTGGCTATTGTTTGCTTACTTGGTAAACTGCTATTTAAAAGTACCAAAATAGGCTTGGTAAGTGTAGCCTTAGTATCAATCCATTTTATTTTAGATTTTTTTTCAGGACATATGCACCACGTTTTTGGAGCCGATACAATGGAAGCAGGTCTTGGGCTATATGCATCAAAACCTTATTTAGCTATTTTTATAGAAACCTTATTTAGTATGGGTGCTTTATGGTATTTCTTCAAAGAAGAAGCAAAAAAAGGAATTATGAGAACTACAAAAAATAAAATTGCAATCTTCTCTGTTTTTGCTTACGGAGTCGTTTTTATGCTATTAATTGCCACAAAATCTTTTAGAAAGTTATTCGGTATTCCAGAATTTGACTTAGGATTTAATACCATTATGCCTACACTTATTTTCACTTATGGAGCAATGCTTTATTGTTTGAATTATTTTGTACCGAAGTATACGCTGGATAGCAAACAATAAAGCTATGCTTGAAAGTATCTTAGGAAGCAGGAGGGAGCTGCGACATTGATGATCCTGAGTGCGAAGCCTGTGGGTCGTAAATTACCGATCGTCTTTTTTTTTTGACGTATAAGTAAACAGTGCAAGAATTATAGTGAATGCGATAGACATAAAGAAAGCAAAATAATTACTTCTATCTTCATCGTATATTAAACCTGTAACCATTGTAGCAAAAGCTCCAACAAGTGTAAAAAAACGATAAGCAACAGCTTTAGGGACTCTTCTAGCCATTTTGTTTTATAAAATTTAAAGTTAAGCAAACTTGACTACCTTAGAATCAATATTTATTTACCCTTGTTGTAAATACGAGGGTAGGTATTACCCTAATCACCCTTTTTATAAAGCTCAATTTTTAGTTTCTTTTTTAGTGTATATAAATGTTAAGATATTTCAATCATGTTAGGATAGTCCAATCATTTTGTAGTTACATAACTTATTGATAATCATATTTTATTTTTTTTTTATAATATTTTTTTTCATCTTACTTTTTAAAAAGATAGATATGAAAAAAGGAGTAAATAGAATACTTAATCCAGTGAGTGAAGAAGAGATGGTCATAACAGCTTCAGACGCACATTGGTTAATTAATGACCATGTTCAAAGTATTCAAAGTAGGATTAAAAAAATTGAAAAACACCTTAAGGATAATGAGAGATATCAAAAATCTTTTAAAGCTGAAATATCAATAAAGCATACTTCAGAAGTACGAAAGTCAGAAATGTTAGAACAATTCTTAAATAAGCAGGACTATAGAAGATATGAATTGAACCTTCTATTAGCAAAAGCTCAATATGAAAATCTCAGAAATATGGTTTTATTGAAGAAATTTATCGCATATACTAGAATGAAAGAAGAGAGCATAAATAATAAAAAAACTCCTAGAGTCACCACACCCTAGGAATTTTGTTCAAATGTTATTCAAAAGTCTTTACTAAACTGTTTGTTAAACAAAAGTCAATCTAGATATTTATTTAACCCTTTTCATTTCAGCCGTTTGTATAACATTTTCTCCCTCTGCATTATTAACCGTATATGAGTAAATAAAGGTATCATCATCTTCAGGCATTAAATTAAATTTCCATGATGCAACAAAAAGATCCTTTTTCTGATCTAATCCACTCCTAGATTGGTTAGTAATAAATGTAATATTACCCTTGTTACTTTCTTGGAGCTCCGAGACTGGTCGATTCATGGCACCACAATAATGAGTTGATAATATTTTGTCACTATGCAAATTAAATATCGTCATCATTTCAACACCTGCTTCATTACTCTCTTCCAGTAAAGCACTTCCGTTGGATTTAATGCTGTAGCTTAAATTAATCGTTTTAGAGTTACCATCAGAACCGTTTAAGGTCCCAACCCATTTACCTTCAAGATTTTTTAATTGATTGAAAGTTTCTATATCATCGTTTGCAAAAGCATTGGTGATCAAAAGTAGGCTCATTAAAAAAAATGTTTTTTTCATATCGTTAGTCGTTTAAGGTTGATAAAAATTTTAAGATACTAATATAAAAAACTCCGAGAATTACCACAAGTCTCGGAGTTACACATAAGCTTTAAAATATGCTCTTTATCGAGTACCTGTCATAATTTCAAAGATTACTCTATTATCCCATCCGTTGGGAACGTTTTCATTGAATTCCGACAGATGTTCTTTTGACAATCCCTCAACAGCTGCTCCACCTGCTAAATGTTCCATCGTGTTTTCCATAGAGTCATAAACATCCCACCAAAAAGCCGTTGATCTATCTTTTGCTTGAGGTATGATTCGGGTAGCCATTCCCCAACCTACCATTCCAGATTTAATGATATTTTTACGAAAGTGCTTTTCAACGTCAGCTTGCAAATCAATCATTTTAGCAACGTCTTTTGGTGTTGCCCAATTAAAAATTACATATTTTCCAGGTGCTTCAGTTTCAATTTGTCTCTCTGTTTTGTACACATAATTTCCTCTACCTTCCAATTCATATCCATCATATAAAATTTCTGAGGGGATACCATATTTTGATTCTGTATCTTCCCACCATTGTTTTGCGTTAACCATTTGATTTATATTGTCAAAAACAGTAACCCACATATAGTTCATTTTATTATCTGGACTTCCAAAGCCAGCCATTCTTTTAAGTAATACCCAACCTTTCATGGATTTATCATCCACCGCATCTTGAGCCAATGGGCTTACGTATTTTGATTGAATTGATTCAAAATCATCTTTATCCTCATCCGCTACTATGATAGGGGATAGTATGAAGACTTCCTGAGCATTTGAAATTATGAATGACAAGCAAAGTGTCAGAGTAAGAAATAAATTTTTCATTTTTGTTTATTATTTAGATTTATAGTTGTTTTTTAAAACGGCAATATAGAAAAAACTTCCAAGACACCACAATCCAAGAGATTATATACAAATCAAACAGTACCCCCTCACCTCAATACCTCATGAAATACTCCCATCTCTAACACTTCAAAATAAGCCTCAAACTCCTCTAATATCACGTCCTTAGCGAAACACTCACAAGTACTATTAATCTCCTTTAAAACGGCTGTATGCATCCCAGATTTAAGTACCCCAACCCTGTAGTAATCCTTAGCCTTATCACTGATCTTAAGCTTACCATGCGTTCGCTTTTTGTGCGTTCCTTTGACTAGGATAAAGTCGATCCCCTTGTACAATAAAGCCAGCAGTACTGCAATGTGCTTCTAGGAAACAGTAGATCAACTTGGCTTACAAAATAAATTAAATGTATTACAATACGTCTATTTTTGAAGGAGTGAAATAATCCCAAATTTTACTGAGTGCAGGAACTAACATCAATTTCGCTGTATAAATTTGGGTCGTGGTTTGGGTCTTCGACCGTGTTAGCCATCATTAAAATTTTAACAATTTCATCACTTGTAGAAAAACAAAGTTGGTGAAAGTTGTCGTTGTCATTTATATCTGCTATCGAAATAGGTACATGAGGTATTAGAATTCCAGAACTGTCAGAATAGCCAATATAGTACTGAAATAAGTCAGATTCGTTATCACCACTTATATACGGTGTAATGCCACCATTCCAAGCAACTTGAATCGTTTGTGTTCCTGAATTACATTCATTCAGATTGCCATCAATTCTTTGGGCAAAGAATAAACTTGGTCCATCAGCAAGCGGAATAATATTCGTGGTAGTGGTTCCGTTTAGGTTTATGATTTCTGAACAAGCGGACTCTCCGGATAAAGTATCAGTTGTAAATAAATCCCCTACAACTCTGACTTCAGCAGGTGGATTGGTAACAGCAGTACCAAATTCACCTAAAAGAAGCACAGTTCGATTTTCTCCGTTTTCATTTGCTGGTGCTAAAAGAGCACACATTGGGATGTGTATATTTCCAAGACTATCTACAACTTCAAAATCAGATTCTGACAAGGTGGATACATCTATTGGAAACATAAAATTCACAGGCATTCCATCTAACTGGCTTCCTGGTGTACCACACAATAAACTTGGTAGTCCATTATCCAGTCCAAAAAAAGCCGATACAAGAGTATCTTGTGATTTGGCATTTAAAACAAAAGTTAAAATTGTTATTGCTGAAAATAAGATTTTTCTTCCCATATTATATTTTTTTTATGATAAATTTAATCAAAAAATATTCCCTAAAATAAAATTTATTTTAGGGAATAATGCCTTGGAGCCCATAGGAGTTAAATCACACTATTTTGGGGAAGATTTAATGGTGTTAGAAAGCTATAGTTAAGTCCTTATTTACTTTCCTTATGTTTACTATACAACATCTGGCAAACCTTATCCATAGACACAAATATATCCATATCAAAATTAGATGATTTAGAAATGCTTGTTAATGTTTGTACAGCGTTGTAAAGAATAACATTATCACTTTGCACAATACGCTCAATAAAGTTGATTTTATTACTTCCTTTAGAAGAACCAGAAACAATTACCTCTTGTGTATGTATGTCTATTGCAAATAATAAGCTTTTACTCATAACTCTTACTTATGTGTTATCGGTGGTGATGACAACGTCCGCTAGAATGTTTTGTTCTGTTTCTGCATCTAGCTCCTTTTTTAGTCGTGCCAGAACATTGCTTGGCGGTTGTTTTAGATTGCTTTGTGGTACTTCCTTTACAACAATTAACCCCCACTTTATTATTATGCACTTTACAATAGCAGCTATTTGATTTACTTCTATTACAAGTCCTGCAGAGTAATTGAATGTTTGACACTTCACTGCTACCTCCGCAAGAAAAGGGTGATATATGATCATACTCTAAACTAGAATAACTACCACAGCACTGGCACTTACCACCATCTCTAGAAAACACAATCTTTTTTGTTGACTGTGATACATAGCGACTCTGAGCCAAACAATTGGCACTACATAAAATTAGTAAGAGCAGTAGAACTATTTTTTTCATGAGAGTACAGAGGTCATATTCTTAAATTATTTATACAGCACTAAAACGTTATTTTGTTTATCGATTTCCCATTTATAAAATTTATCTAAAAAACTTTTACCACATAGCAAAGATCCCTCATTTACTATAGATATAACAACGTTGCTCAGGGTGTAGTCACCAACGGTAATATTATCAACCTTAACCATTTGAGCTTCCATTATTTGGTTGTTTGCCGTTGTGTATTGTGTTTTTCCTAAATAGTCTTCCCTTTTTAAAACACCATTTAATAAAAGTTCTCTTTCTGTGTCTCTATCTATTATTAAATCACTTGCACCGGTATCAAACAAATAATATTTGCTAACCCCAGATATTGATATCTTGATTTTATATCCCTGTCCGAGATAGTCTACCAATGGGATGAAGCTACGGTATTTGTCTCCTTCTATATCATCTGTATTGTAGGTGTTTGAGGATTTAAATTCAGGATTATCGTCCAAAACCAAAGAAATACAAGGCATTGCAATTTCATTGAATGATTCACTATTCTCATCTTCAATCTCAAGTATGTCCTCGTAGGTGTATCCCTTAGAGTATAATTTATCTATTGCACAATCACAATATTGTTCTGCTAATTCTTTTGTCCAAATAGTATCATTCTCTAGAGCATTCATTACCTCTTTCACACAATTTTTAATACTTACTTTTCTTTGAAATCCTGTATTGTCTATGTCTTCAAATTTGTAATCATCATCTATTTTAAAATTTCCCTCAAGGCAACTCATTAATATTTCTAGATTTTCGTCTTTAAGAAACAAATCAATAATTTTATTTTCTTTGACTGCTTTTTCCATTTCCCAACTATTGATTGTTGGTATTAAATTATCACTCACACATGAACAATATTTATAAGTTTCAATTTCTATTCCATTAAATTTCATTAATTCTTTATTAGCCCCTTTAGTGCAGGAGGCTATAAGATCACTTCTTTTTCCTATTGTAACACCGTCCTTTGTTTTTATAATTTGTGCAGAACCATTAAGAGTTAAGGTTATCACAAATAGTAGTGTCAAATATTTCATATGTATGCGTTTAAATGTTTTACTATTTACGATTATTTTAGAATTAATACTCATTTATGATGCGGTATTTACTTTCCACTTTTTTATCTAAAATTCTAATTTTTTCCTTCACCACTTGAAAACCATAACACAAAATGTATAGGAATAGAAATTAATATTATTGGGCTCAGGGCTAGTAGAATTGATGTAATGTAGCATGTCAAATTATTCCAACCTAAGGACTTACCTCTTTTAAATGCAATTATACCAATCCAATATAAACCAGGTAACAATAAGAATACAGATAAAAATATCCATAGTATTAATCTGTTGAAATATGTGGTTCCTGAGATATATTCATTATCATAAGTGAAATATTTTTTAAAAAAACTTGATTTTTCTGGGTTTGCTGTCATTATTGTTGATTCTGTTATTTCATGTAAGATATTTAATTTTCGTATATTTACAAAGCATCAGGAACGTAATTATACGTACCAACCGACTCTCTCGTAGCACGGTGGTTTAGAATGCGGGATCTCTCCAAAATAACGAGCATACCACATCTCTTCTTGTTGC
>Ga0209193_1001369_pt1 | contig 12731 bp, 12 predicted proteins | sample COGITO_mtgs_1003_FD_185515 | JGI IMG/M metagenome (GOLD analysis project Ga0209193, IMG submission 185515) | Pelagic marine microbial communities from North Sea - COGITO_mtgs_100330 (SPAdes) (version 2) | ecosystem: Environmental > Aquatic > Marine > Epipelagic ... | reverse complement strand
TGGTTCTTTATTCTTGGGAGACTTGCCCAAATCCAGACGCCGCGAGGGTGAACCCGCTGACCAGACTTATTTAAGGTCTGACCGTTTAGATTACTGGTAACCATCCCAGCATATCAGCGCTTTAGAAAATCCGTGTACCTTAAGAACCCTGCAACATCTAGATTTGAGCATATGCAAAAACCTATCAGCATTTAGGCAATTAAGACGGGGTCCGGTTATTGACCCTTTTCCTATTTAGAGATGCCGCTCTAACCCGCTCTGTTTTGTTGGGCTTACTTGTTCCAGACCGTTGCAATCGCTGAGGGTGTTCGGTCTGCCGCCCTGCGGTTTTGATTTCCGCTTGATGAGATGCCCATATTAAGGATTAGCGGCGAGATAGATATAGGAAAAAGTGAGATATCTTGGAAAGGATAATGGAGATATAATGGAGAAAATGGAGGATTGAAAACATAAGCACAAATCATGCCAAGTTTTAAAAGTAAAACAAAGCAAATAACATGCCAACACTGCTTAGCACGAACCGTGCCAAGTACGATTATGAAGAGATAATGGAGGTTTTTAGAGACTGCGAGAGGCTGTGAGAGGCTGTGAGAGCGCGAAACGATTTCCGAATACCGTAGTCCATAAAAATACTTTAGGCCTTAGGAAGCTTTTAAAGGCCTTTAGAATTGAACCATTAAACTTGAAAAATGGGTTAATTATTCCCATTTGGCATAGGTATTGTTGAAGCATTGGAATGATTGGAATGGATTGCTAAGGATTTGATCTTATAGCTAAAAGCTTTTAAAAGTGTGCGCGTTATAACTCTTTTAAAAGCTGTGACAAGAGTGTCAATATTTTGGCGCTAGACTGTGGACAGCTTTTAGAAGCTTTTAGAAGCTGCGTCAAATTGAGAATATTATGCTTATATCCAAAAGCTTTTAAAAGCTGTTTGCTTATAACTTTTTAAATGATGTCAGATTGAGAATCTTGTCAAAGCTTGTCAAGGGGCCGGGCAGGAGGCCACCACCCCTCCCCCCGCACATAACACATGCACGAACATTTTAAAGCTGTTTCAAGCTGTCAACATAGGGGGAAGTGTGGTGAGGCGTAGGGGCAGGTAAAAGCTTTTAAAAGCCGGGGAATAGTTGCGCTCTCTATTTAAAAGCTTTTAAAAGCCTCTAAATGATGTATTATTGTTGTTATAATTTGTATTATTGTTGTTAGAGGCTTTTAAATATGTAATATATTATACACCTGTATTGTTAACTTGTCAAGTGTTATTTAATAAAACAACAAATTCCGTTAGGAATTAAAGAAAGTACTTGACAACATCGTAATACGGCTGTATAATAGCTGCTATGAATCAACATGTATCTAAGTATTTACCTCGTAATTCTCAGAAAACAGAAAGAGAATATACAGAAAAGCAGCAAAGTTTTTTAGAAAACCTACTCGTAACGGGAGGTGATCCAAAAGTAGCAGCAGAATTAGCAGGTTATTCCGAAGGAAGCTATCCTCAAGTCATTAAAGCACTTAAACAGGAGATGATAGATCTAGCCTCTGATGTCCTAGCACAATCTGCACCTAAAGCAGCTTTTAAATTGGTAGAAGTAATGGAAGCAGAACACGCTATTCCACAGTCTAATGTAAAGATACAGGCCGCTCAGACTATCCTAGACCGTATAGGCTTAGGAAAAGCTGAACGAATTGATGTAAACCATAAGGTAGATGACTCTCAAGGGTCTTTATTTATTCTACCTGCTAAATCACCAGTGACAGTTGATGACGCAGAATACACTGTATCCGAAGACTAAGCCAAAAGGCAGGGGTGTAATACCCTTTGGATACGCTCACAACAAAGATACAAACATGTTGGAGGCTATTCCCGGCTATCTAGAGGTTTTAGAAAATACTGTTAATGGGCTTTTAGATGAATCTATTCCTTCATTACGAGAGGGTTTAGTCTATATCAAAAGCGAACTAGGGCAAGATGTAAAGATATCTCATCAAACCTTAAGTAATTATTTAGAAAAAGCAGGTGGTAAGCCTACTAGACAGTATACTTATCACTCTGAAGTAAAAGCCAAAATGAGTGCAAAGAAGGCTTTTAACCAGAATAAAAATACTGTTAAAGCTTTAGAAAAGAAGTTAACTAAAGCAAAGACACAATTAAAAAAGAAAACAACAACGCTTAAAAAGCTGGATGAACCAGCAGATGCTATAACAAACGAAGGTAAGATTGTTGACCTAGAGATCCTTCCCGAGAATGTTAAAGCAGAAGCAGTAAAAGATAATGTTATATTTGCTCCGAACGAAGGGCCTCAGACAGAGTTCCTAGCAGCCGCTGAGACGGACGTATTGTACGGAGGAGCCGCAGGGGGTGGAAAGTCCTACGCTATGCTCGTAGACCCCCTCAGATACGCTCATAGAGCTGCTCATAGGGCCTTGATCATTAGAAGGTCTATGCCAGAGCTACGAGAGCTGATAGATAAGTCAAGGGAATTATATCCGAAAGCTTTTCCGGGTTGTAAATATAGAGAAGTAGAAAAGCTTTGGAACTTTCCTAGTGGTGCTAAAATAGAGTTTGGTTTCCTTGAAAGAGATGCAGACGTATATCGTTATCAAGGACAAGCATATTCATGGATAGGTTTTGATGAGATTACTCACCTACCCACAGAGTTCTCTTGGAACTACTTAGCTTCACGACTAAGAACAACAGACAGCGAGATAACGCCTTATATGCGTTGTACTGCTAACCCCGGTGGCGTAGGCGCACACTGGGTAAAAAATAGGTATATTGAACCAGCAGAACCTGATCAAAGCTTTGTAGGTAAAGATGGTTTAACAAGAAAGTTTATACCAGCTCGTCTAGAAGATAATCCATTCTTAGCAACGGATGGAAGATACGAGCAAATGCTTAAAGCTTTGCCCCCAACGCAACGTAAGCAGCTATTAGAAGGTAATTGGGACGTAAACGAGGGGGCAGCTTTTACCGAATTTAGTATGGAAGAACATGTCATACCACCATTTCAAATCCCGATTCACTGGGACAGGGTTAAAGGTATTGACTATGGTTACGCTAGTGAGTCAGCCTGTATATGGGCTACAGTAGATCCAAGTGACGGTACTTTAATAGTTTATAGAGAGTTATATCGTAAAGGCCTTACTGGTGAAGACTTAGGTTATAAAATTACAGAAATGGAGTTACAAGATCCCATGTCTGTACAAGGGGTTCTAGATACTGCAGCTTGGTCTAGAACAGGCACTACAGGCCCTACAGTCGGAGAAACATTAGTACGACAAGGCCACAAGCTGCGTAGAGCAGATAAAAATAGAATACAGGGTAAGATTCAAATTCACGAATACTTGAGGCTACAGCCAAGCGGACGACCAAGATTACAGATTTTCAGTAGCTGTCCTAGCCTGATACGCGAGCTTCAAGGCATTCCTTTGGATAAATCAAACCCTGAAGATGTAGATACACATGCTCCAGACCACGCATATGATGCCTTACGGTATCTTATTATGTCTAGGCCAAGAGTAAACGACCCACTAGCTCAGTTAAGGCACTTACGTCTTGAACAAGCTTATACACCTGCAGATGCAGATTTTGGATATTAGGAGAAATATATGACTAACCCGGTTGTAGATATACGAGATACGGGGCGTAACTCAGCGAAGTCGCTAGACGTTCAAGCCCTTTCAGATAATGTAATTACTTCAGCAACATCTGCTACTACAGGAACTATTGCTGTAACGGCTAACGCTACTTATGATGTTAGCTTTACTCAACCTGCCGACACTTCAATTAAAAATCTTATTATGATTGCTAATGGTAACTTGGTTACTGCTGGCTCTTCAGGTGACGATATTGATTTTGACTTAGGAACAGCAGCAGGTGGTGGACAGATTATTGATGAAAAAGCTATTGCAGATGATGGTGGTGCTGCTGTAACAATTACAGCTAATACCCCTCTTTATATTATTGCTAATGGTGTACCTGCTGCAGCTAATGGCTTTTCTACCATGAGCGGTGGTCCAGCTACTTCAGAAGTAATGACACTTGCGGGTTCTTTATATAGCTCAGCTGCACGTACTTTGCATATCCGATTAAAGCCTCTTGCAAGTAATTTAGCAACAGCAGCAACTACGGTTACTTTTTTAATTGAGTTCCAGCATCTTGGTGTGACTCCAGATTAATAAATTATGGATGAAAATAACTTAACATCAAATGAGCTGTACTTTGAGCAAGTAGAAGACGAACAGGGACTCCAGCTTACACTAGAGGAGTCCTTACGTAATAACTTTGTTGGTCTTCTTATGGATCGTTATGAGCAAGCTGAAAGTGCTAGAGACTTAGATGAAAGACGTTGGCTAGAAGCGTATCATAATTACCGTGGTTTATACGGTAAAAACGTACGCTTTAGAGAATCTGAAAAATCTAGAATATTTGTTAAAGTAACTAAAACTAAAGTTCTTGCAGCTTTTGGACAATTAGTAGATGTTATCTTTGGAGCTAATAAGTTTCCTATTGGTATTGCAGAAACTAAAGTACCAGAAGGTATTAGCGAATATGCTCACTTAGATCCTCAAAACCCTTTACCGGGTATTGAAACAAGCGAAGAAGAGTTTCCAGAAAAGAAAGAGGAGAATCCATTTGACGTTGGTTACGAAGGTGACGGGCGTGTACTTAAGCCGGGAGCGACCTACGGGTCAGGAGGGTTTGAAGAAACGTCAATTGAAGAAGCAGCAAGTGAAAAACTTATTGACGGACCAGCCCTCAACTCACAAGTCTTACAAGTAAGCCCCGCTAAAGAAGCAGCTAGGCGTTTAGAAAAATTAATACATGATCAAATTGAAGAATCAAATGGAGCCAGTGAAATACGCAACGCTCTTTTTGAATCAGCCTTGTTCGGCACAGGCATAGTAAAAGGGCCGTTTAACTTTAACAAAACACTAAGTAGGTGGGAGGAAGATGAAGAAGGACTTAGGAGATATTCTCCAATTGATGTGCGCGTTCCTCGTATTGAGTTTGTCAGCTTATGGGATTTCTTTCCTGATCCTAATGCTACAAACATAAACGAAGCAGAGTACATTTTTCATAGACACAGAATGAACCGTACTAAACTACGGTCTTTGGCAAAGATGCCATATTTTAATAAAGACGCAATTCGTGAAGCCCTTATGATGGGGCCTAATTACGAAGAAAAAGACTATGAACAAGAACTAAAAGATGATCACCGCTCAGAAGAAGCAGGGTCAGGACAGTTTGAAGTTTTAGAGTATTGGGGAGTTATTGATGCAGAATATGCTCGCCAAGTTGGTATGGAAATACCAGAGGAAGTAGATGACCTAGATGAAGTACAAGTAAACGCTTGGATCTGCAACGGTCAAATGTTAAGAGCAGTAATTAATCCATTTACGCCTTTCAGGTTGCCTTATCATGCCTTTCCTTACGAGCGAAATCCCTATAGCTTCTTTGGCATTGGGGTTGCTGAGAATATGGATGATTCTCAAAAGATCATGAACGGTCACGCTCGCATGGCAATAGATAACCTAGCGTTATCAGGATCATTAGTCTTTGATGTAGACGAAACTGCTCTTGTGGGTGGTCAAAGCATGGAAATATATCCGGGTAAAGTATTCCGAAGACAAGCAGGAATGCCCGGAACAGCCATCAACGGCTTAAAGTTTCCTAATACCTCACAAGAAAACATGATGATGTTTGATAAGTTCAGACAGCTTGCAGACGAACAAACAGGCATTCCAAGCTATTCACACGGTCAGACGGGCGTCCAAAGCATGACGCGAACTGCTTCAGGTATGTCCATGCTACTTGGCGCAGCATCCCTTAATATTAAAACTGTAATTAAGAATCTTGACGACTTCTTACTTAAGCCTATGGGCGAAGCATACTTCCAATGGAACATGCAATTCCTAGAGACTAAGTTAGATGTTAAAGGTGATTTAGAAGTAAAAGCCACGGGTACAAATAGCTTAATGCAAAAAGAAGTACGTAGCCAGCGATTGACTATGTTCTTACAAACTGCTCAGAATCCTGCTATTGCACCATTTATTAAAATGAACAAGCTAATTAGCGAACTTGCTTACAGCCTTGATCTTGATCCAGATGAATTGATTAATGATCCTGAAGAAGCAGCACTAATGGCTCAAATTATAGGGATGCAAAATAATGCTGGACAAGCAACTGGCCCGGAAGCTGGCCCCGGTGGTGAACAACCCGGAGGTATGGGAGCCGCTGAAGGAGTACCTCCAGAAGGCCAAGACCTTGGAGCAACAGGTACTGGCGGTGGCAACATCGGAACTGGATCTGTTCCGCAGTCAGGGGAAACTGAGTTCTCTGGTTAAGCTAGAGCAATTAAAAGACAGCGTTAAAGCAGAGATGGAGAGAAAAGATGAAAAAGCTTAGAGAAAAAATAAAATCTTTATTGGCTGCACAAAAACAAGCAGAAAGCGCAGAAGCAAAAGAAAGAATACAACAGCAACTAGACTCTTATTCTGAAGAAGAAATTAGAGAAGCTTTGAAATCTAAAGACACTCCTGAAGAAGGTCTTTTTGATACACAAGGAAGTAAAATAAGAATGGCTAAAGCAGAAGGCTCAATGCTTGTAGCTCCTGAAATGCCTGTAGATACTTTTACACCAGAAGAACAGGCAAATGCAGAGTCTTCACAGCTTCCTGATAATGAAATGGAAGATGACTATATGGGCTTTATGCTTGATGAGTCTTTAGATGAAACAGAACAAGAATACTTAATGGGAGCTTTGGAAGCAGATCCAAGGCTCAGTGAAATCTTTGATAAGGTCGTGACGACTGCATCAGAGTTTTCTGGGGCTGGAGAGGTAGAAGGCCCCGGAACAGGTGTATCAGACTCAATTCCTGCGCGTTTAAGCGATGGAGAGTTTGTTATGACCGAAGCAGCTACTAGCGAAATTGGAGCAGATAACCTTCAGACAATGATGGATGATGCAGAACGACGATCTAGTGGTGGTAAAGTTGGATTCGCAGTAGGCGGTTTATTAGACAATCCTTATGGAATGCCTAATCAACAAATGGAAGAAGATGAAGACCTTATAGAGCAATCTATGTTAGGTGCTAATCAGATGCCAAGCCTAATGGGAGGAAGACGCTAAAAAACAACAGTACGGCTACCTTGTAGTATCAAGCCCCAGATTTTAAAGACGTTTGAAATTGGCTACCTTGCAAGAAACAAGCCCCGTAGAAAAGGAGAGTACCATGTCCGAACAGGCATACGAAGAGGAAGAAGTCTCAAATCCATATAATGCACGTAAACCGTGGCAACAACAAGAGAGGAAAAAATCTCTTAGTGCTGCAGAAAGCTTGTATTACCCGGAAGACGACGAAGAACCTCAACAGCAGAAGGCTACCCGCAAAAAGGCCCCTTCTACTGAGGATGAACCAAACACTAACTATAAAAAGCGTTACGATGATTTAAAGAAACATTATGATCAGAAGCTTTCTGAATTTAAACGAACAGAGCAAGAACTAAGGGAACAAGCTAGAGAAGCTGAACCTCAATATCAAGCTCCTAAGTCTCAAGAGGACTTAGATCGTTTTAGAGAAGAATACCCTGATTTGTATGACACAGTAGAAACTGTAGCTCATATGCGGAGCCAACAAGAAGTAGAAGCACTACGATCTAAGCTTTCTGTTATTGAACAACGAGAAGCAGAGATTGAAGCGCGTGAAGCTGAAACGGCTCTTAAAGAAAGACATCCTGACTTTGATGATATCAGAGGAGACGATAGCTTTCATGAGTGGGCGCAGGAGCAACCTGAACAAATACAAGATTGGATTTACAATAATCCTAATAATGTTACTTTGGCTGTTAAAGCGTTAGATCTTTATAAGTTAGAAACTGGTAAAGGACAAGGTAGTCGCAAAAGACGTTCAAATCGTCAGCAGACAGGTTCTGCAGCAGATATGGTATCTACCAAAACAACAAATGTAGATACTAAAGAAGCTAAGATTTGGACAGAAAGTGAAATTGCGAAAATGTCCCTAGACCAATTTGACAGGGTTGAAGATGAAATCAAGCTTGCTTTGGAAGAGGGAAGGGTTCGTAGAGGATAATCTTTTCTACTTAGGAGTAATATAACATGGCTTATAACCAATCAGACGCTCTATTTGAGCAAAGTACAGACACCAACGGTAACTTTGGTAACTCTGTATCAGGACAAACTAACTCGTTTTTCCTACCCAAAGTATATTCCAAACAGGTACTCAACTTCTTTAGGAAGTCTTCGGTAGCAGAAGCTATTACGAACACTGACTATGCTGGTGAGATTTCTGGTTTTGGTGATACTGTACGAATCATCAAAGAACCTGTCATCACTGTTTATCAGTATGAGCGTGGTGCAGATGTAACGCAGACTAAATTAACTGACCAAGAAATTTCTTTGGTAGTTGATACTGCTAACGCATTTAAGTTCATCGTTGATGATATTGAAACAAACATGTCGCATGTAAACTTCCGCGATGTAGCAACTTCTTCTGCAGCTTACGCTTTGCGTGATGCTTTTGACGAAGGCGTAATTGCTACTATGATCGCTGGTGTTTCTGCTGCAAGCCCGAACCACATCCTTGGTTCTGATAGCGCAACTGACCTTGCTGCTGGCACCTTTGACGGTACTGGTAACTTGGACATCGGTTTTGGTTCAAGTGAGCATGACCCAATTGATGTTCTTTCTCATATGGCCCGTCTCCTTGACGAAGCTAATATTCCAGAAGAAGGTCGTTGGTTCTTGGCTAATCCAGAGTTTTATGAAGTCCTTGTACAAAGTTCTTCTAAGCTCTTGTCAGTTGACTACAACGCTGGTCAGGGTTCCATCCGTAATGGTTTGGTAAGCTCTGGTAAGCTTCGTGGTTTTGACATGTACAAAACTAACAACATTGCTGCAACGTCTAACGCTGCGGGACAATGTCTTGCTGGTCATATGTCTGCTACAGCTACGGCTCAGACAATTACTAGCACTGAAGTCATTCGTGACCCAGATAGCTTTGGTGATATCGTGCGTGGACTCCACGTATACGGTGCCAAAGTGTTGCGACCAGATGCTCTGGTTTCAGCTTTCTACGGTATTGACTAATAAGGGGCGGGGGTGTAAAAGCCCCCAATCTTTTTGTAAGGATTTATAAATGCCACAAATAGGTACTAATGAAAAACCAGTAATTTTTAGGAAAGCGGTTGTGTCTAAGGATAGTCGTTTTCGTAAAGGTTTTGATAAAGATAAGTATCAAGAAAACTATGATCGTATCTTTGGTAAAACAACAGAACTAGATATAGCTAGAGAAACTTCTAAAACTTTTAGCATGGAGCAAGATTGATGATGAAAGATAAGTATATGGGTGGCGGCTACATGGTAGGCGATATGCAAAAACAAATGAAAAAGAAAATGAAAGAGCCTAGAGGCGGGTATGCTCATGGTGGTAAAGCTGGCTATAGCTCTATTTCTGATATGGAAAAACACTGTGGTAGTAAAACAGTTAAGAATACAATGCAATGAAAGTAGACGCTCCTAAAGGCTATCATTGGATGAAAACCGGAAAATCTTTTAAAATTATGAAAGATCCTAAAGACGGTTTTAAGCCACACAAAGGCGCAAGTAAATCAGTTGATTTTCCAGTACAGAAGGTTCATAAAAAATAATGGCTACTACATTTCTTCAAATAACAAATGAATTGCTACGCGAACTTAATGAGGTTGCCTTAACTTCCTCTACGTTTGCTAATGCTATTGGCGTACAGCAACATGCTAAAGACTGTATTAACAGAGCTTACTTAGATATTGTTAATGAAGAACCTCAGTGGCCTTTTTTATCTACAGGTGAAAGTGGTGAGACTGATCCTATGTACGGTAATGTGTACGTAGAAACTGTAGCAGGAACACGTTGGTACGAGCTTAAACCTGCTTCTAGTAGCATTACTACTGACTATGGCTACATTGATTGGGATAACTTCCTATTAACTACTGTAGGCGTTTCAGGCGAAACAGCACCTTACACTATCCGCAATATTAAATACACAACTACTGAAGAATGGAAAGATTTTTTTAGAATTTCTCAGAATCAAGATGATGCAGATACTCAACAGTATGGTGTACCTAGTAGGGTTGTACGTAGTCCTGATAGTCGTAAATTTGGCTTAAGCCCTATTCCAGATCAAGTGTATCGTATTTGGTATTATGCTTTTGATCTACCCACACAGCTAGATGCTTTTGGAGATGCAATTGTATTTCCTGATACCTATAAGTCTGTACTGTTGGCTAGAGCAAGATACTTTATGCACCAGTTTAAAGAAAACTCACAGGCTGCTGCATTTGCTTTAGAAGACTATAAGCGTGGTTTAAAGCTAATGAAGCTGCATTTAATGGAACCTACGCCCGGATATTTTAAAGACGATAGAATGAGATTTATCTGATGTCACAGCCTTGGGGATATTCTTGTAAGGGTGGACTAAACGTCAACCTAAACCAGCTAGAAATGCTTCAACAGCCGGGACAAGCTACTAAGCTTCGTAACTTTGAAGTAGATCCTGACGGTGGCTATAGGCGTATTGATGGCTATTCTTTATTTGGAGACACACGGCCTAATGGCGGTGAAGTTATTTTAGGAATGGCAGTATACGCTGACGGTGTTATTGTTTGTTCAGGAACTGGTATATTTTTTAGTGTAGATGGTGAAAATGCTTGGCTACAGCTTAACAAAGCTTCTGTAGCTTCTAGCGGTGATAACTATAGTACCTTTACAGGTCGTTCAGTTGCTGCTAGAACTAGCCAAGGTCGTTGCACCTTTGCAGTCTATGAAGGTACTTCAGATTACGGAGAAATTGTAATCTGTGATGGAGTCAACGAGCCGTTTTTATTTCAAATGACGGGTACTGGCGGTTTAGAAACACGTACTTTTTTCGCTAAAGAAATAACAGTAAGCGGTACTGTAGGCCCCGCAATAGCGGTTATACATGATAAACATCTTGTAGTTGCTGGTGATGCGTCCTCTAAAAATACCGTGTACTATAGCGGTACAAATGATATAGATAGCTTTAGCAGTACAGGATCAGGCAGCGTAGTAATTTCTGATGCTGTTGTAGGACTAGCAAGCTTTCGTGGTGACTTAATTATTTTTGGTAGTAACAGCATACAAAAACTTTCTAACATAAATAATTCTAGCACTGTTGCAGTAACGCCTATTACAACTAACGTGGGTTGTTTATCTCATGGAAGCATTCAAGAAATTGGTGGAGATATTTTATTTTTAGCTCCAGACGGTGTACGTACTATCGCAGGTACTGCTAGAATTGGTGACGTTGAGTTAAGTTCTGTAAGTAGACAAATACAAGACCTTATTAAAGAAATATCAGTAAACTCTGCTAATATTATTACAAGTGCAGTTTTAAGAAGCAAGTCTCAGTATAGATTATTTTACAGTACATCAGGAGCAAGCCCTAATACAGCTAAAGGTATTATAGGAACTTTAACATCTAACGGTTTTGCGTGGTCAGAAACATTAGGTATTCAAGCACTAGGATTAGCTTCTGATTTAGATTCAGACAACGTAGAAAGAATATATCATGGCGATAAAGACGGTTACGTTTATAACCATACAAGTGGTAATTCTTTTTATAATGCTGGTACATTAGTAGATATTTCTGCTATGTATGAAACACCTAATTTTGATTTTGGTGATGTAGGAACAAGAAAAACTTTAAAATACGCTAGAGTTTCTTTTAGTCCTGAAGGAGAAATTCTTCCTAGCTTTAGAGTACGTTATGATTATGAAGATCCTAGCATACCTCAACCAGAACCCTTTGCTGTATCTACAATTGCACTACCTGCTATTTTTGGCACAGCAACATTTAACGCGGTAACCTTTGGAGCAACTACTGACCCTATGGAAAGAATTACTTTAGAAGGCTCTGGCAATACATGTAGCTTTAGAATTTTTAGTGAGGATCAAAAAGCATCATACGCTGTAAACGGTATTTACATAGATTACATGCCTTCAGGCAGGAGATAAATTAATGGCTCAGAATTATACAAGACAAAGTTCGTTTGCTGATGGCGATACAATTACAGCGGCGCTATTTAATAATGAATTTAACCAAGTAGTAAATGCTTTTACATACTCTGCAAGCAGTGCCAGCTCTACTGGACACAGGCACGATGGAAGTGCTGGACAAGGTGGTAGCATTACACAGATTGGTGATTTAGATTTTAATAATAAAATTGTAGTAGATGCTACAAATAACAGATGGGGAGTATTCGTTGAAGTTAGTGGGTCGGCTGTTGAGCAAATTAGGATTCAAGATGGGGCTATTGTTCCTGTTACTGATAATGATATTGATCTTGGAACATCCTCATTGGAGTTCAAAGATTTATTCTTGGATGGAACAGCTCATGTTGATACTCTTGACGTTGATGTCAACGCCACGGTTGCTGGAACTTTAGGAGTAACAGGTGCTGCTACATTATCTAGCACACTAGGCGTTACAGGCGCTACTACACTATCCAGTACATTAGGCGTTACCGGAGCTATTACAGGCTCTAGTACCTTACAGGCAACTACTATTACAGCTACTACAGCCTTTGTACCTGATGCCTCTGATGGCGCTTCACTAGGTACAACATCTTTAGAGTTTAGCGATCTTTTTCTTGCTGATGGTGCGCTTATTGCTTTTGGAGACGATCAAGATGTAACACTTACTCACCT
>Ga0209193_1001367_pt1 | contig 12745 bp, 15 predicted proteins | sample COGITO_mtgs_1003_FD_185515 | JGI IMG/M metagenome (GOLD analysis project Ga0209193, IMG submission 185515) | Pelagic marine microbial communities from North Sea - COGITO_mtgs_100330 (SPAdes) (version 2) | ecosystem: Environmental > Aquatic > Marine > Epipelagic ... | reverse complement strand
ACTAAATGGATGCTTCAACCAGTTCGTCGCTGTTGCTCTGGATCCTAACTCGAACGGGTTGCGCCCGTTTTTTATTTTTTTAAGGAATTACAATAATGAAGATTACAAAAGAAAGATTGATAGAGATTATTAAAGAAGAGTTACAAAACACTCAAAACACAAATGAAGCCGCTTATGCATCTGACGAAGAAGAATTTGCTGCCCAAGATGCTGCCCGTGCAGAAAAGCGCAGAGAATTGGAAAAAATATATTTTGTAAAGTATGAAAAAGACGAGAATGGAAGATATCAGAGAGTCTATGGCCCAGCTTACCAAGAAATGGTAAAAGACCTTGAAGACCTTGGGCGACCAGATGTAATTGATCGACTTCCCGTTCTTTATTCAATTAGCATTACGAAAATGAAAGAAATACACGATTTAGCTAAAGCAGGTGATATGGAAGGGCTTGATAAAATGGTTGGTAGTGCTAAATCATTTGGCGATGCTGTTATTAGAAGTGGGCCGTTGGGAACATGAAAAAACTATTAACAGAATTTTATGAATTATGTAAAGATGGAATCTGCCAAGATCTCTTAACCGAAAGAGAGAAAAAGGAAGTTGCCGATGGTGCCCTTTATCTTTCCGGTCGCATTCAAACTTGCGAGAAGAAAAATGGTAATGGTAGAATCTATCCTTGTAATGTTTTGAGAAGAGAAATACAAAAATATGAGAATGTTGTAAAAGATAACAGAGCATTAGGAGAACTAGATCACCCAGACGATTCAGTTATTAATCTTCGTAATGTATCTCATTTAATTACCGATATTTGGTGGGATGGTAACGATGTTATCGGAAAGATCAAAATTTTGGACACACCATCAGGCAAAGTTGTAAAAGACCTTGTTAACTCCGGTGTTAAGCTTGGTATCTCGTCAAGAGGTATGGGTTCCGTCCAAGAACAAATGGGTGCTTCTATGGTTCAAGAAGATTTCGAACTAATTTGTTTTGATATTGTATCTGAACCTTCAACACCAGATGCTTATATTTATCCCGATAATAAATCAAAAAATATCTCCGCTTCTATTTATGAAAAGAAGATTAATGAGAATAAGACCGAAATTATCGGAGACTTATTTAAAAAGATTTTAAAAGACTAATCTGAGGCAATAATGAATAAAGACGAATTGAAAAAGGTTCTTAAACCTTTAGTAAAACAATGTATCAATGAAGTGTTGCTAGAAGAGGGCATTCTATCAACAGTGATAGCAGAGGTTATGAAAGGCACCGCTAGTACTCGTATTGTTGAAACAAAAGAGCCCAAACAAAAACCACAGATAGATAATACTGCCGCTCAAAAAGCTAAAAGAAAGCGGCTATTGGAACAAAAACGAAAACTTCTTGATTCCATCGGAGCAGATTCATACAATGGTGTAAATGTTTTTGAAGGCACCACTCCAACAAAGTCAGCACCCGCCCCAGGTCAACACCAAGCACAAAGCCCTTTGGCCGATGTGGCTCCAAGTGATCCCGGTGTTGATATCAGTTCTTTAATGGGATCCGCACACAATTGGAAAAAGGTAGTAGGTAAATAACATGGCTTGTAATTATAAAGTAAAACCTCGAAGAAACGAAAATATCGAGAGAGTAATAAAAAGATTTAATAAAAAAGTTAAGAAACTTGGAATCATTGATGAAGCCAAAGAGCGACGACATTTTATTAAACCCTCAGAAAGAAAAAGAAAAGCCAAGAAGAGATCTGATGCAAGACGGCGAAAAGAGTTAGCAAAACAAAGGAAACGAACTATTTAGTTTAAGTTGGAGATTATAAAATATGTCAGAAAGCAATATCTATACAGCAGGTTTAAACAACGCAGGTTCATTTATAGTTAGCGGTGTTCCTTGGATTACGGGCTCTTCACCCGGATCAAATTCTCTTACTACTGAGGTTAAAATAGAATTCCCATATGTGACCAAGAGAGTTCATATACAAAATACAAGGGGCGGTTCTGGTGCGGCATCTAAAAGATTGCGTGTTTCACTTGTGGCAACAGGTTCTGGCAATGTTGCTGGTGGGTTTCATTATTATGATATAGAAAATGTCTCTACCCGTGGACCTACAACTCTTGATTTAAATGTAAAAGTAAAAGAAATTTATCTTTCACCTCCCGGCGGAGGAACAGCTTATACTGTAGTTGCAGAGTTAACAAGAATACCTGCCGAAAGAATGTTTGTATTGACAGGATCAGGAGTTAGTGCGTGAGTAATTTTTATTACACTGCTGGTTTGCGTAGCGTTGGCTGTTATCAAGTCGCTGGAACCCCATATGTTACGGGATCAAGTATAGACAACGGCGTTGAAGTTAAATTAGAATTTCCAAAAGTAACAAAGAGTGTTACCGTTCATTCACTTTCCTCATCGGATGGAACTGGCGTTGATGTTCATTTTAATCCTTTATCTTCCGGTCGTGTTCTTGATGGTGTTCACTATAAAAGACTCTCTCATATGGAGAATTTTACTTTTAATGTTAAATGTAAAGAAATTTATATTTCCAACCCCGCCTCTGGAACACAACCATTAGGTTTTACAGTTGTTGCTGAATTGACGACTATTCCAACCGGTAGCATGTTTGTGTTGACTGGCTCTGGACTTACGGATTAATGGAGTTTTATAATGGGTAAATTTGGTTGGGCACACATTACAGACGCACAAAAACCAGCAAAAGGACCAGATCAATCGCTCCAGTTTGCAAGCGGCTCTCTTGGTGAGATATCTGGTAGCTCCGCTTTAATGTATAACTACAATAGCAATTTTCTCGTTCTTAGTGGAAATATGGACATAAGTGGAACACTTAGGGCAAATGTTTTTGATGTTATCACTACAACTAAAACCGAAATAGACATAAGCGGAAGCACACGCTTTGGAGACGATTCGGGAGATACCCATGTGTTTACAGGTTCTATATCCATAGTTTCCGGTGGCCTCAATCAACATTATTCTTCTTCTGCATCAACTTCTTACAGTTTAAATGCATATGATTCCATAGTTGGTATTACTTCAACATCGTATACCTCATTGATAATTCCTTCGGCTTCAGTTGCAGGCCCTGGTAAAACTTTAATAATCAAAGACGAATCTTCTTCAACGCGCTCTGAAGCCAATAGAATCGCAGTTTCTGCATCTACCGGAGATACAATAGACGGTCAATCAACTTATTCTCTTTCTGGCGATAACCCAGCATTGACTATTTATAGTAATGGCGTATCAAAATGGTTTATTTATTGATATAGGGGGAGACTTGAATGGGCTACAATGTTTTATCTGGTAGTGTCTCTTCTGTATCTGGTTTTATCGGCTCCGGTTCTTTCACTGGCTCTTTCGGTGGAGACGGTACAAATTTAGAAAATGTAACACAGTTTGATCTTTATGGAGAATCTGCCGGTGGTGTTATACCATATTACAAATCTGTATCAGGAGAAACACACTTAGAAGGCGATACTACATTTACCTTCAATCCCAATACCGACACCTTATCTTTATCTAGACTATCAGCTTCTTCGGGTATGAACTTCACGGGACTTGCACAAGGAACCACAGCAACAACTTCTAGTGTTCTTGGGTTAGATTCAAACAACAATGTTGTTTTAACTCAAGGCGGTGCAATTACCGCCTTAAATAGCAGTGCAACAAACCGCCTTGTTACCATAGGTTCCGCAACAACTGATCTTGATGGAGAAGCAAATCTTACATTTGACGGTAATGTTTTAAATATACAATCTGGTCTTATATTAAAACGCCGCCAGATATCTTCTACAATAACAGCCTCCGCAACAGATTACTTTATCGGTATCTCTGCATCAGCAAATTTAGATATAAGATTGCCGCCTGCTTCTGCTTTGTCAAGCGGTCAAGCACTTATATTTAAAGACGAGAATGGAACAGCAGGAACACACACAATTCTTATTCTTGCTTCGGGATCTCAAAAAATTGATGATTATTCAAGCATCAGATTAGAAAGTCCTTTTGCCGCAGTTAATGTTTACAGCAATGGATCGGATAAATACTTTATCTTCTAGCCGAGAGATAAAAATAATATATTTTTTTTCTTCTAAACGAAGCACTGCTCTCTAGTTATGTTGAGGGGATTGGTGTGTCTTGTGTAGCTTGATATACCTTACCTCATGCTATATTTAGGAGGAAATATATATGGCTTATAAATTTCAATTAGGTGCATACACTGCATCTGGTTCTTTGACTCAAGAAGGTGCTGCTGAAGTTGACGCACTTACCGCTGATTCTTTGAACTTACAATCAGGTGGAATTACAAACGCTGGCGCAATCGCTGGTGCTAGTTCCATCGACGGTTCTGGTGACCTTACAATGGGCACTATTACTATGTCTGGTTTCGCTGTCGATGCAGACGGCGATGTCGCTATGAAATCTTTGAAGATTGATGACGACTCATACATCGGTACAGATTCAGACTCTGACATGATCCTTTTGGATCCAGATGCTGATATCACAATCGCTAACGATCTTGACTTCATTATCGCTAAAACTGGCGGTCTTCAATTGGCTGACGGTGCTGTTAGCTCAACTGCTGCTGAATTAAACTTGCTTGACGGCTCTGCTGCTGAGACAATTGTTAATAGTAAAGGTGTTGTTTACGGCTCTGGTGGAGCAGTTAACGCTACTTTGTACAAATTAGGTGGAAACCAAATAATCAGTTCTGCTGGTGACTTCCAAGGTAACAATGCTTCTTTTGCTGAAATCACAGCTTCTGCTGATGTTTTGATTTCTGGCTCTGGTGGTGCTGCTTTGGTAACAAACGGTGCTGTTAGATTTGATGCTAACTTAGACGCTACTATTAGCCTTGCTAACGATGCTCTTTATTTTAAAGATCAAAACGACAATGGTAACTTAAAAGCTGATACTGTCGCTGACATTATGGCTCTCGTTGCTGGTAACGGTCTCGCTGCTTCTGCTGGTGTTTTGGCTGTTGGTGTTGATGATTCTTCTATCGAATTATTCTCCGATGCTGTTCGTGTTAAAGCAGGTGGTATCTCAAATGCTATGTTAGCTGACGATGCTGTCGGTGCTGACGAATTGGCTGCAAACGCTGTTGTTAATGCTTCTATTGCTGCAAATGCTGCAATCGACATGGACAAGCTTGATGGTGGTTCTTTGGCTTCAACTTTGAGTGACCTTGCACAAGGCGACTTGATGTATGCTGGTGATATTGATGATTCTAATGCTCTTAAATCAATCACTTTCTCAGATCTTGAAGATGCTATCTTTGGTAACATCTCTGGTGATGCTACTATCGCTGCTGGTGGTGCTTTAACTATCGCTGCTCAAGCAGTTGAAAACAGCATGATTGCTGATGATGCTGTTGGTGCTGACGAATTGGCTGCAAATGCTGTCGTTAATGCCTCTGTTGCTTCAAATGCTGCTATCGATTTTAATAAAATCGCTACAAATGTTGATATGGGTGGTAACTTCACTATTGGTAACCAATCTGATGATATCGCTACTTTCAGTGGTCCAGTTGTCGTTGGTGGTAACTTGACTGTAAACGGTGCTCTTACTAGCATTAATTCTACTACAATCGAGATCACAAGTTCTTTCACTTTTGAAGGTCCGGCTGATGATCACGAAACAATTCTTACTTGTGCAACTCCGGGTGCTGATACCACTCTTAGTTTGCCAACTTTGAGTGCTGGTTCTTACTTCATCCCAGCTTTGGCTACTGCTGCAACAGATGCTTCTGCTGCTGTTACTGCTGCTGAATTCGCCCTCCTTGATGGTGCGTCTTCTGTTGAAACACCTGCTCTTGCTGATGGTGATGGTTTCTTGCACAATGATGCTGGAACAATGAAGCAAACTAACATTCTTAAGATTGCTGAGTATGCTTATGCTAAGTTCTCTGGCGATGCTACTGTTAGCTCTGCTGGTGCTTTAACTATCGCTGCTGACGCAGTTGAAGGTTCTATGCTTAATGACAATGTTATTTCTGGTCAAACTGAATTGGCTTCTGGTGCTGTTGTTGATGCTGATGAGATGATGATCTCTGACGGTGGAACACTTAAGAAAGTTGGTCTTGATAGCCTCAAAGTATACATGTCTGATGCTGCTGCTGTTGTTCAGAATGTCGCCGCTGCTGGTACTCTTGTTGTTGGAGTTAACTACTTCTCTGATATGAGTGCTGATGGTGAAGATGCTGTAACTCTTCCAGCTTCTCCAACTGTTGGACAATCTGTTAAAGTTAAGGCTCCAAGCGACTGTTCTGCTGCTCGTTATATCACAATCAACAAAGCAGGTTCTCAAACAATTGATGGTCAAGCCTCAATCCGTTTAGAATCACCATTCGCTGCTGTTGAATTGGTATATATTGCTGCTGATGCATGGAGAGTCTTCTAGGACGAACTTCTTGTTCGCCTTATTGGCTTATTTGCTGGGGGAGGGGTCTCCTCTCCCCCTTTTTTATTCGGAGGAAAGATAAAAAATGGCTTATAAATACCAAGTAGGAGAATCCATAATGAGCGGCTCCCTCACACAAGAGGGTGATGTCGATCTTTCTGGTTCTGTTAATCTCGCACTTCCTGGTCAAACTGCTGCCGTTCGCGGTGGATTGACTGTGGTAGAAGATGCTTTGTTTAGCTCTATGCTACAGATTGATGGAACTTTAGATTGCAATAGCACATCTGCTTTTCAAGGCAATGCTAGCTTTGATGCCAAGGTAACTTTCAATGGAGCGCAAGCTGGAAAAGTAACTTCTGTTACTTCTTCAACTTACACCATTGCAGCTACAGATTACTTTGTCGCTGCTAGTTCTGCTAGTAATACAATCACTATTACTTTACCTGCTGCGGCCAGCCACAGCGGAAGAGTTTTAAAGATTAAAGATGTTGGTGGAAATGCCCACAATAATAATATCACAATTGACGGAAATAGTTCTGAAACTATTGACGGTGTTGCTTCTATTATTCTTGAATCGCCTCATGCCGGTGTTACATTAGTTTGTAACGGCACAGCATGGTTTGTCCTATAAAAAAACTTATTTGTTTTTGGGGGGTTTAGGCCCCCCTTTTTTTATCTTCCGAGAATAAGGAAAAGAGCAAAAATAAAACTATTTACAAATAATCAAAGCTATTATTCATAGGAGAAATCATATGGCTATTACAGATGCAAATGGGGATGCTATAAGCCCCACTGGCGGTTGGAGAATTTTATCTAACTCAACTGCAACAAAAACAATCAATTTAGGAACCGCACCTGATTCTGGTGTTGTTTGGACAATCACCGATACAGTTGGAGATGCTGGTTCTAATAATATTACAATTAATGCTACTGGTGGTCAGACCATCGGTGGAAGTGCAAGTTTAACTATTAGCACGAACAACGGTCGTGTTTCTTTGAAATCAAATGGAAGCGGCTGGACTGTTCTATCAAATTCAGTTGATGCTAACCCCGGTGGCGGTGGAAGCAGCAGCGGAAGTTTAAGTGTTCAATCGCAAAAAACAAGTGCTTATACAGCATCTGCTAGCGAAGTTGTTTTGGTCAATTTGGCTACTGCTGGTGCTAATGTTACAATTACTTTGCCTGCTGCTTCAGCAAATGCCGAAGTGGTCGTGAAAGTTGCTGGAGCCGCAAATGGATATATCGTCACAGTTGACGGCAACGGCTCAGAAACAATTGACGGCTCAACAACAAGAACAATGGACTCGGATAACGAAATAATGCATGTCGTCTCTGACGGCTCTAATTGGTGGAGGATAGCATAATGGGTATAATGAAAGAAAACTTTTTAAGAAATGCACACGATACAACTTTTAGCCCAACTGGTCTTTATAACTTTGTTAGCGGAAGCTTATTGACTGATTCATCAGGTAATAGTAAAACACTAACCGAAAGCGATGAGGCGGTTGACGATGTTGATTTTTCATTTGGAGCAGCCGAAGGTCTTTCACACTTTAGTTATTATCGTAATAATTCTGGCGATTTCAACTACACGGGGGCTATGTCTTATGCTTGTTTGATTTTCACAACTGGCTCAATACCCGATAGTTCCAACAAACATGCTCAATTGGGCTTGTGTGATAGCAATGGTGGGGGAAATGATGCAAGGTGGAGTTTGCAAATTAACAACACAGGATATCTTCGCTATGCTCATCAAAACAACGGCTCATTAAGTACAGCAGTTGTTGATAGAAAAGTTAGAGAACATTATAAATGGAATCATGTTGCCTTTACTAGAGATTCAAATGGAACTGGTATTAAAATTTATTTTAATGGCCAGCAAGTTCATAGCGAAACTTTAGGTCAAGGACCCGGTACACAAGGGACTGCATATTATTGTGTTGGCGATATTGAAAGCAACGAAACCACTAGAACAAATACAGTTGTTGTTACCTCTTGTGCGATTTACGAACAAGAGCTTTCAGCGAATCAAATTAAATATCTTGCGAGAAAGACACTCGGATATGATAGGATTAAATAAGGAGATTTATAATGTCAGTAATGAAAGAAAACTTTTTAATAAGCGCACACGATACAACTTTTAGTCCAACTGGGCTTTGGAACTTTGTAAAAGGAAGCGAACTTGTTGATTCTTCTGGTAATAGTAAAACTCTAACAGAACAAGATGCGCCGATCGATGAGGTGGATTTTGTTCCGGGTGAGGCAGAGGGTTTATCTCATTTTAGTTATTATCGCAATAGTAATACTGATTTTAAGTATACCGGTGCAATGTCTTTTTGTTGTCTATTTTATACAACAGATGACGAACCAGATTCAACATCTAAAGCACATTATTTTGTATCTTTTGATGGATCTGGTGCAGTAGGAGCTTCGATGTATGCTCTTCAAATTACAAGAATTGGTGGTGTCTTGCCATATCAAATTGGCTACGTGCACGAAAGTCAACAAGGGACATACCACAGAGTGGATACACATGCAAACATACCAACGGCTCATGATTGGCACCATGTTGCTTTTACTAGAGATTCAAACGGCACCGGTGTAAAAGTGTATTTAAATGGGAACGAAGTTGCCTCTGGGACAACCACAAAAGCACCGGGAGAAGATGTGGCACAAAATTCGGGATACTTTTCAGTAGGTAATTTATATAATTTTCCTAACACTTTGAATCCAACTTATGTTCAAACATCTTGTGCGATTTACGATAAAGAGCTTACAGCAAATCAAATAAAGTATCTTGCGAGAAAAACACTAGGCTATAAAAGAGTAGATTAATGTCATATAAATATTCAAGCGGTTATCAAATAATGGGCGATATTTCTGGCTCTGATGATGCCAATAGAAATACTGGTATTGATTTTGAAGAAGATGCAATTTATTTAGTAACCAATGGCACCGAAAGATTCAGAGTTTCTGGATCTAATGGTGCGGTTACTTTTAATGGCGCTTTTACATTCCCGGCAACAGACGGACAAAATAATCAAGTCCTTCAAACAAATGGTTCTGGACAATTAAGTTGGAATTCTGTTACCGGTGGAGAAGGCGGTGGTGGTGACGGTGGCTTAACCGTCGTTTCACCAAAGACAGGAAACTATACTGCTTCTAATAACGAAGTTGTTCCTGTCAATCTTATTGGAGCATCAGGCGATGTTACAATTACTTTACCTGCTGCTTCCTCAAATGCTCAAGTGGTTGTAAAGATATCAGGAAACGCCGAAGGTAAGATAGTCACAGTCGATGGAAACGGTTCTCAAACAATTGACGGCTCCGCAACAAGGACAATGGATTCGGATAATGAAAGTATGTTCTTGATCTCCGATGGGTCCAATTGGTTGAGAATATCATAAGTATCCGAGAACTATAAAAAAATAAACTATTTATAATAAAATTTGGAGAACTTTTATGTCGTATAATCTTCTAAGCGGAAGTGTTAATTTTGAAGGTGCAACTCAAGGCACAATTGAAAACATTGTTGACACTCACTCTGATCAAACCGTATCAGGTCAGAAAACAATTAATGACTTATCTGGGTCAACGGCGCATTTCACAAATATGTTACAGGTTGGCGGTACAAATGCTACTGATCATATTGTAAATGTTGCCGGTCCTGTAAGTGCATCAGGTAATATTTCCGGTTCTGCATTTTATGCGAATGGAGTATTATTGACTGGAGGCGGTGGCGTTGTTACTGCACTTAACAACAGAGCAGAAAGCCGTCTTGTGACCATTGGATCAACAACAACAGAACTTGACGGAGAAGCAAATTTAACTTTTAATGGAACGGTTTTAGACTTTAAGGCAACTTCAATCTCTGGCTCTGGTAACATTTCTGGTTCTGCTTTTTATGGCAACTGGGCCGGTGCGACTATTCTTGGATCTCAAGTTCAATTAGCCAGTTCCAAGGGAATACAAGATGATTCTGGTCTCGCTCTGGATGTCGCTGGTCTTGCCGTGGTCACCCCTGCCGGTGGTAACACAGTTATAATAGATCAGGGTTCTGGTGCAAAAAAATGTACTGTAACGAATTTAATGGCAAACGCACCAATATCAGATGCTAGTGCTCTTGGAAACGCTGGAAGAGTTTTGCTTGATGGTGGTGTTGGAACAATCACATCAGATACTAATTTATCATTTGCTGCCTCTACATTAACTGTAAATGCTAGTTTGAATGTTGACTCAAATACACTTTTTGTTAGTGCCTCCAACAATAGAGTTGGTATTGGGACCATTACTCCCACCGCTCCTTTGGAGATCTTCAATACTGATGCACAGCTACAATTGTCTTATAATTCTGGAGATTATGCAACAATAAGTGTTGATGATAATGGACATTTAACCTTTGCGCCTTCTGGCGGAAAAACAATTGTTAAAAACGATTTAATCATTCAAGACGATGTATCGTCGGATACGGTTGTCCAAATTTATGATTCGTCCGATGACGGTGTTCTTTCTGGATATGCTAACAACAGCATAACCACAACAATCCACGCAAATGGTTCAACATTTTTCAACGGAGGAAATGTTGGTATAGGCACAAGCACTCCAAATACATTACTTGAGGTATCTGCATCAACGGGACCTCAACTCAAGTTAACAAACACAACTGCTAAAGCCGCTGAATTTACTGTTGCTGCAAATGGGGATCTCACCATAACACCATCTGGTAGTGCTATTTTTGATTCAAATTTAACAATTAATGGAAATACCACACTTGGTGATGCATCGGGCGATGTTACAACAATTAATGGAACCGCTGTTACAATTCCAAATGGTCTCAACTTTGATTCTAATACTTTAGTTATTGATCACACTAATAATAGAGTTGGAATCGGTGCTGCCGCTCCAACCAAAGCATTAGAAGTTGTTGGCGATGTGCAAATTTCTGGCGTCACACCTTTTATAACAATTGGAGACGGTGATGCGGAAGATTGTGGAATTTTATTAAATTCAACCGGCTCTGGTGTTTCTGGTATTGATTATTATGTTGCTATTGATTATAGTTATAACACTAACAATGGTGCTTTTATGATAGGTGCTGGCGATGCAGTAGGAAGTAACTCTTCTATTCAAATACACAATGGTCGTCTTGGCTTTAATCAAACTGGTGTTACACCATCCTCATTTTCTATTGATGCTGGAAAGCATTTAGTTGTTGGGTTGATGTCGGGACCGCTACCAGCCCACGATCAAGATGAAACTGTAATAGCACAAGCAGTTGATGCAGCAGGACAAGCATTAAAAATTCCTCGAATGGCTGTTATAACAAAGGTGGTTTTGGTAATCACGAATGCAAGTAATCTTAGTACTCATAATGCCGCTGTATTTCTTGCATCAGATTCGAGTGCCGGAGTTGATACTGCCTTAAGCAATAAGGTTGAATTAATAGGAGCAGGAGCAGCAGGAACAAGATCTTCAGCCCAACAGGCTTCAGCAACAGATATTGATTTAAAACTAGCACAAAGAGTCTGGATCAATCAAGATTTAAGTTGGACAGACACTGGTGATAGATATGTTTATCTTGTTAATACTGGAACCGGAAATGGAACGACAACTTCCGCTGGTGCATCAGTTGTGGTGTATGTTGAGTATTATGGAGCAGACTAATAGGACTTTTCTCGTTTAAAACACTATTTACTCTTGTTAACAGTATCTTAGGAGTTAAATTTAATGTCTTCAATGTTAGAGCAAGCAATTGTGGATGCCGCCGCCCTTCGCGAAGCAGCCCTTAAAAACGCAGAACAATCAGTTATTGAGAAGTATGCACCAGAAATCAAAGCAGCGGTCAATTCGCTATTAGAAAGCGATAATGTGATAACGGAACAAGAAATGGGAATGGAAGCAGCACCCGCTGCCGCTATTGAAGCACCTTTCGCCGTTGCAGATCAAAGTCCAAATCAAGAAGTTGACTTGGGTGTTGAGTTCACTTTTGACGCAGATATGTTTCTTGACTTAGGTGATCTAAAACAAGCAGCAGCGACAGAAGAAGAGCCGCAGGCAGTTGAAGCAGAACAAGAAAGCACAGAAGAGTTAATGACCGATTTAGGATTGGACGCAGAAGAAGGCGAAGAACAGCCTGCTGCTGACGAAGAAGAATTAGCACTTCAAGAAATTCTTGATATGCTTTCCGAAGATACAGAAGAAGAAGTTTTAGAAGAAGAGTTGATTGTTGATATGGGCCATGTAAAAGATGGAACCTTTCAAACAAATGCTGGCCGCTTGGCTTATGAGCAAGAAATGGAATTGGCCAAGACAGAATCAACTGAATATAAAGAAGAGAACGAGGCACTTGA
>Ga0209193_1001359_pt1 | contig 12794 bp, 9 predicted proteins | sample COGITO_mtgs_1003_FD_185515 | JGI IMG/M metagenome (GOLD analysis project Ga0209193, IMG submission 185515) | Pelagic marine microbial communities from North Sea - COGITO_mtgs_100330 (SPAdes) (version 2) | ecosystem: Environmental > Aquatic > Marine > Epipelagic ... | reverse complement strand
CCTATTCCCACTTGTGCATAACCGGCAAAACCTAAAGAGAATAGCATTATTGTTAAAATATATTTTTTCATTGTAGTGTTTATTTTATGTGTAATTGTAATTTTTTTAAAGTTGCTGTAAAGCGGTTGAAATTCTTGAAAACATTAGTCTCTAATGCCCAAAGAATTTTGGGTTATTTCTTAATATTAGTTAAGAAAATAAGCAGGTGTATTTTTCTGGAGGTGGAGACAAGGGTGGCGCTGTGTCAAACCTATAATGATCTGCTACATACAGCGGAGCTTTTTTGTAAAGTAAACTCGCTATAGTACCCTTTACTAGACTATGAGTCTCAAGCCTAAAATAAGCAGGAATCTGGATACTTTGTACCAATGTCCCTTTATTGTGTTCTATCTGTTCTGTGAACAGGTAGCTAATGAGGTATGTATTTTGAATTGAAGCAGCATTAAGAAGACGAATACTTCCCTGCATCAACAGAGGATGTTGTAATACCAGGGTCTCTGAAATAATGTTAAGATCTCCTGTAATGTTCAGTTTATTTTTTATCTCGAGTTGAGAGGCATTATGAATGGCTACATCACTTAAACTTGTGGTAATTGAAGTAGATACCTGTTGTGAAACCCCTGTAAAATGAAGTGTACCCTCTCCTAACAGATCACTTTGAAAAGTATTCTCTTGCTCTAGGGTATATACATCATTATTTAACGTTACTATAAAATCTTTCTTCACCACAAATTGGGCAGACATTTGTACAGTAGATAAAAGAAAACCAAAAACTACCAATAGCAGTAGCGAACTAGAAAAGTTCTGAAAATTACGGAAAGGGGTTTTCATCTTTATTAGGGGTAAATATGGTTACAAATATAAATAAAAAAAATTAATGACCTATAGTTTTACCCTAAACAATCTTCACAACTGTCTAATTTTTAGGGATAAACAAATAACTTCCATAAAAAAAGACAATGCCCTTAAAAAGGGCATTGTCTTGTGTAAATTAACATAACACGATACTGAAGGCTATGATGGCCTGCAATACAAGCTGTTTATGTATTTATACTTTAATTTCAACTTCTACTCCACTTGGCAATTCAAGCTTCATAAGCGCATCAATAGTTTTTGAAGAAGAACTATAAATGTCTAACAAACGCTTATATGCAGACAATTGAAATTGTTCTCTAGATTTTTTATTCACGTGAGGTGAACGTAAAACCGTGAAAATTTTCTTATTTGTTGGTAAAGGTATTGGACCGTTTACAACTGCTCCAGTACTCTTTACTGTCTTTACAATTTTCTCAGCAGATTTATCTACTAAATTGTAATCGTAAGACTTTAATTTTATTCTAATTTTTTGACTCATCGTTTTTATTTTTAGTAGATTATCCTTTTGCTTTAGCGATTACATCCTCAGAAACATTAGAAGGTGTTTCAGCATAGTGAGAAAATTCCATAGTAGACGTTGCTCTACCAGAAGACATGGTTCTTAAGGCAGTAACATATCCAAACATTTCAGATAATGGTACTAAAGCCTTAACAACTTTAGATCCAGCTCGGTCACTCATATCGTTAACCTGACCTCTTCTTCTGTTTAAATCTCCTACAATATCACCCATGTTTTCTTCAGGAGTTAATACTTCTAGCTTCATTAGTGGTTCCATGATTTTTGCTTTGGCAGATTTTGCCGCAGCTTTATAACCAAGTTTCGCCGCTAATTCAAAAGATAATTGATCTGAATCTACCGCATGAAAAGAACCGTCTTTTAGGGTTACTTTCATGGAATCCATTTCATATCCAGCTAAAGGACCATTCTTCATGGCTTCTTTAAATCCTTTCTCAACAGATGGAACAAATTCTCTAGGAACATTACCTCCTTTGATCGTTGATTCAAATTGTAAGCCTTGAAAACCTTCGTCTGCAGGCTCCATCGTAAATACAATGTCTGCAAACTTTCCACGACCACCAGATTGTTTTTTATACACTTCTCTGTGATCTGCAGAAGCAGTAATCGCTTCTTTATATTCTACTTGAGGTTGACCTTGGTTTACCTCTACTTTAAATTCACGCTTTAAACGATCTACAATTACATCTAAGTGTAACTCTCCCATACCTGAGATGATGGTTTGCCCTGAAGCTTCATCAGAACGCACTGTAAACGTAGGATCTTCCTCTGCTAATTTACCAAGACCAATACCTAACTTATCTACGTCAGCTTTTGTTTTTGGTTCAACAGCGATACCAATTACTGGATCTGGAAAGTCCATAGATTCTAATACTATAGGATGCTTTTCAGCAGTAAGCGTATCTCCTGTTTTGATAGATTTAAAACCTACCGCCGCTCCAATATCACCAGCCTCAATATAATCGATGGCATTTTGCTTATTGGCATGCATTTGGTAAATACGTGAAATACGTTCTTTTTTACCAGATCTGTTGTTTAATACATAAGATCCAGCGTCTAATCTACCAGAATATGCTCTAAAAAATGCTAAACGACCAACAAATGGGTCTGTTGCAATTTTAAAAGCTAAAGCAGCAAATGGCTCCTTTACATCCGGCTTACGAATTTCTTCTTTTTCTGTGTCTGGGTTTACACCTGTAATACCTTCTTTATCAGTTGGAGAAGGTAAATAACGACATACAGCATCTAAAAGAAACTGAACCCCTTTATTTTTAAAAGCAGAACCACAAATCATAGGAATGATAGCCATATCCATTACGGCAGATCTTAGTGCTGCATGCACCTCTTCTTCAGTAATCGATTCTTCATCTTCCATGAATTTTTCTAAAAGATTCTCATCATAACTTGCAACTTCTTCAATAAGTAGTGCACGATATTTACGAGCTTCTTCTTTCATATCCTCAGGAATTTCGATAATATCAAAAGTTGCTCCCTGAGTTTCATCGTGCCATACAATGGCACGGTTTTTTACTAAATCTATAATTCCTTTAAAATCATCTTCATCACCAATGTTTAATACAATTGGCACTGCATTTGATTTTAACATGTCTTTTACTTGCTGACATACACCTAAAAAATCTGAACCTTGACGATCCATCTTGTTTACAAAACCAATTCTTGGCACTTTGTAATTGTCTGCTAGTCTCCAGTTAGTTTCAGATTGAGGCTCTACACCGTCAACTGCACTAAATAAGAAAACTAAACCGTCTAAAACTCTAAGTGATCTATTTACTTCTACAGTAAAATCTACGTGACCAGGAGTGTCAATGATGTTAAAGTGATACCCTTTAGTATCAGGAGTTTTTTCACCATTTTCGATAGGGAAATCCCATGTACAAGTTGTTGCAGCAGAAGTAATTGTAATTCCTCTTTCTTGCTCTTGCTCCATCCAGTCCATAGTTGCTGCTCCATCATGAACTTCTCCAATTTTGTGAGAAACTCCTGTGTAGTATAGCACACGTTCTGTAGTTGTAGTTTTTCCAGCATCAATATGTGCTGCAATACCAATATTTCTAGTGTATTTTAAATCTCTAGCCATTTCTATTAAAATCTAAAGTGAGAGAATGCTTTGTTGGCTTCAGCCATCTTGTGGGTATCTACACGTTTTTTAACGGCTGCTCCTTCTTCTTTAGCTGCTGCTAAGATTTCTGCTGCCAAACGCTGTGCCATGGTTTTTTCGTTTCTCTTACGAGTATACAAAATCATCCATTTGATAGCCATAGATACTTTACGATCTGGTCTAATTTGCATTGGTATTTGAAAGGTAGCCCCTCCAACGCGTCTAGAACGAACTTCTACCTGAGGCATTACATTAGATAATGCGTCTTTCCAAACCTCTAATGCTGTTTTTTCTTCGTCTTCTTTTCTTTCTTCTACAATCGCAATTGCATCATAGAATACTTTAAATGCTACCGATTTTTTTCCGGCCCACATTAAATTGTTTACAAAACGTGTTACTAACTGATCATTAAATTTTGGATCCGGTAGTAAGACTCTTTTTTTTGCTGCTCTTTTTCTCATGTCTTTACATTAAAAAAGTTACTAAATTACTTTTTTGGGCGTTTTGCACCATACTTTGATCTTCGTTGAGTTCTTCCCTCAACTCCCGCTGTATCTAAAGCTCCACGTACAACGTGATACTTTACTCCTGGCAAATCTTTTACCCTTCCACCTCTAACTAATACTATCGAGTGCTCTTGTAGATTGTGTCCTTCACCTGGGATGTATGCGTTTATCTCATTACCATTTGTTAATCTAACTCTGGCAACTTTACGCATTGCAGAATTAGGTTTTTTTGGTGTTGTAGTATAAACACGTGTACATACTCCACGTCTTTGAGGACAAGACGACAAAGCAGCCGATTTACTCTTCTTAGTTATTTTGGTTCTTCCTTTACGAACTAATTGTTGAATAGTTGGCATACTAAATTGTTACTATTTTTCGTTTGTACTAAAATTTGTCTCTTTTTAAGAGTGCGCAAATGTACAATTAATTTCTTTCTATTCAAATCTGAAGAAGTAATTTTTTTGTACATGAATATAAACTGATAATGTTTTCATATTTTGAGGTACATTTGAACGCTTTAACCTACATTTTGAGTAAAAATTTTATACCTTATATATATATACTTTTTTTTGGCTGTTTTTCTTATGGGATAGTGGGGCAAAATCTCGAGTTAAAAATTACTTCTGTAGACACCCTTCAAAACCACGCTTTACATGAAATTATATTTAAAAAAAATCACAACTTTGAAGCAGACATTTTTAAGGAAATAACCAACATTCACTCAGACCTAAAAAAAGAAGGATTTTTTGTAGCTACCGTAGACACCATAATTAAGAATGCTAAAAAATATGAAGCAGTGTTTAATCTGGGAAAAAAAACAGACAATCTCATTTTAATACTACCACAAGAAATTAGAACAAACTCCTTTATAAAGTATAATGACTCTGTTCGAATTAAAACTAAAAGTTTCGAAAATTTCACAAACCTGTTGTTAACCAATTTAGATGCTACTGGAAATTCGTTTTCAGAAATTTCATACACAAAACCAACCTATTTAAAAGACACCTTAATTTTAAACTTAAACCTACTAAAATCTCAACGCAGAAATATTGACAAAATTCTTGTGAAAGGATATGATGAGTTTCCGGAAAAATTTTTAAAGCATTTTTTTAACATTGACAAGTCAACTGTTTTTTCTAAAAAAAATATGAAAACAGTTTCTAAGCTTACTAGACGTTTAGATTTTGTGCGGGAAAAAAAAGAACCTGAAGTACTATTTAAAAAAGACTCCACACATTTGTATTTATTTTTAGAAAAGTCAGAGACGAGTAGTTTTGATGGTATTATTAATTTTGCATCGAAAGAAAATGAAGAAGGCCTATTGCTTAATGGAAATCTTGATTTAAAATTAAACAACATCTTAAATACAGGAGAAAAATTTGAATTGTTTTGGAATAAAGTGGCCCAAGAAAAATCAGAGTTTAAAATTACTAGTGCCATTCCCTATATTTTCAACACACCCATGTCAATTGCATTGGGTTTCAATTTATATCGGCAAGATTCTACATTTATAAATACGCGTTTTAATTTGGACTCACAATATGAGTTAAACACTAGATCAAAAGCATCAATATCTTATTCAAGTGAAAAATCTAGTTACTTGTTATCTTCTGCAGAAAACAACTTTGACTCGTATTCCAATTATTTCATTGGTATTGGGTATCAACTCAGAAGTTTATCAAATACTAATTTATTTAAAAATAACTACAGCATAGCACTTAGCAGTAAATTAGGAAAAAGAAAAAATGAAATTTCAGATCAAACTCAAGTACAACTAGAAGTTTTAGCATTCTTAAATATTCAAACTAATAAAAAAAGCTATATCCATATAAAAGCAGCCTCTAAACTACTCAACTCAGAGAATTACCTCGTTAATGAACTATACAGAATAGGGGGAGCCAATAGTATTAGAGGTGTAAATGAACAGAGTGTCTTTACAAATTCATATGCTATCGCTAATATTGAATTCAGATATCTTACTTCAACCTCCTCTTACTTGTATTCAATAACCGATCTTGGATTCTACAAAAACTCAATAACTGATAAATTAAATAACGCCTATGGTCTTGGTGGAGGATATCGATTTAAGTTAAACAACAACTTTGTAGACCTAGGCTACGTAATTGGAAATAATTCAAATAATCAGTTAAAACTCAATAAGTCAAAATTAATCATTAAGTGGACCTCTTATTTCTAAGATGAATCATCAATTATGAGGTGTTTCTTCGTATTTGTTAAGTTTTTTTTAACATAAACCATTGTATTTTAAAAAAAAAGCAAGATATTTGGCGTAATTAATTCAAATTATAAAATATGAAGACAAAGTTCAAAGGAGTTTTGACGCTATTATTGGCGTTAATTGTGCAGGTATCATTTGCACAAGAAAAAACTGTCTCTGGTACAGTATCTGACAACACTGGGAGTTTACCAGGTGTAAGTGTTATTATTAAAGGTACTAGTACGGGAGCTGAAACTGATTTTGATGGTAAATATTCCATCAAAGCTACATCAGGTGATGTTTTAGTTTTTAATTACCTAGGGTACAAGACTGTCGAAAAAACTGTTGGTTCTGCCAATGTTATCGATGTGACTCTTGAAGAAGGTGGTGAGGTTTTAGATGAAATCATCGTTACTGCACAAGGTATTAAAAGAGAAAAGAAGGCATTAGGTTATGCCGTAAGTGAAGTTAATTCTGAACAATTAGAACAACGTTCTGAGGGTGATATCGGTAGACTACTGTCTGGTAAAGCTTCAGGGGTAAACATTCAAACTCAAAGTGGTGTGTCTGGATCAGGAACAAGTATTCTTATTAGAGGTATGAGTTCTTTTAGTGGTTCTAACCAACCCTTATTTGTTGTAGATGGTGTTCCTTTTAGTAGTGATACTAACTCACAAGGTGGATTTGTTGATGGTAACAATGGTTCTAGTCGTTTTCTAGATATTGATCCAAACAACATTGAAAGTGTAAATGTTTTAAAAGGTTTAGCAGCAGCTACACTTTATGGAACACAAGGACGTAACGGGGTTATTTTAATCACAACGAAGAGTGGTTCTTCTGGACGTAGTTCTTCAAAACAAGAAATTACTGTAAGTTCTTCAGTATTTTTTAACGAAATAGCTTCTGCAGCAAACTACCAAAATGAATATGGTGGTGGTTTTGATCAAGCTTTCGGTTGGTTCTTCAGTAACTGGGGTCCAAAATTTGAGAGAGACGGTCCTGGAGGATGGGGAAGCAGTAGTGCTTTCGATGCAGCTGGTACATTAGCTCACCCTTACTCTACAGCTTCTACAGCTACAGGTATTCCACAAGCTTTCCCAGAATTTGCTGGAGCTAGATATGAGTGGAGACCTTATAACTCAGTTGGAGATTTCTTTAGAACAGGAGTTGTTAGAAGTAACAATATCAATATCCGTTCTTCTTCAGAAGATGGAAAAATTAACTATAACATCAACTACGGTAGTTTAGATGATGAAGGTTTTACTCCAGGAAACTCTGTAGGTAGAAATACCTTAAGTATTGGTGGTAACGCAAAGTTATCTAACAAGTTTACTGTTAGTGGAACAATGAACTATGCAAGAACAAACTTTAAATCACCTCCAATTGCTGCAAGTTTTGGTAGTAATGTTGGTGGTAATGATGCATCAATCTTTGGAAACTTATTCTACACACCAAGAAGTGTTGATTTAATGGGACTTCCATTTGAGAATCCAGTAGACGGTAGTTCTGTATATTATAGACAAAACAACAGTATACAACATCCATTATGGACGGTTAAGAATGCACAAACTAGTCAGCTTACAAATAGAGTATTTGGTAATGCTGCGCTTACCTATGCAATGAATGACAACATCAACTTAATGTACCAATTTGGTTTTGATACATATAGTGAGAATAATGTTAACTATTCTAACAAAGGAGGTAAGACAGGAAGTGTTGCCAACCAGTCAGGACAGTACAGCACATGGAACAATACTAATACTATTAACAACCACAAAGTTTCAGTAGCAGGAAATTATGATCTATCAGATAATTTAGATTTAAACTTTACTGTAGGTATGGAAACAAGAAGTGATGTTTATGATAGAAGTGGTGTTGCAAGTACAGGACAACAAGTATTTGGAGTGTTAAGACACTTTAATTTTGGTGTTCAAGATGAAATACAAGGTTATCAAAGAAGAAACATTATGGGAGCATATGCTCAAGCTGATCTTGGATATAAGCAAACTGCTTTCTTAACGTTAGCTAGTCGTACAGACTGGGTTTCTAACTTAACTCAAGAAAACAGATCAATTACGTATCCATCTGCAAGTATATCATTCCTTCCATCAAAAGCTATTGAAGCTATACAAGAAAGTGAATTTGTAAATTTCTTAAAGCTTAGAGCAGGTTTAGGAACTTCTGCAAACTTTCAATCAGGATATCCTGTTGCAACTACATTAAGTTTAAATACACAAGCATTTAATACAGATGAAGGTGTAGATGTTGTTACAAACTCAACAAGTAGTTTCTTAGGAAACCCAGATTTAAAACCTGAAACATTAGAGGAAATAGAATTTGGTTTAGAAGGTAGTTTCTTAGACAATAGAATTTCTGTTGACTTCTCTATATATCAAAGAACAACAAACAACTTAGTTGTAGATAGACCATTAGATCCAGCAAGTGGATATGACAGTACACAAACTAATGTTGGTGAAATTGTTGCTGATGGTATTGAATTAGACGTTAGCTTAGATTGGATAAGAAATGAAGGAGATGGATTAAACTGGTCTACTAACTTCAACTATTCTTCAAGTGAGGCAATCGTTACTGATTTAGGACTTGATACAGACCTAGTACCATTTGCAGGTTTCTCAAATAGAGGAAATGCAGCTATCGAAGGATTTTCTTTAGGAGCTATGATTGGTAGTGCTGTTGCAGAAGATGAAAATGGTAACTTCAGAGTTAATGGAAGTGGTAGTTATATAGTAGATAACGCATTTGACTTCTCTGAGGGAAGTGACTATAATAACGTTATTGGTGATGCAAATCCTGATTTCGTATTAAACATGAGTAACTCTATAAATTACAAGAACTTCTCATTAGGATTCTTATTTAACTGGACACAAGGAGGTGATATGTATTCTCAGACAGTTCAAACTTTACTAGGTAGAGGGGTTGTAAACCAAGCTGGAATTGATAGAGCAAATTCATTTGTACTTCCAGGGGTTAACCCAGCAGGGGAAACTAATGTCACTCAAATCAATAACTCAACATACTATTTCTCTAACGTATTATACGGAGCTGATGAATTAGGAGTTTATGATGCAACTGTATTTAGATTACAAGAACTTTCTTTAGGATATTCTCTTCCAAACAATATGTTAGAGAAAACTCCTTTCGGATCTTTAAGCGTTACCTTTTCAGCTAACAACTTATGGTTCCATGCGCCAAATATACCAGAAAACACAAACTTTGATCCTAACGTAGCTGGATTAGGTGTTGGTAATGGTAGAGGTTTTGAATACTTAAACGGACCTAGTTCAAGAAGATATGGACTATCTGTAAAAGCTTCATTCTAACAAAAAAATAATTTATATTATGAGAAAAATAAACAATTTAATTAAAATGTTGGTTCTGTGCGGAGGATTATTCTTTGCTTCGTGTGAAACAACAGAGCTGGATTTGACACAAAATCCAAATGCACTATCACCGGTAGATGCTGATCCAGATTTCTATCTGAACCAAATTCAATTATCATATGCATACTTGATTGAAAGCTTTGGAAATACTGCTGGTGCAGTAACCAGAATAGATTACATGAGTGGTAGAGATTATGCAAATGCATATCAACCAGGTAGTTTTAATGGAAGATGGAGTTCTTCATACCAAACAATCATGCAGGACATCAGAGAAATGAATGTAATTGCAGACGAAAGTGGTTTAACTCACCATAAAGGAATCGGACAGTTTATTGAGGCACACATCTTAATGACTCTAGTAGATTTCTTTGGAGATATTCCTTACACTGAAGCTTTTCAAGGAGCTGCTAACTTAAACCCAGCAGCGGATTCAGGTGCTAGCGTTTATGCAGTTGCACTTGGTTTATTAGATTCAGCAATTGCTAACTTTAATAGTGAAGCTCTTGGAGAGCCAAGATGGACTTCATCAGTTACAGACCCATTTTATGATGGAGACTGGACTGCATGGACAAAAGCTGCAAATACTCTTAAAATGAATGCATATGCAAATACAAGATTAGTAGACGGAAGTGCTGTAGCTAATTTTAATGCTATCGTTGCTGCTGGAAATTACATCACATCTAATGCAGATGATATGCAATTCAGATGGGGTACTTTAGCAGTACAACCAGATTCACGTCACCCAAGATATAGAGGTAGTTATACTTCTACAGGTGGTGGATCTTATATGTCAAATTCATTGATGTATCATATGTTTGGTGATGGATATTTCTCACCAAGTTATGACCCAAGAATTAATTTCTATTACAGTAGACAAGTAAGTTCTACTCCTGGAATTGATGCACCAGCTGATGAGGAAGTATTAGAATGTGGTTTACAACAAGCTCCTGGACATTATGCAGGTTATGTATTTTGTGGAGTTGAATGGGGGTACTGGGGTAGAGATCATGGAAATGATAATGGAATTCCACCAGATGGATTCTTAAGAGCATTAGCAGGGGTTTATCCTGCAGGTGGTTTACTTGATGATTGGACTACTTTATTTAATGGACCTAACCCTCAAAAAGATGGTGCTGGTAACGGTGGTAATGGTGTAACACCAATACTATTAGCTTCTGCTGCAGATTTTATGATTGCTGAAATCGCTTTATTTGTAGATGGTGATATCAATGCTTCTGGTAATGCAATGTTATCAGGAATTGCTAAATCTTTTGATAAAGTAACTAATTTCGCACCAAGATCTGCTTTATTTACAGCTGTTGTAGATGGTAACTTCGGTGGTCTTGATCAAATGATTGCTGATTTTACAAATGACATTGTTAACCAATGGGTAGATGCTGATATGGATGGTAAGAAAGATATCTTAGCAATGCAAAACTTTGTAGCTCAATACGGAAACGGATTAGGGGCTTATAATTTCTATAGAAGAACTGGATTCCCTACAACGTTACAGCCAAATATTGAGCCAAACCCAGGAGGATTTATCCGTTCATTCTATTACCCTGCTGACCACGCGAATAACAATTCGAATATTAGTCAAAAAACAGGGGTAACAGATCCAGTATTTTGGGATAATAATGGAGCATCTCCAGGTTTTCCAGTTGCTAATTAATAATTAAAAATTATAAAAAATGAAAAAACAAATAAACAAAATAGTATTATTACTACTTTCTGTAATTGTGATAAGCAGTTGTGAAAGCGAGGATAAATCTATTAATCAAGTTTTTGACGGTGTTGAGTACGGTGCTGTCTTAAGAAACTTAGGGATCATAAACCAAAGTTTTAGCTTGTCTGATCCAGGTTCATTTTTCGGAATTACTGTTGAAGAACAGGATGAAGAATATGGAGCATTATTAGATGTAGTTAATGTGTATACAACATATACAGATAACAATGGTAATGGAAATTCACAACCAGAAGCGTTAGTAAAAACGTATACGGCTGGAGACTTTTCTATCGGTGATAAGGGATTACCTGTAACTGATATTATTGTAACTCTTGGTGAAGCTTCAACTGCAGTTGGTGTTTCAAACTATGGTGTAGGAGATAATTACAAAATGAGATTAGAGTTAGTATTAACTGACGGTAGATCATTTAGTTCATCATCTACAAGTGGTTCTTTACAAGGATCTTACTTTTCTTCACCATTTTCTTGGGGAGTGCCTATTTTATGTCAGCCAGTTGATGGTGATTATTTAATAGACATGCAAGATTCATTTGGTGATGGATGGCAAACTGACGATGGAAACGGTGGAAGTGGATTAAAAGCTGTATTAACTTTAGCTGACGGATCTACACTGATAGAAGAAGTTGGTATGTGTTCACCTTATGGTGGTTCTAACATTGGAACTTCAATGGACCCTGCTATGGGAATTTGTACAGGACCTGCTAGTACTTCATTCTATGGAGCTACTGCAACTGTTACAATTCCAGTTGGAACACAATTAGCTGTATGGCAATGGCCAGGAGATACATATGGAGAAATTAGTTTCCAAATCTATGGACCTGCTGGTAACCTTTTACTTGACTCAGGTCAAGGACCAGGGGCTGGACAACTAGATGTTTTAAACTGTTTATAATGTAAACAAATGTAACTATCGAATAATTGATAGCTACTAGATATAAAAGACCTTTCATTCATTTGAAAGGTCTTTTTTTATGTTATAAATACATAGAATTTGTGATACATTTGCAAGATGACTGAAAACACAACAATATTTGGATTAAGAGCTATCATTGAAGCCATTGATAGTGGGTCAACACTCAATAAGGTATATCTTCAGAAAGGACTTAGAGGAAGTTTATTTTTTGAATTAGAAACTCGTATCAAAAAAGAGCGAATTACTACAAGTTTTGTTCCTGTAGAAAAATTAGACAGACTTTCTAAAAATAAAAACCATCAGGGAGCAGTAGCCCAAATATCTCCAATAGCGTTTGCAGATTTAGAAAAATTAATTGATGATAGTTTAGAGGGTACTACCTCTCCTCTATTCTTACTATTGGATCAAGTTTCTGATGTAAGAAATTTTGGAGCCATTATTAGAACTGCAGAATGTACTGGAGTTAATGGAATTATTATTCAACAAAGCGGAAGTGC
>Ga0209193_1001357_pt1 | contig 12806 bp, 13 predicted proteins | sample COGITO_mtgs_1003_FD_185515 | JGI IMG/M metagenome (GOLD analysis project Ga0209193, IMG submission 185515) | Pelagic marine microbial communities from North Sea - COGITO_mtgs_100330 (SPAdes) (version 2) | ecosystem: Environmental > Aquatic > Marine > Epipelagic ... | reverse complement strand
AACACCGTGACAGGAAGCAGGGTTCTTCAGATAAAATTGTAGATATAAATCCATATAACCTTATGATAGATGAATATGTTCAGTCTATTAATAAAGCTAAGTGGACTTATATACATTTATTAGGTATGGACGTTTGTCCTGAACAAGCTAGAATGGTTCTGCCCCAATCTACGTACACTGAATACTATGTAACAGGATCTTTGTACGCTTGGGCTAGAGCTTATAATTTACGCAGTGAATCTACTGCACAACAAGAGATACAAGACTTGGCAAGTCAATGGCATGATATTATATTACCATTGTTTCCTGAAAGTTGGATATCTCTAATAACTAACCTTAAAGGAGGTTAAGATGACTAAAATACTTACAGGAGGTTTAATTGGTTTATGTTTGCTTATGTTCAATGTTTCCACATCGTATAGTCAAGCACCAGAAAGAGCAGGGTGCAAAAGTCTGGAAGAGGCTAAAACGTATATTCAAGATAAACACGGAGAACAAATCGTATTTCGTGGAATATCATCCAGAGGACACATAACATTTATATTTAACAATACTACATCTGGAACCTGGACTGCTGCAATTATACGTCCTGAGAACTCTCAGTTACTATGTTGGGTAGATTCAGGCTCAACAGGTGAAATTATAAAGAAAAAAGATGAAATTAAGTGGTAATTTAGGGCAAATCCTCTGAGAGCCATTTTAAGCTAGGCTAGAGAGGATGTAGATAAAATCTGGACACTACCTACCAGAGACATTGCTTACACCCTCTTCTACCTCATCCTACGAGGTCATTTTTTTAAGAATTGAGTAAAAAATGTGGAAAGACCACAAAGGAATACAGATTATCACCAAGACCCCACTATATACCGTTGATTGGTATATCAAGTGGGTATCGAGTATAATACTAATGGTTTCTACAGTACTAACCGCTAACAACATCTACCCATTGAACCTGTATTTCCATTCAATAGGTATTGGTGGTTGGTTAATTGTAGGGATGTTATGGAATGATAGAGCATTGATGGTTATAAATGCGTTTGCTCTAGCTACACTACTGACAAGTTTATTTAGAATACACTTGACAATGTAGGGAGAATGTGATATGTACTACAAAGTAGTAGTAACAAAACCAGAAGGTAATAAAATCAGTAATGGTTTTGCTTTGTTAAAAGATGCTAAGAAATATGCTAGAAAGTATTCTTGGCCTAATGATCGAGTCCAATTAATAGAAGAGAATGAGGACGAGATAAATATGTTGTATGATTATATTGTGGAAGATTGGAGTAAGAAATGATTAATGAAAATAGTCCTAAAGTAAAATTACTAATAGGTTTATCTATAACTGCATTAATGCTAATCACTGCTATAGGGTTTAGTTATGCAGACAGTAAGAAATGGATACATGACAGTTCATGCCCATATGATAATGTTACAGGTAACTACGTAGATTCTTATGGCAATGAGTATGCTTACGGAACTATGGAGACTGCACATAAATGTGCATTTCTTGGATCACTACCTAAAGTAGTACAAGATAGATTAGGAGTGCTTGGAGATCTAAAAACAATAGAGGACTCTAGGCTAATACTAAAGCTAAATAAAAACGTATCTTAGTAAGACTTGGGGGGGATTAATTTCCCCCTTTATCTTTTGGTGAACCCTGCACCGAAATACAAGCCAGTGATTGCAGCGACTAAGTTTGTATCTAATGGGGTAATTACAAAACCTTGAAATGATTTCCACATCATAGCCTTATCTGGGCCAAACATCCAATTCATAAACCCACCTTGTAGCTCTGCATAACCTACAGTAACCATCCAAGGATGTTCTGGATATATCAGTGGTACTATCTTAGGTAGCACGATAATAGAGAATACAGCAGCCAATGCTATAATTCTCCTGGTCCATGCAAAGTGTACATCTTTTACACCATGTTCTCTTGCAGAAGCAGTGATCTTGCTTTCTTCTGTTAGGGCAGCTATATACATTTTGTTAGCTTCTTGCTTGGACTTAATGTTCTGCCCCCATATACTCATAACACCACCTAATACGGTTGATGCTAGAAGCGTGAATATTTCCATTGGGAATCCACCCATGATGTTCTCCTTATAATCCTAGCTGTTTCATTTGTGATACATAACCACCTTTGTTTTTTCTTACAGGTGTTAATGAACCTTGAGATATTTTATTTTGAGCTGCTTTTTTAGCTGATTCAATATCTTTACTAAACGTAGCTCTTGTTCCTTGCGATCTTCTTCCTTTAATTTTTGCATTAATCCTAGCAATTATATCCTGTAATTGTTTTACTTCAGCTTCATTGTCAGGATTTTTTTCATCCACATAACTTAAATTTATAGAACCAGGAGTTTCTCTTTGTATTTCTTCTATAGCTTTATTAATTTTTGAAGACCCCTGCTTTCTTAAATTTTTTAAAGATGTTAAAGTTGGATACGATTCTTTCATAGCTGCACTAACTGCTTCTTTTACATCTGCATATTCACCTCTAAAGAAATCTATACCACTACCTGCTTCTGATTCTTTATCAAAAAAATCACTAATAACTTGTCTCTTTTGTTCAAAAGGCATATTTTGATACTCATTACCTCTTATGTAAGATAATAATACTTGTTGAGTTATTTCTCCAGTAAGTCTATTAGCTACGTTATCATATTCAGGCACACCACTATATATCCTAGCTTTAAACGGATCTATGTCTACATTGAGCATTTCTTGCTCTACTGGATCTCTCGCACCTCTTTGTGCAGTACCTGTAATTTGTTTTATAGCAGGTATAGTTCTAGTACTAGGATCTTCAGAAGTAGTAGGTGATGCATATGCAGGAACTTTACCAAAAGCTTTACTTTCATAAGGATCTCCCCCAAGTAGTTCCTCAATAGGTTCTACTCCTCTAGTAAGATCTGACATCATAGCTCTCCAAGCATTTGTGTACCAAGGCTTAGATGGATCTATATTACGTCTTAATTTAGGATCTAGATACAGTCTGCTTTCTCTATCCCCAAAAGTTTTGGCTATATCTGAAACAGGACGTAGAGGAGTAAGTATACCTGCTGCTAAATAACCTGCTAGTTCTCCTATTAGCTCTCCTCTTTTAGCTCCATCAAAAGGACTTTCACTTTCAAATATCTTTCTACCTTCTCTAAACAGTTTACCAATTGGTCCTGCCCTTACACTTGTTCCTATAATAGCTTCCATTGCATCATTAGATAAAGACTCAGGAATAAAATCTGCTTCTGTTTTACCTTGTAACTGTCTTCTTAGAACTTCTGCCATGTATAAGAAAGGAGTTAGTGGGAAGATAGGTCTTAGATCATATAGATTACCTTCTCTGTCTTTAAGTTCATACCACTTAGTACCATCACCACCTGCTTCACTATCTCTCATTTGATATGCTACAGTTAGTAAAACCATACCATCTACTGTCTCTGCTATGCCTTGTTTTAGTTTACGTAAATCTTCTATTGTTTCTCCAAAACTAGCTTGTAGTTTAGTACGTTCATCTCCTAGTCTTTTTAATTCTGCTCTGGCCCTAGCTCCTTCAGCACCTTTTAAATCTTTAAGTCCTTCTATCTTTTCAGAGATCTGTACTTCTAGGTCAGCTAATCTACCTCTTCTTTCTGTAGCTCCTTTTTTACCACCTTTTTTAACTATACCAATACCTGCCCTGATAGGTTTTAACAGTGATAAACCAGGTACACGATTAGCAAGGTAAGCTATAGAGTTAGCTTGGAAGTTAGGAAAAGGTATTATAACTTTTAATGCTGGGCTACTGTTTACAATTTTTTGAAAGCTAGTTAATCCTTGACTCAATAAAGGTATTGATACTTCTTTACCTGCATCTCTAGTTTGATACGTAAGTCTGTAAGAATCAGCAATAGAGTCCTCTATCATTTTATTGTTTAAAAGATCTAATCTATTTTGCCGTATAAGATCTTCTATACCATTAATACCTTTTATATTAATTTCACCGCTTCTAACAGCACGTACTACTTCCCTATCTATCGCAGCTAAAAACGCAGCAGACTTTATGCTTCTATCTTGTGCTATGTTTAAACCATTTAAAAATTTTACTACTTTACCTGCTGAAGATATAATTCCTTTTTTTGATTGAGTATCAAATGCAGTATCAAAGTCTTCAATTGTTTTAAATATTTGTTTTTCTACTTGAGAAAAATTCTGACCAATATATTTAGTCATTGCTATTGAGTGTTCTACATCACCAAAGTTTTTTGCTAAATCTAATATTTTATAATCAGGAGCATCTACAGGTACTTGTCTACCCATTAATCCTTGCTCCCAACTTTGAAAGGAACGATCAAGAAGTCTTGTAGAAGTTTCAGAAGGTACTCTTAAAAATGAACCTATGATGTTACGTAAAGTTGTAGCAGGGGAAGTAACAAGCAAACCTCTCCATAAGTCTACAAGCCTACCTAAAGTATTACCAAACTCAGAATCTTGCTTATCTAAATTCTGTAAGTATGTTAGACTTGCTTTTTGATCAGGTGTAAGTTTCTTAGCTGCTTCTGTTAGTTGTAAATCAAATTTACCCAGGTCTTGACCAGACAAAATAGCGTCTGTAAACTTTCTCATCTTACCTAATTCTTGTCCCTTTCTACCCCAACCACTTGAGTCTGCTTTTAATATCAACCCAAATTGTTCTGTAGATATTCCTTTAGTAGCTAAACTAGCTGTTAAATTTTGTATTACAGGGCTATCTGGAAAATCTTCTGCTACTTTTAATATATTTCCAGCAATCTCACTAATCCTATCTCCAGGATTAATCATTTGTAATACTTTTGTAGTATCAGTTTTGGCTGCATCTTCTATAGCTTCTCGTATACCTTTTATAGTATCTAGGTTAAGAGAAGACCTAAATAACTCAGCTTCTTCAGGAGAGAATAAATTGTCTATAATTTCATCACCCTTTGCAACATCTTCAGGGTCAATATTAAAGAAACCTTTTGTTAATGTCTTATCAGTATATTTTTTCTTTACTTCATCACTTACAGCCCTAAGTTGTTTTAATGGTATAGATTGAACATCACTTCCTACAATAACTCCGTCTGCATCTAGTTTATTGTACGATACATTTAAGTTATCTCCTTCTCTACCTACTACTCTTCCTACATCAGCCTCTAATGTTTTATCATCTACTTTACTTTTAGCTGTTACATAAAAATTTGTATAATCTTTTGGCGGTCTTTTGAATCTTGCATCTTTAGCAGCATCATCTCCTAAATTTACATTTGCAAGTTTATCTTGTGGGTTTTCTGGTATTATATCATCCATCTTTACTCTTGCTGCATCTGTTCCTCTAGCAGCCAAAGCACCTAATCCACCACCAAGAACAGCACCTGAAGCACCTGCTATGCCTAATCTAGCCATATCTACATCTTCTTTTAAACCTAGTTCTATTTCTGATTGTTGCGCTCCATAGTCTACACCTGCTGAAGCTACACCTTCTCCTGCACCTACTGCTATTCCTGTTTTTAATTTAGTTCCTAATGCTTTACCTACTGCACCTTTTATAACCTGTCTACCTAGTGTACCAGATACAAGTTTACCTACACCAAAGCCAAAAACATTTATAGGGTCTAATATGTTATATAATGCATATTCACCTACTGCTTCTACTTTTTGTCCAAAACTAGTAGACTTATCAGCATAAAAATTTTCTAGTTCTGTATCTACAATTCTATACGCATCTGCTAGATTGTTTTTATATTCACCATCTTTAACATCTTCAGCATAGTTTACAAATCTAAAGGCTTCTACAGTATTACTATTTAAAGATCTGTAGTCCTCTATAAATTGTTCTAATGCTTCCTCTGCACTTAAAGGAACTTCCCCATAACGATCTAAGTTATAGTCTACGAGTGTAGCTATAAACTTTTCATCATTTAATAGATCTTGTTGGGTTTTTTTCTTTGGTTCGCTCAAGTTGAACCCTCCGTTTGAGTATTTTCTAATTTATAAAGTTTAGGAACACCTTGACCAAGTATGTATTCATATACATCATTGCCAACTACAATTTTACCTCTTGCATCTTTTTCTCCTGTAGCCCTAGCTTCTTTCATAGCTTGAGCTAGTCTTTTACGCACTTCATCTGGAACTTCATCTGGCTTTAATAGTTTTCCTTCAGATGTTAGTTTTTTATCGCCTGTTTTCTTTTTAACTACGTTACCAGTTTTTGTTGGGCTTTTAGGTTTTACAACAGTTGCAATAGGACCAACATTAGCATTTTGTCTAGCATTTTGTATATCCTGCACAGTTAATTTATCTTTTACATCTTGTCTTATTGTAAAAGTTTCAGGATCTACTAAAGTATTTTTAAAGTCATCTGCTGCCTGTTTGATAGATGCTAAATCAGATGTATTATAAAGTGAAGCAAATCGTGACATATAACCATTAAACTCAACTGCTAAATCTTTTAATAGTTTTTCAGAATTTTGTACATCTTTCATTAATGTTCCAGATTTTAAACCTGAAGGATATCTAACAGTAAAAGGATCTTTAGGATCTCTTTCAGGTATTGTACCTGTAATTGAAGCTATTAATGCAGACTCTTGATCTCCGCGAACCTGTCTATTTGGAGTTTTAGCTGCTCTATCAACTAATGGATCGAGTACTTTAGGTTTAAACTCAACAGGTTTACCTGTTAACGCTTCATCATATGCTTTCATTGCTTCTGGACCTAAGTTAGTAGGTCTTAATTCTTGTGCTTGTTGTCTTCTTTTACCTTCTCTTGTCATTAAATTAAGTGCAGACATTTGTTGATCATCAGTAGTAACTTTAGTTTCTTTATCTGCTTTAAACTTACGTGCTACTTCTTCAAGAATATCATTAGGTGAATTATTTAATAAATCATTATTTAATTTTCTTGTAGCTCTTTGACCATATTTTGTGATATTATCATCTGGATTATCTCCATGAAATCTTCTAAATCTTTTAGAAAGAGCTTTGTAAAGTTCTATAGGAGGAACACCTTCATATACTTCAGGATTAGTTGCCATTACTTCTTTAAGTGTATTTTGTAGTGCTACACTTTTAGATAACACTCTAGCATTTTGTTCATCTATTCTATCGTTGGCATCATATTTACTTTGAATACCTGCTGCAGCCAAAGCTGCTTTTTCTGCTTTTACACGATCTTTTTCTAACTGTTCTTTATCTTCTACTCTTATTCTTTCAAATGCCATGTCAGCACCTTCAATAAGACCTAATGCCATAGCATCACTAACATTAAAAAAACCCATTACGCAACTCCTCCCATTAACCCACCTCTAGGAACTTCAGGCTCTGTAGATTCTTCTGGCATCATATCTGCTTCTTCTTCTGTATCTTCTTCTGTATCTTTTTCCTTTACATCACCTGAATCTAACTTTTTAAGAAGTTCTATAGCTTCCTCAATATCATTATCTTCTTCTCTCTCAGCAAATTTATCATAGTTTACCCCAGCTTTATCTAACAAATGAGTCATAACTTCAAATACAGGACCAGAGATTAATAACATAGTATCAAAACTATATTTACCTGTAGCCCAACCACTAAACATAACTGACTGTACAACTAACTCAGCAGGAACACCTAACTGTACAGCCACTGATATACGTTCCATAGCTTTCTCTGTAGCCATACCATCTACGATCATATCAAATGCATCAGCAGGATCTGTGTACTGTGGTGGTTTTTCATAGGCTCTAGACCCCAATTCTTCTGTCATAGAAGCCATTGGTATAGGACCATCAAACTCATTCATTAACTCAGTCATTATATTATCCTTACTATTTACCTGTTAAACTTTTTAAAGTTATGCTACTATCTCCAATTTTTTTACCCATTATGTTAGCCATCTTAGTATTTATACGAGTTAAACTTTCTGAAACTTTTGGAACAGTAGTCATAGTTACTCTAGATCGTTCTATCCCACCTCTTGTAGGTGATTGAACAATATTATATTTAGCTGTACTACCTTGTGAAGCTTTACCAGTAAAAGAATCTTTTACAGAACCTATAGCTGCTGATCCAGCTTTCTGTAATAAATTTTTACTTAATGCAGGTACTACCTTTTGTAGTCCTTCTGTTATAAATGAGAAAGCCATTATATTATCCTTTAAGATGATTTAGGGGCTGGGGCAAATACAGAATTAAATATTGAATCTGCAGCAGAAGCTAAGACTCCCCCAACTAGTCTTCCTTGTGCTACTTCTTTTGAAGTTTTTAAATTTTTATCAAATGCAAAACTAGACAAAGCTAAAGTATTATTAAATTGATTTTGATCTCTAGCTATAGTTCTAGCATAAAACTCTCTATCTTTAAAATCTTGTAGTAGTTTATTTTTTGCATCTTGTTGAAGATTAAATAATTGATTTGTATTATACTCTGTTTCTGCATTTTTAAGTGCAGTATTAGCAGTATTAATCTGTCTTCTGTATACTGCATTAGCCTGATCAATTAATATGCTATTTCTTTGATATGCTAATTCTCTAGTGTTTGCTAATGTTTTATTAAATTGTGAGGCTGCATCTGCTCTACCTGCATTATTCATAGCCACTGCATTTTTTTGATTAGAATAAAACTGTGCAGAAGAGTTAAATAAATTGGCAAAGAACTGATCATTCTGTTGTGCGCTAGAAGCATTAAATTGTTTAGCTGAATTTACAGCAGCCTGGTCATTAAATAATGCTTGGACACGATTACCTGTATTAAATATTCTAGTTTGTTGTTCGTTATTAAGATTAGCTACATCTAACTGTAGTGTCATCTGAGCATTCAGTACTTCTGCCTGTTGTCTGTTATCTAAGTTTTTTTCCTGCATTGCTCTATATGTTTGTGCGTCAGCAGCAGCTATAGGTGTAGAAGCTTCCATTGCAGCCTGTACGATAGCAGCCCCAGCCATACTAGATGCACCCATTCCTCTAGCGGCCAATCTTTGTTCAGCTAATCTAATAGCACCAGCAGCAAATGGAGGTATCTTACCATCTTCAAACTGAGTCATTAGTTTAGAGAGTTGAAATTCAACAGTTGCTTCTTTTTCTACTGTACCCTGTTGAGCAGTAACAATGTCTGTTAAACCTTCTTGCTTGGCTGCTGTTACAGATTCTTTAGCTACTTCTGTTGCTTGTTGCACTGCTGTCATAGATCCTGCTTGAGTTTTTACAGGAGTTGGTCCTACTTCAGCAGTTACTTGTTGTGTAGTAGCTGTATATTTATCTGGATCTATATCGTAGTCTTCTTTATCTAAAAATTCTTTTTCTTCATCAGCTACAATTTTATCTAGTTTTAATTTAGTTCCACCATCTCTAGGATCATCTCTACCTTCTATATTACCAAATGTTTCAAAATGAAATTTTCCTGATGGCATTGTACCTGCTTGTACAGCAGCCGCTACATCTGGATTTTCTCTAAGATACTCAGCTTCATTAAACTCACCTTCAATTAATGTAGGAGTTTTAGCTAGGTCTGCATATTCACCTATAGGAGTAGATTTACCATACTCATCTACAAATCCTTGAGAAGTACCTACAGCAGACTTATATTTGTCATAAGCTTCTCCACCACCTACACCAGTAAACAAACCTTTAAAAACTCGTCCATCCTCACCTCTAGGTGTTCTAGCTTGTAGTCTTTCCTGTAATCCTGCCAATGCTTCATCTCTTTGCGGTCCTTCTAAACCACGTAAAGAAGCTAGATTACCTAAATCACCACCTTGAAGTTCTTGTCGAATCTCATTAGTGTTTGGGTCTATATATTGAGCAAAAGGATCTGTTGTTTCTACCATCTTGTTATTCCTTATACTGGACCTCTGTTCATAAGCCCTATTCTATTAGCCATTAATTGTTGCATAATAGCATCTCTTGGGTCAGTTGCCATTGGACCCATTGGACCTACTTGTTGATTACTAGGAGTAGCCCTTGGTGCAGATTGAGCAAACTGAGCTGCTTGTTGCTGTACTGCTGGTTGTTGTTGCTGTTGTCTTTGTTGTGCTATTGCTTCAGCAGCACGATTAGCTTGTTGACCTACACCTTGAACCTGCGCTGTCAAAGCTGCTTGACCTGCTCTTTGTGTACCTTGAATATCACCACGTTGAGTTGTAGCACCACGCTGATACTGTTCAGCAGCGGTACGAAATGCTCCTAGCTGACCACCTAAACCAGATAACTCTCCTGATAGTTGATCTCCAACCCCTGATAGATCTCTACCTAATCCAGATATATCTTGAGTTAGTCCTGTTTGACCAGACATTAATCCAGCCTGACCTGCATACAATCCTGTAGGTTGTTGTGTAACAGTACCATCTTCACCAGTTACAGCAGCAGTACCTATTTGTTGACCTAACCCTAGTTGACCAGCTTCTAGTCCTGCTTGAGTTGCTTGCATTGCCTCTTGACCTGATTGTAATCCTGCTTGACCTGCAAATAAATCTGTTTGTCCTTCACCAGCAGTTCCAATACCTGACATAATACCTCTTTGACCTGCAAATAAATCTGTTTGTCCTGTACCTGCTTGACCAATACCTGATTGTATATCTGCTGTCTGACCCATTAAAGTATCAGCTTGACCAGTTCCAGCAGTTCCTATACTTGTACCAATACCTGTTACTTGTCCTGCTAAAGGATCTACTACATCTCTTACGCCTTGTATTCTTTCACCTAAAGGATCTACTACTTCTCTTATACCTTGTGTTTGACCCATTAAAGTACTAGGTTGTCCTGTTTCTGGTGTTCCTATACTACCTGCTACACCACTAATAGCACTAGTTACAGGAGCAAGATCTACAGGTACAGGTGGTGCAGTAAAATTACTTGTTTGACTACCACCAGTAGAAGTACCAGCTTGAGCATTATTTTCTGTAGGACTAGTAGTTGCAACTGCTTGCGCTCCTACCCTACCTTCTGCTGTACCAAAATTTATAGCATGATCTACAGCAGCTTTTTGATAAGCTTGAATATACTCTGGAGTACCAGGAGAAAAACCTGTCGCTGCTGCTGTATTTGCTGCGTGTCGTTGAACATCTGCATTCTGCCCAAGATACATACCTATTTCTATATCAGTTGCCATTTTATTTTCCTCTCTCTAATACTTTATCTAACTTATCCTCTAACCTATGGAGAGCTTCTGATACCATTTTCATATCTTCTCTTAGCTCTTGCTTAGTAGAGTAATCTTCTCTAGTTCTATTTAGAAGTATATCTATTCGTTTAACCTCTGCCATGAGATTCCTGAACATCCAAATGGCTGGGCCAATAACCAGCGTTAGTACTACGTTCCAAAAAATTACTGGCGATATTTCTTCCATTAGTCATTAACCTTTCACTATTATTTCTGTTGCAGATATTGCAGTTCCAGCCACAACACTAGGACTATCTGCGCTTGTTCCTAGTGTGCCATCATTCTGTACATAATATGTCTGACCTGCTGTTAAACCTGATTGATCTTTGTTTACTGTACCTACTACATCTATTGTAGCTTCTGCTGTATCAGCGTATGTACCACCTGATGCTATGCCTATGTAGTTTTCTGATGTCAAATTAGTTGACGCACCTTTATATACAATAGCTGTGCCATAACTAGAGTTTCCTGCATCTTGATAAGCAATAACTGCCCTATTAACATTAGTGTCAAAACCTGCCCCAATAAAATTTGTTTCACCAGCATTAAATACGGTTTCTCCACCATAACTAATAGACGTACCAGATACTGTTCCTATATTAACAGTTCCGTAATCACTATTGCTTCTATCATTATAAACAGTAATTACAGTGTTACTGTTACTGTCAAAAGTAGAAGATATATAATCATCTGTTTCTCCTGCATTAAACTCAACAGCAGTTCCAAAACTAATAGACGTACTACTAACTGTTCCTACGATAGCTTTTCCTTTATTTGAATCTCCTGTATCACAATAACTAATTACAACTTTATTGCTATTACTGTCAAAAACAGCACTATTTTTAACTGTATTCCCACTTTCAAACTCAGCAGCCGTACCATAGCTAATACTCGTACCAGAAACTGTACCGACTATAGCTTTTCCTTTAGTTGAATCTCCAGCATCTGAGTAAGCAATTACAACTTTATTGCTGTTACTATCAAACGTAGGACTTATATGAGGACTATTGGCACTTTCAAAAACTACAGCAGATCCAAAACTAATAGATGTACTTGATACGGTTCCTACAATAGATGTACCATAAAAACTGTTACCGTTATCTTTATAGCATACGACTACTTTATTGCTATTACTATCAAACGTAGCTGTAACAGTATTAGTTGATGCACTTTCAAAAACTGCCTCACTTCCAAAACTTATAGACGTACCGCTAACAGTTCCAACAATAGCAGTACCATATGCACTGTTGCCATCATCTGTATATACTATAACTACTTTATTGCTGTTAGAATCAAAAACAATATCTATGTATGAAGTTGCTGCATTATTAAATACAACAGGAGTACCAAAAGTTATTGAGTTATCGGATGAGTCTACAGTTGCTACAACAGCATTTCCTGTATTAGCTCCACCATCACTGTAAGCAATTACAACTTTATTGTTACTACTATCAAAAGCTACAGCATTGTATAAAGAACTGGCACTTTCAAATGTAGCTTCAGATCCCAATGCTGCTGCACTAGCAGTTGCAGATATTTCTTTAACAGTACCATCAGTATGTACAATAACTGGCTTACCATTTGTAATCGCGCTAGATGCAACAGCTTTATATTTACCTGCTTGTTTAGGGGGAACGTATGCTACCATGTTTTACCCTTTCACAATCAATGTAGAA
>Ga0209193_1001349_pt1 | contig 12832 bp, 7 predicted proteins | sample COGITO_mtgs_1003_FD_185515 | JGI IMG/M metagenome (GOLD analysis project Ga0209193, IMG submission 185515) | Pelagic marine microbial communities from North Sea - COGITO_mtgs_100330 (SPAdes) (version 2) | ecosystem: Environmental > Aquatic > Marine > Epipelagic ... | reverse complement strand
GGTTTGATTCTGACTTTGACTGGCAGGAGTTCTCTGGCAATTTGTTATCTCAAATTAGCGCTGTATTTACCGTAGTCGTTTTAGCGAATCAGCTTTAATCCCTGTAAACATCATTTAAGAAACCCCCGCCATCGAGCGGGGTTTTTTGCGCCTTGTAGGCAATTTATACTCCATTAGTGTTAGGCCGCGAATCGTTTTCTAGATACAATTCGTGCTCTTATGCTAATTCATAAACAAAGTGTGAGCCTACTATTATAAGCGATCAAAGCATCAAATAGGTTAAAGAAAAACAGCGTTTATAATTGGATACTTGCGAATAACCGTCATGACTTATAGCACGCATATCTGAACTCGTTCTACAAAAATGTCAACTTATTGCTTTGCGTTTTCAACTAAAACTTTAGGGGCAAGATTTCATAAAAAAGGGGAGATTAAACTATGGACTTATTTTAAGGGAGAGGTAAATAGCGTTGTTAAATACATTGCAATAGATGACGTTTAGTTTGTATTAATCATCTGTATATTAGAGTCTTTAGGAGTTCTATTGAATTATGAAACGACTCGTTGTCTTATTAATTTTACTAGCGCCGTTTCTCAGCCAGGCTCAGTTTTATCTTGCTGATCAAAATGGGGTATCGCTATTGAATGACACAGTTCCTATCTGTGAGTCAGAAAACTACTACTTTCTCAAGGTTCAGTCAGGCTCCGGTATACAGGGGCCGCTTATATGGACATCATCAAGTCCCATTGTAATTACTAATACTAATATTCAGGGATGGGGAAGTGCAGAGGTCCAGATTTCATCAAATATTCAATCTATAACTCTAGCGTCAATAAGTGTTGAGGATTCAACGAATCAAAAAGATACCACTTTATATATAAGGCTGATTCCTGACACGTTGGTTAGTTCTGGCATAACAGATACTTCTATCACCCCATGTTCAACTCCTTTTCTACTTTCTAAAGGAACCCCTAATACAGGAAGTTATTTTTGGAACAGGCAAGGCTTTGGCAATACTATTGACTCCATAAAGCCATCTTCCTTATCCTATGGAAATAATTCGCTTTATTATACTTTCAGAGATCATTATGGGTGTTTAAATAGCGATTCTTCTATCATTCATGTAGGAGCACAATTGTCTAGTGAGCTTTATGGATTTGTAATTTATGGAAGTCAGAATGACACCATTACCCCCTTAATATTCAATGGTGTCCCAACGTATTCCATTTGTAGCTCTGCGTCAACCCCAACTTTTGGCATTCAGTTTACCGGGAGCTTATTTGATTTCTCTTCTTATAGCATTGATTGGGGCGACGGATCACAAACCACCGGGAATGTATCTTCTACTCCTGTTAATCATCAGTTCAATGCGCCAAGTCTCTATCAAATTGTTTTACAACTTACGGACTCGAACAATTGCACTTCAGTTGATACTGTTGCATTTTATTATGGGACCTCCCAATCGTTGGGGCTTGGAACACCCGGCAATACCTCTACTTGTTTTGAATCAGATATTGATAGTATTTATTATGACTTCCAGGTCTTATATTGGGAATTAGACCCAACGGGTATATCATATAACTTTTCCTCTAACGATGGAAGCGCAACTCTTTCAGCGTCATCTCCGCTTGTTGAAAACGGGGTTTCTAACTATCCCTTTCTTATTTATGATTCAATCACCGGTTCTTTGTTTTACCGGCATTGGTTTACATCAAGCTCTTGCGGGTATTTTACAGATTTAGCTGGAATTACTTATAATAACGTCTTTTCCGTCAGTGCAATAAAATCAGCGCCCTGTAATGGCTCTCAATCAGCTGTTGAGGTAGGGCCTATTTTGGTAAGTCAAAGTCCCAATCCTACCCTGCAGTCCGACTCCGTAATATGCATCAATGATACAGCCTTAATAAGTGCCAATTCTGGTACGGGAACATCAATTATCTCAAGCGGAAATAATTTCATTTGTAGCAATAATGAAGGTGGGGTTTGGTTCATAGAAGATGACCAAGGTAATTTTCTGAATCCCTCTAGTTCAACATACTCCCTTGCATATGGATCGTCTTTAGGTGATACAAATTATTCAGCTAGTTACCCTGGGTTGTGGACCTATGGCAGCGGCTCTTTATCCATAATTTTTCATCAGACCGGATATTTTAAGGTTACTAAACTGACAGGTTTAGTCAATATAGGCTCAAATGTTTTTTGTCAGACGGATGTTACAAGTAATTGGTTATGTGTTGATTCTATTACACAAATCGGTCTATTATCATCATTACCAGATACAATTTGTTCATTTACTGATTATTTTGTGGAATTCGATTCTGCTAATTCCCTCTGTGGGGACTCGTTAAAGTATCGAGTGACGATTCTTGATGAAAGTCAAACAGACTCTCTATACTTTTCAGGTACCAGCCGGAGCCCTAAGTTTTCCGTTCAGTCGTCTGGTTCTGGAAAGCAAATAATTTGGTATCAAGCAATTTCACCATGTGGAATATGGGAGGTTATGGATTCCATTTATGTTCCTAACAATCCTAAAATTCAATTCTTAAAGGATACTGTAACCTTATGTTCGGATTCATTATTTATAAGTATCGGAGCGAATGAATTTTCTTTTAATCAAGCTTATGATCCCTTACTTTATGACACGGTTGTTTGCCTAGTTTCATCTCCTCAGAACTGGACACAGATTAGTATAAATAGCCTTGGACTTCCCGTTATTCAATTTAATTCTCTAGGTGCATACACAATTCAATTAATCTTTCAAGGGGAATGCCGAACGGACTCAGCGGCAATAACTCTGAACTTTGGAAGTTTACCAGATGCTTATTTTTTATTAGATACAACGCTTATATGTACGTCAACTATTATTACAGTAGACTCCATCGTAGATTCAAATTATGCTCATGTATGGATTATAGAATATGGTAATCTTAGTGTTTCGCAGACTCTCGCGTATCCAGATTTTGATACATTAAGTACCGACGGCATAGACTCCCTGAAGGTCACGCATATCGTAACAAATGAATTTTCTTGTAAGGATTCACTTTCTCAACTAATATTACTTCCAGAGCGGTTATTTGCGAATTTCTCTATAAACGATAGTTTGTGTTCTGGGCAACAATTGGGATTAATTAATTCTAGTTCCGGAAATGTTGTTCATCACAGTTGGGAACTCAGTATGTTAATGGGTGATTCTATCATGATATCCCTTAGTAATAATAACGATAGCCTCCCGACAATTAACATGAGTGGATTTACCCTTCCCGTTCCTAGTCAACAGTATCTGATTTCTTTAACGGTATATGACAAAGACAGCTGTTCATCAATACGGTTAGATACATTAAATGTTTTTCCAAAGCCGAACAGCGCCGTATTCGATTTAACCAATGATACCATCTGTAATAGGGGGGGGCTATTCATTGATTCGATAGTTGATAGTGGCGGAAATCATGACTGGTATCTATTGAATTCTGGGGGGAGTACAATTATGACCTATCCGGATACCATTCTCAGTAAAATTGAATTAGATAATCTCGTTACATCCGTTTACACTTTAGTTCACAAAGTAAGCGTAGGGGATCGTCCGCTTTGTGACTCCGTTTATTCCGCAACTTTTTTCATTACACCTGAAATAGACTTCTCTGTTTCTACTCCTATTACGAATTGTGCCACCGATACAATAGAGATTTTTACTGATTCTCTTTCAGATCCAAATTTAGATTGGGTTTGGACGATTGAAGACTCCATATATTCAACCTCGACAATAATCAGGTTAAATATGGAGCCCGGAATTTATTCTTATTCTGTTTCTGGAAGCGATAAATTTAATTGCAGCCACGTTTTGGAGGATAGTTTGCATGTATTCGCGACACCTGATGTACGTATTATTTCCAATGGACCATGTGGATTTGATACTTTATGTAGACTGGATAGCACACTGTATGTAATTGAATGGGACTCAATAAGCAACTCTGGCTCTAGCTATTTCTCTTCTTGGGATTGGAATGGTGATAGCGTATTTGACTCTCAAAGCGATAGTGCATCAATTAGATACAACGCGACAGGTGCTGAAAGTCTATGGATTGAATGGTCAAATGAATTTGGTTGTTCTAAGGACACCCTATTTAACTTGTATGTTCAGAAGGATTTATTCGTAGATATCAAGTTCAATTCTCTTATTAATTGCGGAGACTATACCCCGATAATCACAGATTCTATATACGGCACTATAGATTCTGGATACTATCAGGTTTTTCCAAAATATTTAGATACATCGTCAATAATCATAACAAAAGGTTTCGGTGATACAACTGTATTTCCAAAATTAAGTGCAGCAATAGAAAATGATACCTCGTATGTAATTTCATTGACAGTTTGGAATTGCTGTGAAAAGGTGGTTGCATATGATACAATTACTTTAAGTCCACTTCCCAAGGCTACTTTATTTGCGATCCAGGATACAGGTTGTTCTCCTTTTAACTGTACTTTTCAGCCCGATGGGTTCCTCTACGGAGGCATTGATTCCGCTTATATTAACTTTGGAGACGGTCAAGGCTCAAAACTTAGTAAAGTAGGCATTCCTATTGGGTCCCAATTTGATTCTATTTGGCAGCCTATTTCTCATAGCTATGCCTACCAAGGTGCAACTGATACCACCTACATTGCAGAACTCTTCGCCTCTAATCGATGCGGAGATACATCTTCTACAATACCTATAACTGTTCAACGAGGATCTGTATTATCTTCATTCAGCCCTACTAAAACGTCTGGATGTGCGCCATTAACCGTAGACTTTTTAAATCTTTCGTACAACTACAAGTCACTAGGTTGGTGCTTTGATTTTGACACCGTTTTAAACGTTTGTGATACAAATACCGTCGCAATAGAAAATCCTAGCTGGACTTTCAACGAACCAGGGTTATATACTGTTGCACTCTTTGTTAACGCAAATTGTGGGGCTGACACGTCCTTCGTGACCATTGAAGTTTTTCCTTCTCCTATTGTAAGCTTTGTTTCCCCATTGAATTATTGCGGTAACGATACAATTTCGTTTCTAAACACTAGTAGTTTCCAGAACGGAGGTATTCTTGGATACCTATGGAGCTTTGGCGATGGGGATTCTTCAATTATTATTAACCCAACCCATTCTTACTCGTATTCAAACAACTATAAAATTATACTCACAGCTTATGGTGACAACGGGTGTATAGGAATTGACTCTTCAGAAATTGAAGTATTACCTACGCCCCAGGTTGAGTTTCAAGCAAACTCCGTTTGTTTAGGCGATACAGTCTTTTTTACGAATAGCTCCAGTATACCAATTGGGCAGATAGTTGGATATAAATGGGAGTTCGGTGATAGTAATACTTCAAATGCAGTTGCCCCATATCACGTCTATAATCAACCTGGAGTTTATGAAATAGTATTAGAAGCTACTTCAAATTCAGGTTGTATTAGTAGGTACCGCCAGTTTGTAACTGTTTCGCAACTACCAAGCCCTGATTTCAATTGGACGCTGGTTTCGAATGATAGCTGCAGTTTACCGCAGACTTATCAATTTTTTAATACCTCTAGCGGCGGTGTTGGATTATTATGGGACTTTGACTACCAGAACCCTGGGGTTTTGATCAGCACATTAAATAATCCTCAATTCACTTTTACAAGTCAGGGTGATTATCATATAATGCTTTACGTAGAAAATCAAAATGGATGTTGGGACACCATATCCCAAGAATTGTATATTTCTGAAGGTATAGACGCGCAAATTAATTCCTCACAACGCGAAGGATGCATTCCTTTTGACGTATCGTTTTACAATATTTCCGTATCCCCTTTTAATGATTCCATAAAATCGATTGAATATGTTTTTGGAGATGGTGTGCGTAAAGTTGTTAATTCACCACCTTTTAACATCATTCACACTTATAATAATCCTGGAAGCTTTAAAGCATATGCTCTTGTGACAAGCACCTCTGGCTGTACTTATTTTTCGTCAGGACTAAACGTTTTAGTACATGACCTACCATATCCAGATTTCTCTTATATAAATTATAATAATCTTCAATTAGGCCTAATCAATAACTCTGTACCGCTTGATTCAAATTTCATATACCAATGGAGCTTGAGTAACGGACAATTGAGTTATGATTTTGAACCGAATTTCCAACTTCCACAGCTCTCAAATAATTATGATAGTATCAGGGTTTGTCTTTTAGTTGAGTCAATACAGAGTTGCACAAATTCGTTGTGCAAAAACTTGTGGATTTGGGAGTCTAGTTTATATGTACCTAATGCCTTTGCTCCTGATTTAAACTATGTGGGTGAAGATAATATGTTTTTACCTAAAGGTCATAATCTTGATATCTATGAGCTCTGGATCTATGATAAATGGGGTAATCTAGTCTATTATTCCGATAAAATAGAATCACTTTATAATTCGCCTTTAGAAGGGTGGAATGGCCTGTTTATGGGGACTGGGGAGCCAATGCCTTTGGGTGTGTATTCCTGGAGAATAAACGCAATATTTTTAGACAATAAACGCTGGTTAGGCCAAGAAAATTCTTTCGGTGAAATATTAACCTATGGAACCTTAACACTTTTACGGTAATGAGCAAATTCCGATTCTTCATAATCGCATCACTCTTAACTGCTGGTCTTATTGCGCAAGATGCCTCTTTCAGTATCTCCGATTTTACCCCGGTCAATGTTAATCCCGCCTATGCTATATCAGGTGACGGGCAGATAAAACTCTTTACATCTACCCGGCACCAATGGCTGAATTTAGCAGGTCCATCATCAAGTTCAGCCGCATATCGTATTAATCAGGCAAGTTTATGTGCACCTATTGTTTCAAATCGAAATAACGGATTTGGCGTTTCGATGCAACTAAATAATCAGTCTTCAGGGGAGGGTGATTTGGAATTAAATGGTTTTCGGTTAGGCTCTGCTGCGCGATTCTCAGGTAAATTTAATCGTCATAATTACTCTTTTGCTAGTGGCGTTAGTTTTGGTGTCTCACAATTTTCCTTAGACTGGCAAGAATTAAACTTCAGTTCACAATACAACCCATTCTACGGGCTTATCCATTCCACGCCTCTCATAAATCCACAGAATGTTCAAGGAAATATTTCTGTTTCAGCAAATTTTGGGGTTCGCGGTGCCTATTCGAGACAACTCAGCAATAATTCTATTATTGCCCTTAAAGGGGGTTTAGCGGCTTATCACATTAACAATACCGCAGTAAGTTTTTTTGATAACAACAGCATTTTGATTCCTCGTTACGTAGCCCATTTGTCGTCAATTATCGTACCTAAAAACTCGAATGGTATAAAGGGTCTTCAGCCTAATTATCTTATTGTTGGGGCAATCTTACAGAAGCAAGGAGCTTCAACAACTTCGGAAGTACGCGTTGGCACTAATGTTAATTCTTCTGTTAACGTATATACACTCTACAGAAGTCGCTATATAATACCATTGAAAACATCGGTGGACGCTCTTTGCTTTTTAACACAAATTCGACTCAGCAGGTTTATTGTATGTTTTGGATACGATATGACGATCTCTAAAATGAATAATATGAGAACTTATGGAACCGCGGAAATTGGATTGATGATTCCCATAGGTGGTACTACTCCTTTTGGGAATAAAGCGAAGTCTACAGGTTGTCAATCCGAGCAAATTCTCTCTCACGCATTATGGAAGATTAACGAGCGTTTTAATTCTAGAGGGGGTGTTTACAATAAAGAATTCAGTGCTTTAAGTCTAGTATTATAATTAGCAAAATGAGGCGTTATTTTAACATAATGATCGTCCCAATTTCTCGGAGATAAGTCTAATACTGGACATAAGAACTGGATCACCATTAAAGAATAGCTATAAAGTGAAGTTCCTCCTGCTGCATTTATCTTAATCAGCCCATCTGGGCTTGAACAAGATGTTGGGTCTTCTGTATCAATATAACCGTAAAAGGAGTCTGGTCTTATCATTTCTATAGTGTCTTGAAAAACACATCCGCTATTATCAATAAGAATAGGGTAGTAAGAACCCTTTCACGTGTTTGCAGGTAACGGCTTCTGATACGGCAATCCAATCCTGTTGATATTATAAGAAAGGCTGCCTCCAGTCGGATTAAGGTTTATCGTTCCAGACTCATCCCCAAAACAAACTTCTTCTTTGATAATTGTAATAAACTCAATTTCAATGGGTGCGATCAACTCAATAGTAAGAGCATCGCTACATCCATTCGAATTGGTTATTAACACGGAATATATATCATGAGGTAAATTTGTTCTAGTCTTAATATTAGGGTTACCACCATTCCAAAAAATATTCATCCAAGCAACACTGTCTAATACAATAAATCCGTCGTTACCGGCTAACTCACTATACCCCCACATAATACGTAGTTCATGAGAGTGATGCAATTATCGTTTAGCTAAGAGGAATTAAACAAAAAGCCCCGAGACTTGCATCCCGGGGCTTTAATCTTAATATCAGCCTATTATTCTAAGGCAATTTATCTCCGATGTATTCCATCAAAGTGGGCCAAGATTCATTGTCTAGATACATTTCGTACTCTAATGCTAATTCATAACCAAAGTAGGAACCTACTGCCACGAGTGCGACTAAAGTAAACAGACCTAGATACGGGAAGCCTTCATACTTTCCTTCGTAATCCGTCAACGTAGCTCTGAAATGCGTCGCACCGTCCTGATCCATGTCGTACAGACCGCCAAAGTATTTCGACGTCCAGACCACCATGAAATTCAGGGCAATCCCCAATAATAAACTCATAATAAAGAGGAACAATGCTTTTCCTAAAAGATTAAATATCCAGTTGGTCATATTACCAGATACTTCTTGAGTACCGTTTTGCATAGCTGCCTCTAAAAGAGTTAGCTCATTATTAGCTTGAAGCAAATAGGCTTCTTTGTTTGCTGTTGCTGATTCGACTAGGTCTTTAGCCTTATCTACCACAACATCTGCCTCTTCCAGGGTAACTGGATAATAATCTAAGGCAATTGTATTGGCTTCTACTGGCTCTTGGTTCGTTTTACCTTCGTCATTAATGGTAACTCCAGGTGCACCAGTGGCTGATACATACAAGCTAGAGTTAGCATAAGTCGCTCCATCCAGCTCACCCATTACAGTTACTTCACCGGAGGTACGGCCCCATTCAACCTTAAGCATTTGGTCGTCTTTTTTAAGTATTTCAACATCCGCTGGGACAGACCAAATATAAATATCCATTCCTTCGGAGGTTGTATATGTATACTCTTGACCTTCACACACTTCGCTTGGTCCTCGAACAGTACCCATTCGTAGAGGTGCTTTTTGAGGTTCGTTTACATTAATATCATAAGACGACCAATCACCTGACCCACAATCATTTACTGGCGCAGCCAATACCATATAGTCGCCACTTTTAAAACGGTAACTAATTTCAGTGCTTGTTGCTGAATATACCGTATCGCCTTCATTATTTGTAATACGCCACTTCAAACTGCTCGCATCATCAGCGACGGGCATCCCAAAACGAAGCCGGGTTCCGTTTTCTATAGATCCATCTTCAGAGGCAGTAATACCGTAAGCATTGACACGGTCTCTTCGAGCAACAGCTGATGCTAATTCACCTTCCGCCGAAGCAATAGTGCTGTCTAATGCAGCTATTCTATCGGTCATATCGTTCTTATGAGCGTCTACTAAAGCTGTAAGCCCATCAACATCTTCTTCAGTGGTCGTAAAAGGCTCGTTGACCTTCATATAGACAACATCGCGCAACGCATTAGGCACAGAAGACCAAAAGGTATTTCCTGCTTGTATTGATCGTATTTCTGCATATGCGCCGGAGAGTGCATTCGCATCTATTGTATCTGCGGAAACGGCTGAATTAAAATCTGCGACAGCCTCTTCCATGGCTAAAACATTGTCGGCTTTGCGCTGCTCAATAGCAGTTGTAAATTCATTGTAAGGTGCTGCAGTCACTTCTTGTACATTATCATAAATCCACATCCCTAGGGTATTGTAGGCTAGTATGAAAATCAAGATAGAACCAATGCTTTTCAGCCATCGTGATCGGAAAGAATCGCGCAACGCTGTTAACCAATTAAACGGTCCATCATTCTGTAAGTAAGCCGGAATGACTAACGAAAGGAATTGAACTGCTGCCGCAGCAATGATAACACCATACAGCCATGTGACCACTGATATCCCAAGCACAACGCCTCCTAGAAGACCCGCAGCTTGATTAAGTAAAAGGTAGTCTTGGGCAAGAGATTCAGCCACAAATACCAGTACGGCTGTTACAATTAAAGCTGCGTATGTAGGACGCATACCTTTTGCTTTTGTGCCCATTGCTTTAGCCATGTGACCTCCGACCGCATCTAGCACAAACAGAATCCCTGCAACGAGGGTTATGTCGCTAAAATTGAATAGCTCAATGGTAAGGATGTCATCCAGTAGGTATCCTCCCACTGCTATCAAAACAGCAATGACGACCGTTCGGTAAGACGCTTTGTTGTCTTCCCAATTAAAGCTGGCAATAAAGGACGATAGCATTTTAGCAAAAAGCTTATATGGCCATATCACTAAGTAATGCCAAAGCACATAAAACGAAAAGCCTCCCAATCCCAATATTAATTGAGACCATAGCCAATACAATTTATTCGCTGACCAGCGAACAACAGTTCCTATTACGTCGATGAGCCACATGAGGGCATAAACCGCATAAACGAAGATGTTCACTAGAAACGATAGAGGCAATAAGAACACATATAGCAGAGTCCAAAGCTTATTAAATTCCGTTGACTTTAATAAATCCTTGGGAATACTTAACGCGCCCGGTACTTTGGACTGAGCGTGTTGCTGCCTAAAATACCCAATCAACGCACCGGCGACAAGTAGGTAGTTAGGTGTTAAATTCATTGACGCAAACGCGTCGATAAGAGCTTGTAACATAATTATTTAAGGTTTGTTCATGGTGAATCTACAACTAATTACTGTAATTGTAAACATCATATACTAAGTGTTTTAGCTCGCCTCGTCTGAAAGGACGGGGTTTATTTGTTATTAAGTTGATATGTTTATACTATTTCATAAACAGAAAAACGATTTTGAAAGTTTAATTTTAACCTATTAACTCATCTTTATCATACTACCATGAAAAAATACTTACTCGTACTTTTCATTATCAGTCATACGGCGTTTGGACAAATAAAATTTGCAATTACTACACAATATAATGAGGTAATTGTAGGCGAAGAAAGCTTAATGTCCTACAATCCGCTTGACATTGCTAACTTGGGCTATAACGCTGGCATTAAATCTGGATTGCGTTTAACTTTCAACGATTTTTTCTCAACTAATCTTAAGTTGGGTGTACAAAATTTAAATTATCCAACCGGCAATGGATACGCAGTACCAGTCGATTTTACTGTAACCACAAATCTCAATTCATTACTAGGATTAAACTCTTCAAATTTCTTTTTACTTGAAACAGGTTTTGGGTATATGCTCTCTCACACGAATAATGAAAATCAAATGATATTATCTCAGGAGCGCCTTACTTCTAACCTTAACCTTGGTTTATCATACCAGGTTTCTTTGGGTAACCAAACGGCCATTGCTTTTGGCTTGAACTCCTTTAAACTCTCAGATGGTCTCACTTCAACTTTAGATGCTAAATACTTACTGAATTACCACACCTCGCTGATTTTTACATTAAATAATAAAAAAGCCAATAATGAAACTAATGACCTATCCTCTGAATACAATGCGTTAACTAATGAGCTTATCGTAATGTCGATGAAATATGAAAAAGAACTCAAACAAAAGGACTTAGAAATTGAAGTCTTTACTGGAGTCATTGATGACCTCAATCAAGGAACGATTGAAAGTAACTCCGCTAATCAATCTGTCGCAGAGCATCCGGTCGAGCCAGCAGAAAGCGATACTAATCCCTTGTCTTTTGCAATAGTAATTGCAAGTTTTAGCAGTTACGAATCAGCCTTGGAATATTCCAATGAACTAACTGTTATGCCGATGATTTTACTTGATAGCTCTGGCAAGCGCTACCGTGTGGTAGAACAAATAGTTGAATCTAAAGATGAAGCGATAAAAGCATCAAATAGGCTAAAGAAAAACAATGTTGATAATTGGATACTTCAATTATAAGGTTGACGAATTCTAATATTTAGAAAAACACCCATTCAGTAACTATCTGGAGTGGACGTTAAGACTATTTTACTTGTTATGACACTTTAATATATTGAATTGTATATATTTGATGCACTAATAAACCTGAGCGTGATTGTGTGTTCACACAAAGGATTTATAGAAACCCTGTTGCTTCGGCAGCGGGGTTTTTTAATGGCTGAAATTCAGGGAATTATCTCGATGACTCATTTTCAATACCGTCAAAACAGCCGAACCGTATATTTGCAAAAGAACATTAAACCTAAACACCATGCGCAGCCTACTCGCAATACTCGCTTTAACCCTATCTCTTTCGCTTTCCGCAACGCACCTAATCACAGGGCATTTTTCGTTCGAACACGTAAGCACAGGAACGACTACCAGTGTATATAAAGTATCCTTAGTGCTTTATAGAGATGTAACAGGGGTTGCGATGCCCACATCAGTAACGGTGTATTATAAAACGCTTGGTCCCAATGGGGCGACCTCTTCCGTTGGCCTTGGCCAGTCCAGTAGTGGAGCATTGACAGGAAACTGTGGATCTACCTACGGCATTGAGGCCTACACCTATTCTGCAAACGTGACCGTCGACAACAACACCGGCTACACCTTTGCGTATTCTACGTGTTGCAGACCTTCTGC
>Ga0209193_1001348_pt1 | contig 12839 bp, 13 predicted proteins | sample COGITO_mtgs_1003_FD_185515 | JGI IMG/M metagenome (GOLD analysis project Ga0209193, IMG submission 185515) | Pelagic marine microbial communities from North Sea - COGITO_mtgs_100330 (SPAdes) (version 2) | ecosystem: Environmental > Aquatic > Marine > Epipelagic ... | reverse complement strand
AAAAGAATTTCAAAAAAGTTGTACCAAAGTGGTTTTTAGTGGTCACAACTACATACTTATTAGAAATAAGGAAATGAAAACCCAATCGGTGATTGGTATAAAATGAAAATTGAAGTGACTGGAATCCATAAAATCCCTACCCAAAGGGACTGACCAAACTATATCAAGTAATGAACGAACCAAGAGAGATAACCAAGTGGATTACCCAACATCAATGGGACTTCTTCATCACAATAACCTTTGACAAAAGGTATAGTGATACTCATATCCTAAACATTATGGAAGACATAGAGAACCATTACCTCATACAACAGATGTGTTGGTTCAGAGAGTTCACAACGACAGGACTTCCCCATATCCATATGGTCGTAAAGTCTAATAAACTAACCAAGTCCGTCAAGACCCTACCCATCCACCTCAAGAAATGGGGTCAGATAGACTTTCAACTATTCAGAAACAAAACAATGAATGAAGGAATTGACTACATCTCCAAACTATGGGGTAAGGACAATGACTTGATTTGGAACGTTAAACTACCCAAAGGAAAATAATATGAAAGACAACTTTGAAGAATTAGACCAAAGGTTTCTTGAGATTACAAGAGACCTAACCAACTCATTAGGACACGAACTACTCACCGATGAGTTGATTGTAGTCAAGGAACACTTTTTCAACCTAATACATCAGTATTACCGAATTTCCGATTTTCTCATAGAGAAGACTCGTAGAGAATTAGAAGAGGTGATAGAATCAAACCCTAAACTCAAGAAACTCATTGAAGATAGATTACAAGGAACAAAATGGATAGACTAATACCCAAACAAGAGGTTATGACCTACTTAAACATCAGTAGAAAGACCTTTGAGAGGTTGGTAAGGGATTATGGACTTCCGATGATTAAACTTGGTTACAAACGATATATCAGAGAGAACGACCTCAACGATTTCTTAAACAATCACACCATCAACAAAGTAGAAAACACCGTTGAGGTTTCAGAACCTTCAGAAGAGTTTGAATGGAAGAAGATTTGGGATAAAATATAAAAGTAAATTTTACTCTCTCAGTCCTTTAGTGTTCTTATTGATTTTATACGTTTGATAAGTTTGAATAGTAGTCAGAAGATTGTTCGTTTTGACTGATGAATCTATTTCACTTAAATTTTCAGTTAGTTGTCTGTTAGATTCTTCTGTCACATAACTTAGTTCCCCAATGGAGTCAGATATTTGATTTCCCATATCCCTTATTTCACACATTAAATTTTCTAACCCATCTCCAATATTTGTAAGTCTTTGTGATACATCCTTTTCATGTTTTGAATCAAACATATTAAGATTATCAAACATTTCATAAATCTCATAAAATGTAATCATATCATCTTCCACTAATGAAACAATCATGTTAAGAGAATTGAATAATAAAAGGTTGTATGTATGGATTTCATCCTTTAAGATATCAACATATTCATTTAATACCTTTTGGTTAGGTGTGTCTTTTATGGAGTTGAATATTAATTGAATATTTCCCTTTTTATTTCTTAAATACGATGATACTTTAACAAATTGTTGAACGTAGTTTCTATCTACTTCAATTATCCTCTTTTGATGTTTCTTAAGTAATAGGTTAAATTCGTTTCCTTCAGTTATATCAACTTCTCCATTCCCATCTTTATCGAGTTCACTGAGTATAGTAGATTGTGATTCTTTTAATCTTGCAATTCTTCCTCTTTCACGTAATTCGAGTTCTTCACGTTGTTTGATTTCTTCTTGTCTTAAACTTAATTTTTCTTGTTCTATTATTTTTCTTCTAAACGAGACCCAGTCCGGTATAATACTCATCAACTCTACTAAAACAGGTTCCACCATTAAGGTGAATTTTGAACCATACCAACCAACATGTGACTTTTGAAGATTATGAATGAAATAAAAACCTTTATGAATACCTGACTTTTTGTACCATTCAACTTCTTCCCAAGTCAAAGATGAAAACCATTTCAGGTCAAAATATTGTGGTTCTACTGAATAAGTACCCAACGTTGTTCCTCCCCAATCCGAAATAATTTTGAACTTAAGATTATTCAAATCAATGATAACTTTATTTGAATCTTTCTTTTTATCCAAAGTAACAATGGGGTGAGAACCGTAAATGGTTAAAATCTTCGACTTCGAATTAAATCTAACGTTTTTGTTTTTTGAAGAGATGTCTTCGATAATTCGTAAGAAATCCATAATTAAATCCCTTTGTATGTCGTACCTCCACTTATCCTTGGGTCTAAGAGGAACTTGATTAGTTCGAACTTGATTTTCTCTGAATCAAGTAACTCATATATGTCTAAGTGTCTATCAATGTTATCCTTATTCAGATTATCGTACTCTTTAACCAGTTCATCCTTTTTATTAGAACTCGAATTTTCAGAATGAATAATATCATTAACCCTATTTGACTTTGATAACTGAGTTACCAAAGAGACTACTTCTTCTTTTTTACCCTCCGGTATATTTACCCCATGGACCTCATTGATTTTCTTGATAAGTTCAGAAAGTAAATCGTCCTCGTCCTCTGAAATGATTCCACTTGTACCATAAGTAGAAGGGTCTAAATAGGAATCCTCAGGTTGAAGTGATAATGAAACTTTGTTCTTAATGTCTAATGAATGAGACTCAAGGTCAACTAATCCAGTAATATCTATTCTTTCAATCTCATCTACTGGAAACTTCTTTAGGAGGTATGGGAACATTACATAATGTTTGAATAGTTCATCATTCCCAAATTTGTATATCATAGATAGAAATCCATACAACTTATAGTAGTTCTTGATTTGAACTTTGACCTCATTCCTTTCCTCATCAGTTTCGAGGTTTAACCATCTATCTACAATCGTATTTAGAATTGGTTGAAGGTCTCCATCATTATCTCTATTAGGATTGAAGAATATCTGATTCCATTCTTCCACTTCTTCTTGATTGAATATATCCTTGTATTTGATTTTATCCAATAATTCCATAACCAACTCAGGGTCTGTCTCCTCAGACAATATAGTCGTCTCATAGAATCTCTGAAATGACTCTCTAATCTTCTCAGTAGTGTTTACGAAATCAAGAATGAATGTATCTTTCTTATCCTTGGTCATCCGATTCAACCTCGATAGTGTTTGTACACATTGAACACCATCTAAAGGTTTGTCAACATACATTGAATGAAGTAATGGTTGGTCAAATCCAGTTTGGAATTTATCACATACAATAAGGACTTTGTATAGTGGGTTCTTGAATCCCTCGGGAATGTCTGTCGTATCGAAATCTACCGTTTTATTTAAGATATGTTCATTGACTTTTTCACCTTCCCATTCTCTTTCTCCACTGAACCCTACAACACATCGAATCTTACTCTCGAATAACCCTCGTTCCTTTAACTGACGGGTCATTTCATGGAAGTATTGGATGGAATCATCTATGGAACGAACGATTACCATCCCCTTTCCTCTCTTATTGATTGAGTTAACTGTGGTATCGACAAGTCGGTCAATGATTAAACTGACTTTCTCTTTAATGATTTCAGGGTTTGAGTTCACCCATTTAATGAGTTCTTTCTTACCTCTACTCTCAGGTAACTCAACATCGGTATCAACTTTCTTTCTTAGTTTGAAATAAACATCAACGGTAGTGTAGTACTTCAAGACATCTAATGTGAATCCTTCACCAATGGATTGTTCCATTGTGTAGGAATGGAAGGGTTTTCTTGTTCCATCACTTTGAGGTGTACCAAACACCTCAAGAGTCGATGGTTTTGGAGTTCCTGTAAAACCGAAGAATGAGATGTTATCTTGTCTCTGACGAGAAACCATCTCTTGTTGAATGATATGGTCTATATCATCACTGGTGATTTCAACATCATTGTCTTCATACTCATTCATGGAAAGAGTCTTATTGACATTTTTAGAACCTTTACCTCCTTGAGAAGAATGTACCTCGTCAATGATTACACCAAACTTCTTTCCTTTGAGTTTCTTCATCCGATTTACTACCACTCCAAACTTTTGTATGGTAGTAACCACAATTCCATTACCGTCCTCGAGGGACTTTTGTAATTGAGATGAGTTCTTATTGATATTCTTTACTACTCCCGACACCTTCTCAAGACTCTTAACGGTGTCTTGAAGTTGTTTGTCCAATACCTTTCGGTCAGTGAGAATCACTATGGTATCAAACATTTTCTTTTCACCCGTAGAATCGAAAAGGTTGAACAGAAGGAATGATAACCAACCGATTGAGAAGGACTTTCCTGAACCCGTGGTGTGTTGAATAAGGTAATTTGTCCCAACACCATCGTTTAGAACCGATTTACGGAGTTTTCTCAACACATCTAGTTGATGGTATCTTGGGAAGATTAAAACGTCAGAGGACTTCTCTTTGAGTTTCCCTCCTTTAACCGAATCGTCCCAATAAGTATCCTTGACCTTCAAAGGAAGTACCAAGTTCTCAAGGATATCGAAGAGAGACTTAGGTGTGAGAATATCCTCCCACAAGTATTCGACTTTATATCCTTTACTATCCGTTGTCCTATTATTCAGTGTCTTATTGAACGGTAAAAAGAAAGTGTCTTGACCTTTGAGGTGAGTGGTCATGAAGATTCTATCATTGTCTACACTGAAATGACACACACATCTTTTGAATTGGAGAAGAGGTTCACCACTTGGATTCCTTGTGGTTCTATATTGAACGTTAGAGTCTTTTACAGACTGACCCGTCATCTGATTCTTTAATTCAATCGTGATAATTGGAATCCCATTGATGAAAACAACCATATCAATAGAGTTCTCATTATGTGGTGAATAATGGAGTTGACGAACAACTAAGAAACGATTCTTGGAAAACTTATCCTTGACGTATTTTGGATTCCGATTTGAAGTCGGTGGAAAAAAGATGGTCTTAATCCCTTTGTGATTAACTGTACTGAAACCTTTACGAAGAACATTGATTAGTCCATCCGATTTAATCTTATCAGAAAGTTTCTTTAAGAGTTTCTCTTTCCAATTCTCACCGTCCTTCTTTTGAATCTCTTTAAGTAGTTCAGGTTGTGATTCTGAAAGGAATTGGATGTACTCTTCTCCAATCAAACATTGGTTTCGGTCGTACCAGTCAACCTTAGACGTATGGACTTTAGTTTCATAGGTAAACCCTTCAAAGTCATTTGAAGTGAGGAAACGAACTATCTCCTTCTCGTATCTTGTTTCAGTAGGGACAAAACTCATCAATCTACCACTTTTCGTTTACCAGTTACTACTTCAGAGATAAGGGATTGACGATACTCTTTTAGAAGTTCTATTCTCTTTTCTTCAATGGATATCGTTTTATCAATCAACTGGGTTTGTTTATCCAAATATTCAACGATTTGTTGTTGTTCTGGGAGGGGTGGAATAACCAAAGGAATTTCTGACATCATATTATTCATCAATTTAGGATTGATGTCTATCCTCACATATGGTTTTGTTACTTGATTCAGGTAGTAAGACAAAAATGGAAGTGAATATGGTGTGTTTCTTAAACTTAACATCCCACATACATTGGTGGTGTTGAATTTTCCAGAACGGAAAAAACAGGTACCTGTATTTGCTCCGTCCGTTGTCCATGTAACATACTCTCCATCAAAATCATATGTGTTAATTCTTCCTAATTCTCCATTATTTGATGTTTGAGAACTATAAACAGGGTAATCCCCTTTATTGTCTCCAATTTCAACTTTTGAAATAACTCTTCCTCTTCCTATTTCAAAGTGTCTACCAACTAATGAAAGGTTCCAATGACTCGGAATCTCCCCAATCCATTCCACACCACTATCCTTAATCTCCACATTAGGATTCAATCCTTTGGTAACTACTTCATTGATAAGAGAGGTTCTTTTCTCTTTGAGTAATTCAATCTTTCGTTGGGTTTTCTCAATAAAAGAATCAATGAGTGAGGTTTTGGTGTCTAAGAAGGAGACGATTTGTTGTTGTTCTGAGAGAGGTGGTATTGGAATTTTAATGTTTTGGAGTTCCGAATACCTCGTTGACCATAAATCCCAGTGTATACCCTTACCATTTCGAAAGAACTCTTCAACAAAATCTTTAGACTTAAAAAGATATTCAGAGAATTTCGGAAAGATGTTTTTGGGTTTGAGTACAATGTTAATTAGACTTACAGAACCTTCAAGTTCTGATAAACCTGAACTCCCTTTTCTATCGGAACGACTATTTATGACAAAATCATTGTGACAAACTCTTTTCCGGTCATTATGATTATCTGATTTAGCAACATTATCCAATTGAGGGAGAATACCACTTTTGGTAACTGAAAGTGGTGGATAATCTATATCACTTACCTTTTCATTTCTTTCAAAGAAATATTGTTTCACCCTTGACTCACCCCATTCTTGGGGTATCTTCCCAACCCAATGTATAGAAGATTCCTTATATGAATCGTATCTCCTCATCAGTCAATGATTTGATTTATGAGACTTCGAAACTCGTCTTCCAACAGTTGTAAATCTTTAGTGATTTCTGTAGATGAACGAAGTGGAGTATAACAATAGAAGTATTTTGTGAAGTTTATTTCGTAACCGACTTTATCTTTACTTCTATCAATCCAAGATTCTGGTAAATTAGGGAAGACCTCTCTTTCAAAATAATCTTGGATATTTTCTGATAACGGTATTCTTTCATAATCTCGGAGTTTTGAATCTGGTTTTCTATTCCCTTTTCTATCCAACTGGATTATACCATTCTCCTTGAGTGGTTGTTCAATTGTGACTTTGGTGTACCCGAAAAACTCATTGTCAAAAATCTTTGAGTATTCATTTTCGACAAAACCCTGATAGATATTAATAATTTTTTGGGAGTCCTCATCCGTTATATAGTTACTCTTCTCACCAAGATTCTTCCTCATTGAGGTTCCGAATCTACTTCCGTCAATTAACTGAACCTTCCCTTTTCTATTCGAAGATTTTTTATTGGTGACAATCCATAGGTAAGTCTGTATACCGGTATTAAAGAATAATTTAGTTGGTAACGAGATAACACACTCTAACCAATCATTCTCAATTATCCATTTACGTATTTCAGACTCACCTGAACCACTATCCCCTGTAAAGAGAGGAGAACCATTAAAGACAACACCTATACGAGAACCGTTATTTCGGTCTCGTTTACTCAACATATGTTGAAGGAAGAGTAATGAACCGTCAGAAACCCTTGGAGTACCAACTTCAAATCGACTACCTATCTCTTTTGATTCGTTTTTTATCATCTTCTCTTCGTTCTTCCACGATACACCAAATGGTGGGTTGGTAATCATATAATCGAAAGAACGTCCGTGAGAATCGTGTTGGTCTTTGGTTAATGTAGACCCCAACTTAATATTATCAGGTTCTTCATCAGTAATTAGGAAGTCAGACTTACAGATTGAGTACGTCTGAGGATTCAACTCTTGACCGAACAGATTGACACTAACGTCAGGACTGATAGTCTTCAAGATGTGTTCTTTTCCAATAGTCAACATTCCCCCAGTACCACAACAAGGGTCATAAACTGATACAATCTTGTTGGGTTTAGACAACTCCTCTATATCCGGAGTAAAGACTAATGACACTAAGAGTTGGACAACATCACGAGGTGTATAGTGTTCCCCACTTGTTTCGTTAGACATCTCAGAGAACCTTCTAAGTAGTTCCTCAAAGACTTGACCCATTGTGTGATTGTCCACTACATCAGGATGAAGGTCAACCGTTGTGAACTTCTCTATCAGAAGGTATAGTCTATCGTTTGAGTTGAGTTTATCAATGTGTTTCTGAAGTCCGAAGTTTTGAATGATGTCCTGGACATTACTTGAGAAAGAACTCAGGTACTCATAGATATTCTCATCAAGTTTATTGGGTTCTTGTTTCAATCTCTCAAAATCATACTGAGAGTAGTTTGAGAACTTGATACCAAGTTTGGTATGGATAATTTTAGAGGTATCATCCCTCTTATCCTTGAACTGATTGTGAATCTCTACAATCTCCTTCTTGTATGGTTCTAAGACACAATCCAGTCTTCGGAGTACTACCAATGGTAGGATTACATCACCATATTCGTGTTGTTTGAACAATCCTCTGAGTGAGTCGTCACATATTCCCCATATGAACGAGGATATCTCTTGATGGTTTCCCATTACTTCTTTCTTTTTTGTCTTCTTAATTCTCTTTGAGAAATACTACGGTCGACACGACGAAGGATGTCGTTTTCTACCTTCTCCTTCTTTTTGTGAAGTTCATTCCTTCTCTCGTCTTTCTCCATAGTTTAGAATGGTTGGTTTGGTGTATTCCCGAAGATATTAAAACCATCTTTATTCTTGATAAAGACTGAGGTTTTTCGTATCTTAAGGAGTAACCGATTAACAATGAGTAGAAAGAAAAGACAAAACAAACTACTTCGTAACAAGTATCAAATAACTGGTGAGGAACTCATCAAACAAGGTAAGTTAGACCCCTACTTTCATCTTAATGACCATATTGATATGAAAGAGGAACAACTCAAGAATAAAACTGATTGGTGGAGTAGAATGAATCAGACCACTTAGGGGGTAGGGTATTTTCTTGTAAACCAAACAAAAAGAAAGGGTGACCGTAAGAAGTTACCCTTTTTCATATCGGAGTCCATTTTTATATCCTGGTTTTAATTCCCCTCCATTACCTACCCCATTTGTAAACCTCGTCCCAACCTACTTTTTTAATCCAGTCCAACACTAATTCCAAATTCAATCTCTTCCCTTTGAATTTGTCCCAACCAAGTTTATGGATATGATACCTACTGAATGGTCTGACTATAGTTTTGATGTATTCTTCCACAAGAGTCACTCTATCGTCTGAAGAAAGGTCTTCACCAAAAAGTTCTCCTAATTGTTTCTTGACTATAGTTTCGTTACCGAGATATATAGAAACCCTATGAGAAGTACTTGTCAAATTTGAATATAGGTAGATATAGGGTGGGTCTCCTTCCTTCCTTGACTTTCTCTTTCGGTACTCAACGGAACACCCAAACTTGAAATTGTCATCAAGGTGAGATATCTCATCATAGTACATCTTAAGTTTCCCTTTCCACTTCCTTTGTTTCTCCTTCTCTGAACGAATTAGTTTCTGAAGGGAATCTATCTCGTTCTGAATCTCATCAACTTTCTTTTGAGAGTCACCGATGAATCTTTGATTCCTTCTATACTCACGGTAATACTTTCTCTGTTCAGGGTTTAGAGAATCGAAAACCTTTTTCGGTAGATAGTCCATAAACCATCTTGTATTCTCACCTACATAGTGAAGGTCGTTTTTCTTTTTTGTTGTAGTCATGCTGTAAATATATGAAAATGAAACACTACAACATTTTTTATCTTACGTAAGTAATGAGAGAGATGATGAAAACACGAGAGTTCTACGAAAAACGAAACGGTCAATTAGTCAAGGTTCAATGGTTCTATAACGAGACTGGTAGACTCTCAGTTGTAACTAAAATCAAGAATTAGATATGGTATAGAAGAAGATACGATGAGGAGAAATGGGGTTTCAAGTCATCACCAGTAGTCAGGTTCCAACTCCGAATGGAACCAAACGAGGTTAGTACTCTACTCGTGAATTGAGTACGAATAATAAAAATAAATTTATGAATAAGATAAAAACAAACGAGAAAATTTTAATGAATCAAAAACCATTTGATGTAATACTAAATGAAGAATTTGCAAAACATCAAAAAAATGGATTTAGTCGGAATTGGTTTGTTCCCATTGTAAAAAATCAAATCGAAATGGATAAGTTAATCGAAATACGAAATAATTCTTATCCTGATTTTGATATGAGTAGAACCTATCCAAATATTCTTTTAAATGTCAACAAAGATGACGAAGGTAACCTTCTCTCCATCTATGTAATTCATCAAAAAGGAGGGAAACTATACAAAGTAATTTCTCAAAAGGATTATGGAGTAATTAAAAGTCGAATGGAATATGTAAACGGAAAATACGTCCCATATGAGAAATGTGATTTAGTTCCGTTTGATGGTACTATTGAAGAATATGATTATAATCGATTAGAAAAGTCCACTTCATATAAAAATGGTTTAAAAGATGGGGAATCCATTAAATACTATGTGGATGGAACCAACATCAGAAATAAAGAAACAAATAAATGGGAAACAAAGTACTTCTATGAGAAAATCACTTTTAAGAAAGGTAAAAAAGATGGAGTGTATGAGAACACAAAATATGGTATAAAAGGGAACTATTTAAATAACAAAAAGAATGGTACTTGGTTAGATTCGTTCAAACACATCTATAGTTCTCTTCTCAATTCTTATAAATCAAAATATGATTTAAGTGAATGGGAATTGAATAAATTCATTCAGAGAAATTTTGGAATCATCGATGACTATGACAAAGAAAGGAATGATAAAATTGGAAATGTATTTTATGTCAATGACGTTCTAAACGGTAATTTTAAAATTGATTCTTGGGAGGGAAAATTTGAACTAGGACTTCCAGACGGACTGTTCACTAGTATCAGTGGAAACAATTGGACGGACGTGATTAAATCCAAACTATTTGATTCTGGATCAATTGTGAGTAGTGTTACTTATGATAGTGGAGATAGAGTTGAATATGAAGAAATGACTTATCGAATTGTTAATTATAAAGATGGATTCAACACGGATTCCTTTTTGGTTTCATCAAATCTCTTTGAAAAGATTCCACTTCAATTGACTTCTCAAACAAAACAGTTTCTCACAGAAGACACATTCTACACCATCGTAAAAAATGGATTCAATAATTGTTCGTTAGAGAGTTTCTTGGAAGATTTCGTCGTTCTCAATTACACAAAATGGAATACTGATGATTCTGGTAATAGTAATGTTGATGATTTCGTGAGAATTGAAAATAAAACTTTGAAGTATAATTCTTTTTACGATGACTGTCAATTTAAAAAGGATTTAATCGAAGAATATGGTTATCCATATTTTGATGTTAAAGAAATAAAGGAGTGGAAAGGGAATGTATTAAAGAATTATACCTTGTTTACGTCGGAAGAATATCGTTACACTTCTGATTACTACCCAACAGTTCAATCATTAGTTAAAATGGGAGAAAAAACCCAACTACTCATTAATAATGAATTGATTGATGAATCTGTTAATGGTGAAACTAATCCAATTGTATTAGAATATCAGAAAGTAATACTTCAAAACCTCTCCGATGAAATGAAATCTTCTTATGAGTTGGAACTCAAAAGAAAGGAGATTGAACAACAACAAGAGGAAGAACGAAAGAATAAAGAGAGGGAGGAGAAAGGATTGTCCATAAACTCCTTCCCAATGGATTAAACCGAATTCAACATTGAATAACTCCATCAACACTTAAACACGGAAACTCATTCCCGTTAAGATGAATTGAATTTTAAATCAAGATTAAAAGGGAAGTCAATCCACGACCGTCTTAACCCCGTTTTTCTTGGAATTTTCACAAAATATCAGTATATTTAATGTGAGATTTAAAAGGAAGCAAAATGAAGGTTAAATACAACCGAGTATCAACCCTCCAACAAACAGGTGACCGGTTCTCAATAGACAAGGAGAACTACGACTTGGTTCTCTTTGACAAAGTGAGTGGAACCATCCCCTTCAACGAAAGACCAAAAGGAATTGAGTTGGTAAACCTAATCAAGAACAACAAAGTATCTGAATTGGTAGTTGAGGAGTTCTCTCGTTTGGGTCGTAATACGGGTGATGTAATCCGAACCCTTGAATGGTTAGATGAAAACGAAGTCAATGTTGTCATCCGAAACCTTGGACTTCAGTCAAGACCTAACGGAAAGAAGAATCCTATTTGGAAGATGATTTCCTCGGTAATGAGTTCTTTATACGAGATGGAATTAGAAAACATCAAGGAGAGAACAATGGTGGGAAGACAAGTGTATGTCCAGAAAGGAGGTAAGTTGGGACGACCAGATGGAACCTCGGAATCCACTAAACAATTTCTTTCTAAACCCAAGAACCAAGAGATTGTCAAACTTCTTCAACGAGGTTTGAAGTACTCGGAGATTCAGAAGATTCTTGGTTGTAGTCCCAAGACAATCAAGAAAGTCAAAGAGTTTTCCGAGTAAGGAATCTAACCCGAGGTAAGAAAACCCACCCCATTAAGGGTGGGTTTTTCATTTCCTAAAGGTTTGAACTCGTTGAACACTATCCGTGGACTTTACACGAACCACATATTGACACCCACAAGTACACTTCTCCTCTGACTTAAGTTTAGATAGAACTTTCTTTAGTTTGAACTTCATTGTCATTTTGATTTGGACAAATGTTGTTCGGAATATGGGTCATAGTCGGTTGTAAACGGATACAAATGTTTACTGGTTGACTTGGATGTCCATTTCACTTAAACGAAGTTCGTCCAACCTCATCAACCTCTCCTCTCGGACTTTTCCTTTCTTGTAAATTCCAAATACAATCACATTCGTGAAGGTCTTCCCAGTAGGAGATTTTAACCCTCGTTCATTGAAGAGATTACTTATCCTTCTATACCCCAAAGGGGTAAGATGACACTCCTTTAAAGACCTAATTTCGGTATACAAATAGGTCTGGTAATCGGAATAAACACTCTTCCATAGGTCAGTTGTAATAACTGATAATGAGAGTGTTATGGTGTAGATTCGGGGGTAAGAATTTCGGTTTTGTATTACTACTCCACGGTAACTGATTTTGCAAGGTTACGCGGTCTGTCAACATCACATCCGCGCATAACGGCGATGTAGTAACTCAGTAATTGCAAAGGAATCACTGTTAATAATGG
>Ga0209193_1001340_pt1 | contig 12889 bp, 13 predicted proteins | sample COGITO_mtgs_1003_FD_185515 | JGI IMG/M metagenome (GOLD analysis project Ga0209193, IMG submission 185515) | Pelagic marine microbial communities from North Sea - COGITO_mtgs_100330 (SPAdes) (version 2) | ecosystem: Environmental > Aquatic > Marine > Epipelagic ... | reverse complement strand
TGGAGGAATAAATATTAAAGGAACCTTAGTTTCTAAAAATGAGCAAACATTGACTGTAGATACTAATGGGCAACTACAAGAAATTTCTGTGGATGAAATTTATGAAGTGAAAGTTAGAAAGTTTTCACTTTTAAAATCTTCTGGACTACTCGCCGGTTCAGCATTAGTAGTAACTGCTGTGCTTTTTGCTGTTTTTTTAGGGGTACTAATAGGTTTGTAGGAATACTCTTCCTCTTTCAGTTCAGCTATTTAAACCACGTAAATTAATTACTATGTTTAGAATATGATAAAATCATATAAGATTGCTTGTATCACATCCTTGACAATAAGCACCCTGTCATTTATTATTTGGAGAGTTTATGATATTAGTATAGCTGAGCTGTTTATTTGGGCAGGTATTATAGTAGCTACTATACTTGTTTGGCTTGAGTGCTTAAAATCTAAAAAATAGGTATATCCTCTTCTTTTAATTCAGCTATTTTCTCTCTGATGAACCCGAATACAAAAACATTATTATAATAGTTTGTTCAATTGGGGCATTAGCTTGTGCTTATGAAGCTTTAAGGATATACAGAAAGAATAGAAACTAAACCATAGGCATATCTTCAGATAGTTTAAGTAAAAACTAAATGTTGTAAATTGGGGGTATGAAAAAGCTAATACTATTACTATTTATTCCTTTTTTGATGAATGCTCAAGAAGATAAGTTTGAAGGACAGGAATTGGTTAATGATTTTATTAAAGCTTATAACAATGAGGATTATCAATCAGTTTTTGAATTATTTTCTGCTGAAATGAAAACAACATTACCGATAAACGAACTGACAGATTTTCTTAAAAATTTAAATTCTAATGCAGGTAAAATTTCTGAAAATGAATTTATTAGAGAAGAAAATAATATCTCAATTTACAAATTGACTTTTGAAAAATGGGTTTCACAATACAGCTTTTCAATTGATGACGATAAAAAAATAGCTGAAGTTTTTTACTTTGATACTTTTCGAGATGAGATTCTTTCAGGCTTGGCTATAAATAGTTTATCAAATAATGGCAGTTTAATTTCTGATAAACAAATTGAATTAATTTTTGAAAAGTCAAAATACTTTCCAAATAACACTCAAATTTCGTTAGCATTTATCAACAGTGACAAAGTAACTTATTACGGGTTAAAACGTCAAAATGACTCAATTTTTTATTTGTCTAACTATAAAGATATTTTTGAGATTGGTTCAATCACAAAAGTTTTTACAGCAAACATATTAGCTAAATCAGTAATCGATAATAAGATAAAACTGAATGAAAACATTAATGACTACTTAGACATAAAGTTTAAAAATAACTTTTCAATTTCTTTCAAAAGTCTTGCTAACCATACCTCAGGATTACCAAGAATGCCATCAAATTTTGAACAGGAGGCGTATTCTTCTGACAACCCCTACAAACATTATAATGATGAATATTTAAAAGATTATCTAATAAATTTTATGGAAATTGATGATAAAAATATTGGAAATTCAGAATACTCAAATTTGGGAATGGGATTATTAGGATTCACACTAAGTAATATTTATAATTTAAATTATGAGGAACTGTATGAGAAATATATTTTCTCAAAACATAATATGAAAAACACAACTTTCAATATAAACTTGGTAAATGAAAAACTTGTTAAAGGTCTTGATATTGAAGGAAATCATACATCAAATTGGGAATTAGCTTCTTTATCAAGTGCAGGGGGAATCTTATCCAATGTTGAAGATTTAACAAAATATGGAATCGCTCATTTTAATAAATCTAATTTGGATTTGATGTTAATGACAAAAAAAACAGTTAAGCTTAATGATCAGGTTGATTTAGGGCTCGGTTGGCATATAATAAACTCAGAAAAATCGGATAATAAATGGCATTGGCATAATGGAGGAACAGGTGGATACACTTCTTCAATGGCAATAGATATTAAAAACCAAACAGGCATTGTAATTTTATCTAACGTTTCAGCTTTTAATTCCTTTCAAGACAATATAGATCAACTTTGCTTTGAGCTTATGATGTCTTTACAAGACAAAAATGGTAAGCCTTACTATGACTAAACCATAGCTATCTTCTTCAGATAGTTTAAGAAAAAACTAAATGTTGTAAATTGGGGATATGAAAAAATATATTAAAAATAACGAAGGGGTTATAACAGCAAGTATAGGATTAATTTGGATTGTTTATGGATACGTTTCTAATGATTATGTGTTTGATGGTTATCCAAATGGAAGTATTTTTCTTTTAATAGGATTGATTATAATGTTTGGAAAATATATTTGGAAAAAAGATAATTCAAAGAAAAAAAATCCTAAACCATAGGCATATCTTCCTCTTTCAGTTCAGCTATTTCTAAACCTCTTAAATAGGTTAAACTTACATTTCTTATATTTGAGTATGAAAAAACTACTACTGATTATAGTAATTATAATAGCTTCATTAAACTTCTTATATACTTTTGGCTATCAAGGTGAGCCAATGTCTCAATTAGAGTTTTTGTCAAGAACACTTGGAAGTATCATTATTCTCGTATTTTCAATAATACAACTAAATAAAGTAACAACTAAACCATAGGCATATCTTCCTCCTTCAGTTCAGCTATTTCTAAACCACGTAAATAGGCTTAAATACCCTAAAAAAGAGAATTAAAGTGTACATAAAATAAAAAAGGGAACTAGATTTCTCCAGTTCCCTTGTAAATAGTAGTGACCTCGACAAGATTCAAACTTGTAACCTCTTGAGCCGTAATCAAGTGCGCTATTCAGTTGCGCCACGAGGCCGTTTTGAAACATTAAATACATTTGTTTCGGGGTGCAAATATAGAAAAATAGAATAAACCAATGCTAGTATTTTATATAAAAAAATGACCCTTTGCCATTTATTATACACTAGTTAAAACCCTATACTATTATGCTTTTAATTATCTAGGATCGAAAAACACCAAGGGTGAGTAAAATAAACAAAATACGTTTATATATTTTACTGAATTTCTGCACTAAGGCCAGCATCAAGTAATATATTGCAGGGCTTTGTTAGCTCTTTATAAGGACCTGTTTTAACACCACACTTGCCTTTGTAATGAACAATCAAAGAGCACTGCTCTGCCTGCTCTGGAGTATGGTCACAGGCATATATAAGCATCTCAATAACATGATCAAAGGTGTTTACCTCATCGTTAAACAAGATAATTTGATGCTCAGTAGCTTCTTGCTCTAGCACTTGAGAAGATTCCTGTATTTTTTCTTTGGTATTTATCACAATTAAAAAGTTATTTCAAATAATACAATCAAACCTTAAAGGGTAAACTTTGCCCCTACCCAATTTTTACGCTCTTTGTTTCCAACAAATGTGAAACCCAATTTACTGCAGGCCTGTTTTATAATAGGTAAATCTTGAGTGTAAAACCCACTCAAAAACAAAGTGCCACCAGCAAGCAAACTCTCCTTATAAACTCCCATATCATTAAGCAGTATATTTCTATTAATATTGGCTATTACAGTGTGGTATTTATCTTTGGGTATTTTTGAGGCATCCCCTAAAGAAACAGTAATAAAATTACAGTTGTTTCTATAGACATTCTCTTGGCTATTTTCTACACACCAAGGATCAATATCTATGGCATCTAGCTTGGTTGCACCTCTTTTTTCAGCAAGTATAGCCAGCACTGCTGTACCACAGCCCATATCCAAAACAGTTTTTCCTTGAAAATCATTTTCAAGAATGTGCTGCATCATCATAAAGGTAGTTTCATGATGCCCTGTCCCAAAAGACATTTTGGGCTCTATAATTATTTCATAGGCGTAGTTAAAGGGAGCATGAAAAGGCGCACGAACTGCGCAGGTCTGGTCTACAATAATAGGATCAAAATTTTGTTCCCAAGCTGCATTCCAATTTATTTGTGCAATCTCTTTTCTTTGAAATGTTATTTCAAATTCTGGAGAGTTTAATACTTGAATATCTTCTAATATTGCCGGGCTATACTCCTGTTTTTGAATATACGCCAAAACCCCCGTTTGATCTTCAACAAAACTCTCAAAACCCACATAACCAAGCTGAGCAATTAAAATTTCTGTGCCTGGTTGCAAGGGAGACACTTTAAAATGATACTCTATATAGATAGACATACTTTAAAATTTGGATCTTTTTAAACCTACTCAAAGGCATTAATAATAGCCGTAAAATCTGTAGCATTTAGCGCCGCGCCTCCTATAAGGCCTCCGTCAACATCTTCTTTGCTAAATATTTCTTTGGCATTACCTGGCTTAACACTACCGCCATAGAGTATAGAAACATCTTGAGAGACATCTGTATCAAACACCTCAGTTAGCGTGTTTCTTATAAAGTGATGCATTTCTTGAGCCTGTTCTGGGCTGGCCGTTTCTCCAGTTCCGATAGCCCACACAGGCTCATAGGCAAGAATTACATTGTTCCAGTTTTCTTTTTCTATATGAAAAATTCCTTCTTGTAATTGTTGTCTAACCACATCAAAATGTTTTCCTGCTTTTCTGTCAGATAATTCTTCACCAAAACAAAAGATAATAGTCATTTCATTTTCTAAAGCAGTGTTTACTTTGGCTACAAGAAGCGCATTGGTTTCACCAAAAATAGCACGACGTTCACTGTGTCCTAAAATAACAAGCTCAACGCCAACACTCTTGAGCATAGCCGCAGAAACCTCTCCTGTATATGCCCCCGTAGACTCTTGATGCATGTTTTGGGCTGCTACTAAAACCTCAGTATCCAAAAGGGCTTGATTTGCACTTTGTAAATTTGTAAAAGGTGGCGCTACAATTACAGATACATCATCTGTTAAATTTTGTTCTTTTAAAGCATCTAAAAGGGCATAGGTTTGCGAGATATCACAATTCATCTTCCAGTTTCCTGCTACTATATTTCTTCTCATAATTCGGTGTTTGTTTTACTAATTGTTTTTTAATATGCTCAAATTATATATTACTGCCAGTAAATTGTATTTATTTACGTTTTAAGTTCTAATTTTTGGGTCTAGCCATCCGTATAGAATATCTACAAAGATATTGATTACTATAAACAAACTTGCAATAACAATAACCGTTCCCATAATAACAGGAAGATCGCTTTTATTTAAGGCGTCTACTATTTCTTTGCCTATACCATTCCAGCCAAAAATAAACTCTACAAAAACAGCACCGGCAAGCATGGAGGCAAACCACCCAGAAATAGCTGTTACAACGGGGTTTAAAGAATTTTTCAAAGCATGCCTACCAATTACTGCTCTTTGGGAGAGCCCTTTTGCTTTGGCAGTGGTAATATAATCTTGATTTAAAACCTCTAGTAAAGAATTTCGCATTAATTGACTAACCACCGCAAGAGGTCTAATACCTAAAACAATAGCAGGCAATACTAAGTTTTTCCATTGTATGTAGGTGCCATTTCCAAAATCATCTACTTCATACAAACTACCTGTCATTTGAAGCCCCGTGTATCTGTGCAGCACAAAGCCAAATACCCAGGCAAATAAAATAGCACTAAAAAAAGAAGGAACACTCATCCCTAGGGTACTTATTAGTTGAATAGCTTTGTCTAGCCAACGATCTTTATAAAGCACCGATACAATGCCTAAAAATACTCCTAACAACATTGCTATTACTATAGAACTTACAGCCAACACTATAGTATTGGGCAAGGTTTGCGCAATAACGGCACTCACTTTTTTTCCGCTTTTTTGAAAAGATTCTCTTAAATATGGAAACTTTACTACAACACTCCCGCCACCTATAGCAAAAACGGTTAAAGCAGTGTATTTTTTGGGGGCTAAAAAGGTGTAACCTGAGGCCTTATTGCTATGATATGATATAGGAGAAAGATCATTGATGTATAATAAATATTGAGTAAATATTGGTTTATCAAGGCCGTACTTTTTTTGTACTGCAGCAATCTGCTCTTTGCTTTGATTTTGACCTAGCATCATTTTGGCTGGGTCATCAGGGAGCATATTGAATAACATAAAAATAACCGTAACTACACCAAAGAGGGTGAGAGTGGCATATCCTATTTTTTTTAATGTATATTCTATCACTGGGTATTAGTTTATACTATCTAGTTTTACAACAGGAGTATCTGGACGCAATGGAGTTTTTTTTATTGTTTTCAGCCTCAATTGATCTACATCATTAAAATGTAATTTTTGTAAAATGGTTCCTCTTTCCAGCCTCATGATACTCGGGTTGCTTCTAATTATGGTTTTTAAAGCAGTCATGTCACAAAAATAGAAGGGAAAATCAAGATCGTATTTGGCTGTGAGTTTTTCTGTCTCTGGGGTAGATGAGGCAGAGATACCAATGACAGTATACCCTTTTTTAGTAGCGGTATCTGTAGCCTCTTTAATGGCAATAAAGCCCTCTTTTTGGGCTATATCAAGGTTGTAGGCTATTACAACCAAAAGGTGTTCCTCCTCCAGCATTTGGGTGGTATAATCTACTCCATCACGCTCTATACTAAAATCATGAATAGGTGGCTCATAGCCTTTTTGTATAACGCTTGTTTCAACGCCAAGCAATGTGCCATCAATTTTGGGATCCTCTCCCCTATTTGTAACTATTTTTTCCTGACCATTAACATCAAATATCCAAGAGTATTGATACACAGCCTTTGGCGCATCTGCAGGGGTCTGCATACCAGAAGTTATATTTGTTCCTACTTTATAGGCTCTAAAGTCTATCACAGGCAGATGCTCCAATACATGAAGCCCTAACCACAAACACAAAATTAAGGATGTAAAAACAGTAATACTCCTTATCCCTTTTGAGAAAAAAGGCTGTATGTACCTACTTCCTTTGTACAAAACAAGTATTAGTACAAGCAGGACAATATCCTTAGAAAATGACTCCCAAGGAGTAAGTTTGAGCGCATCACCAAAACAACCACAATCTGTAACTTTATTAAAATATGCAGAATAAAAAGTAAGGAAAGTGAAAAACACAATCATGAGAAGTAAACTCCATAGGGTAAATTTTTTGGCATATCCCACAATGAGCATCACGCCCAACAGTACCTCGAAGATAACAACCAAAAGGGCAATAACTAGTGCATATGGTTCTAAAAAAGGAAGGTTTAATACCTCTGGAGCAAAATAATCTCCAAGTTTAAAAGAAAAACCAACAGGGTCGTTTAATTTAATTAAACCACTTATAATAAATAAAACCCCTACAAATATTCTAGAAACTCCTACTAATACTTTCATACACTTACTATTTGGGTAATACTACTTAAAAAAACAATTTGGCAAGAGGGTGGCTTAGCCCTCTAGATGAATCATTGCAAAAACTGCATAATTAATCATATCCTGGTAGTTGGCATCTATACCTTCACTTACCAGTGTTTTGCCTTGATTGTCTTCAATTTGTTTAACCCGTAATAATTTTTGAATAATTAAATCTGTTAGGCTGGTAACCCGCATGTCTCTCCAGGCCTCACCGTAATCATGGTTTTTATCCATCATGAGTTGTTTGGTCGCGGCTATTTTTTGATCATACAACTCCAAGGCTTCTTCTAATACTATATCTGGTTGTTCTACCACTCCTCTTTCTAGTTGAACAAGCGCCATGATGCAGTAGTTTATAATTCCTATAAATTCGCTTACTTGCCCCTCGTCTACACGCTGCTGTTTGTTTTGTTGTAAACCACGAATGCGTTGGGCTTTAATAAATATTTGATCAGTTAAAGAAGGTAATCTTAAAATTCGCCAAGCGCTACCGTAGTCTTTCATTTTTTTTTGAAAGAGTGATCTACAGGTATCAATAACCTCATTATATTCTTTGGAAGTATCTGCCATATTATGTGTAAGATTTTGCGTAAATTTCGGGTAAATAAATTAAAATAAAAAATTGCAAACAATCAACTGTAAAGGTACATTAATTGACTTGGCTATGCCAAGGGTGATGGGTATAATTAATATAACCCCAGATAGCTTTTATGACGGTGGTGCTACCACCACAGAAACTCAAATTATTAAACAGGCCCATGATATGATTGAGCAGGGAGCAACTTTCCTTGATGTGGGAGGTTACAGCTCAAGACCTGGGGCTACAGATATTTTACAACAGGAAGAAATAAATCGCGTCGTTCCTGCCATCACAGCTATTATTAGAGAATTTCCAGAGGCACTTATTAGTGTCGACACCTTTAGGAGTGAGGTTGCAAAACAGGCGGTAGAAGCGGGAGCGTGTATGGTCAATGATATTAGCGCCGGGAAATTAGATTCCAAGATGTTAGAGACCATTGGAGCTCTTCAAGCTCCTTACATAATGATGCACATGCGTGGTACTCCCCAGACCATGAAAACACTCACAGAGTATCAAAATATTACAAAACAAGTGCTCTTTTATTTTTCTGAAAGAATCGCAGCAGCTAGAGCCCATAATATAAACGACATTATTGTAGATCCTGGATTTGGATTTGCAAAAACCACAAATCAAAACTTTGAACTACTTAATGATTTAGAACTTTTTGAAACCTTAGAGCTTCCAGTATTGGCAGGTATTTCAAGAAAATCTATGGTGTATAAAACCCTAGGCATTTCAGCAAAACAGGCCCTTAATGGAACTACGGCACTACATATGGTAGCCCTGCAAAAAGGGGCGCGTATACTAAGAGTTCATGATGTAAAACCAGCCAAAGAGTGTATCACGCTATTCAAGCAACTAAACACCTGTATGAGTAACTGAAAATTTAATCCTACATTTACAGACCTTTAAAACAAAATTTTTTGGATTTTTTCGAATTAACAGACTTTAGAATCATTGATGCCATAGACATTCTACTAGTGGCTGCACTGTTATACTATTTATATAGACTAGTTAAAGGTACCGTGGCCATAAATATATTTATTGGTATAGTAATTATCTATGGTATATGGTGGCTTACAGATTTATTAGAAATGGAACTGCTAAGTAAAATCCTTGGAGGATTTTTAGGTGTAGGTATGTTTGCTTTAATTGTTGTATTCCAGCAAGAAATAAGAAAGTTTTTGTTAATGCTTGGGTCTACTAATTTTAAAGCCAATCGTGTTTTTAGACAATTTAAATCCATTTCTACAGACACCATTGCCACCACAGACATAGAGCCCGTTATTGCTGCTTGCAGAAATATGAGCCAAAGTAAAACCGGAGCCCTTATTGTTATAAAAAGAAACAATAGTCTAGAGTTTGTAAAATCTAGTGGAGATGCCATGAGTGTGGCTGTAAACCAACCCATTTTAGAGAGCATCTTTTATAAAAACAGTCCATTACATGACGGCGCTATGCTTATAGAAGGTAATACCATCACCGCAACACGTGTGATACTGCCTGTATCTGATGATAAAAAAATACCCTTACGTTTTGGCTTGCGCCATAGAGCAGCCGTTGGGGTTAGTGAGAAAAGTGATGCTGTTTGTCTTGTAGTGAGCGAAGAGAATGGACAGATCTCCTATCTTAAAGATGGAGATTTCGTACTCTATGAAACCCTCGAGCAGCTCACAGAAATAATCCACAAAGACTTAAGTTAATCTTCCAGGTTTTTCTCTGTAGAAAACTGAACTTTGTAGAGGGTGCGGTAATAACCATCTTTTTTTAAAAGCTCTTTATGGGTTCCAGATTCTACAATTTTACCAGCGTCCATTACCAATATCTTATCCGCTTTTTTGATGGTAGCCAATCTATGGGCAATGACAATAGAAGTCCTGTCTTTGGTTATGGTATCTGTGGCTGTTTGTATCATCTGTTCAGAATATGAATCTACAGAGGAGGTAGCCTCATCTAAAATTAAAATACCAGGATTACTAACATATGCACGCAAAAAAGCAATGAGTTGTCGCTGGCCAGAAGATAGCATCACTCCCCGCTCTTTTACATTATACTGAAATTTCCCTGGCAAGGAGTCTATAAACTTTGACACGCCAATTTGAGTTGCTGCCTGTTGTATTTCTTGTGTAGTAATATCCTTGTTATTTAAACTAATATTATTGTGTATGGTATCTGCAAAAAGAAACACGTCTTGTAACACAACCCCTATTTGATCTCTTAAAGATTCTAATGTATAGTCTTTAATAGAAACTCCGTCTATTAAAATAGAACCGCTGTTAATTTCATAAAAACGATTGAGAAGATTAATAATGGTAGATTTCCCGGCCCCAGTTGCCCCCACAATTGCAATGGTTTCTCCAGGTTGAACGGTAAAAGAAATATCATTTAATACCTGCTCCCCTTCCAAATAAGAAAAACAAACATTTTTAAAAACGATAGCACCTTTGGTGTTTTTAAGCACGCGGGCACCCTGGTTTACTATGTGCGCTCTAGTGTCTAATATTTCAAAAACACGCTTTGCCGCAACCATACCCATTTGTAGTGTGTTAAACTTATCTGCTATTTGACGCAGTGGCCTAAATAGCATTTGAGCCAGTTCTATAAAAGCCACAACCAAACCTAGAGTAATCACACCGTTTGCTGCAGCATTTAAACCTCCAAACCAAACCAGCAAACCAATGGCAACAGAAGAGGCCATCTCTGCAATAGGAAAAAATATGGAGTTATACCATACGGTTTTAATCCAAGCTTTTTTGTGTTTTTCATTAATAGCGAAAAACTGTTTGTACTCAGTCTGCTCTCTTGCAAAAACCTGCACAATCTTCATTCCTGTGATACGCTCTTGCACAAAAGAATTTAAATTAGCCACCTGTGCGCGCACCTCTTCAAAAGCAACTTTCATTGCGCGTTGAAAAACACGTGTAGCAACAATAATAAGAGGTAAAATAACAAAGACAATGAGTGATAATCGCCAACTTTGATACAACATAAATGTTGCAATAGCTGCCATTTTTAGTAAATCTGCAATAATCATAAACAGTCCTTGACTAAAGATACTTGATATGGTTTCTATATCATTTACAGCGCGAGTAGTGAGCCTACCCACAGAACTAGTGTCAAAATATTTCATTTTAAAACGCATCATTAAGTCAAACAAACTAATACGCAAATCTTTTATGATGTGCTGGCCTAGCCAATTGGCATAAAAAATAAAAGAGAATTGAAATATCACTTCCAGCACCAGTACCCCTAACATGATAACAATAAAGTAAATAAGGCCTGAAGGATCTCTAGGTATTATAGACTCATCTATGGTACGCTCTAAAAAATAAGGCCTCAAAATGGCCAGTCCAGACAAAATAAGAGCTGTAAAAGCTACAAAATAAAAAACCAAGCGGTACGGCTTGGTAAATTCCAACAACCGTTTAAATAACTTAAAATCAAATGCATTTGCTGATGCCATAGAGCGTGTAAAGATATTAACTTATGAATACATCTTGAGGATATGACACCTTGGTTAAATAAAGGCCCCTCGCTGGTGCAGAAGACCCTGCATTACGTCTGTCTTTTGAGTTTAAAATATCTGTAAGCTCCTCAAGGCTGGTTTTTTTAAAACCAACATCTAGCAGCGTACCAACTATGGCACGCACCATATTTCTTAAAAAGCGATTTGCGGTTATAGAAAACAGCAAAGTGCTCCCTTGCAATTTCCAATGTGCTATTGTAACATCACAAAAAAAGGTGTTCACCTCTGTGTTTGATCTAGAAAAACACTGGAAATCTTGACGCCCTAAAAGCATGCTAGCGGCTTTGTTCATTAGTTGTAGGTCAGGTTTTTTGTGTATTTGATGAGTAAGAGTAGTTGTAAATGGGTTTTTGGAAAGCTGTATATGGTACTCATAGGAGCGAGCAGTGGCATTAAAACGGGCATGCGCATCCTCTTTGACCTTACAAATACTAGTTACAGAAATAGCACTAGGTAAAAGGGCATTAAGTCTATGAAGCGTCTCAGGAATATTTTCAAGTTCATGAAAATCAAAATGCGCGAAGAGTTGTTTTGCGTGGACTCCTGCATCGGTTCTTCCAGCAGCAAAAACAGTAATAGGTGTTCTTAAAAAAACAGACATAGCCTCTTCTAAAACCTGCTGTACACTTAGTGCGTTGGGTTGTCTTTGCCAACCACAATAACTTGTCCCGTTGTATGCTATTTCTATAAAGTACCGCACAATGGTTTTTTTTACAAAGGTACACTTTAGAGAAAAGTAAATACCTTGTGGGTTGATAATTTTGTTAATCATCTTGTCTTAGCAAAACAAATATCTTAAATGATTAAGTGTATTTTTGACATTTAAAACCAGATCAAGCGTGACTAAAATACTGCTACTTAGTGATACCCATAGTCATATAGATGACACTATCTTAAAATATGTAAAACAGGCAGACCAAGTATGGCATGCTGGAGATATTGGAGATCTAAGGGTGACAGACGCCATTGCCGCTCTAAAACCTTTAAGAGCTGTATATGGAAATATTGATGACTCCAAGGCCAGAGCTACCTTTGATTTAGACTTACATTTTATGTGTGAACAGGTTGCGGTATATATAACACATATTGGCGGATATCCCGGAAGGTACAATCAAAGAATTAGAGCAGGTATTTATGCCAACCCACCTACTTTATTTATTACAGGTCATTCTCACATTTTAAAAGTAATGCGATGTAAGAAAACTGGATTATTACACATGAACCCAGGAGCAGTTGGCAAACATGGTTTTCATAAAGTAAGAACCATGCTAAGGTTTGAAATTAACGGAAGTAACATCAAAAATCTGGAGGTTATTGAACTAAAACGATAAAAAAGACCTCAAAGTTGGCATACTTTGAGGTCTGGCACTAATAATACTAAGTTTGTGTTAACGTAAACGGTCTACAGATTTTACGAGATCTTCATCCTTTTTGATGGCTTTATTGGCCATCGCTAAAAAAACGATAGAAATGATAGGAAGTAACACCCCAATACCCTTCTGTGAGACCA
>Ga0209193_1001339_pt1 | contig 12902 bp, 20 predicted proteins | sample COGITO_mtgs_1003_FD_185515 | JGI IMG/M metagenome (GOLD analysis project Ga0209193, IMG submission 185515) | Pelagic marine microbial communities from North Sea - COGITO_mtgs_100330 (SPAdes) (version 2) | ecosystem: Environmental > Aquatic > Marine > Epipelagic ... | reverse complement strand
CCGTTTCAAATATTCCAGAGAATGAAGAACTCGGTGAGAAGATGGTTGAGATCTGTCTTGTTATTCTTGCTAAGGCAGTTAAGTTGACCAAGACTGATATGGACGATCAACTTCTGGAAGTAGTTACAAAGGCGATTAAAAACCGCGAGGAAGGATAATCTGCAACCTATCCTTTTTATAAATATTAATTAGCAAAACATTTTATAGAGACGAGACATGGCACTCTGGGGTAATAACGACAACGTATTTTCGGGGGGCACCGTTACTCTCCAATATGGTACAAATAGAGTAGTAGGAACAGCGACCTCTTTCGGTAATAGTGGGTCCGCTTCTGTTGGAGACGTAATTAGTTTTGGTACTCCTTTTGACGGTCCTAAAAATTATCATGGTGATGCGGTAATCGTCGCGATTGGCAGCACCCTTGAGTTAACCATTGATTCGACTGCTGGTTTGAGTCATGGTATGATTGAGAATGTAAACTATAGGGTCACTCAGTCGCCTAAGTCTGCGACTCATGATCCTAATCATAACCAGATGACCAATTCTGCTAAGTTCAGAACAGCCAAACTGGTAACAACTACCAACCACGCTAGAGTTGGTATTGGATCTACTGTTATTTTTGTTTCTGGTAATCCCTCTGGAGAAAACGTTACTGCTGGAGATACTGTTCTCTTTGGTGGTGGTGATCTTCCTGTTGGAGTTGCTTCTGTTGTTTCTGTTGGTGCCACCTTCGCCAGAGTTCAGGCAAGTGGAATCGCAACACAATCCCTTCACTATCATGCTCACGGTCTTAGAGCCATCGGTCAATCTGAAGTAACCCTGTTCGACAGATACCTATTCGGAAGAGATAATCACGTAACCTCTATCAGAGTTGGTGATACTTTCGCTGCTGGAACAAACTCTATTGGTATTGGAACCATTAGACCGTTTATCAGTCCTGGAACATCAGAACCAAATAGGATCACTGTTGTTCTTGATACTCCTCTGACTCAGGCAGTTGGATTTAGACAAGCTGTAGAAATTAAGAGAGGAATTGCAGTCGGAACTAATATTGAGTTTATTGGTTCTGAAACTGAATCTGGAAAAGAAGCAACCGTTATCGGTATTGCACAAACAGGTGCATCCAACGCATCTGGTACTTCCTATCAACTGACCTCTACAGGTTGGGTTGGTATTACCACTTACACCGATATGCATGGCAATGCAAGAGTCAAGAAAGAGACTCTGGTAGCAATGTCCGGCATCACCACCAGTGTTGCTTATCCTCCTGCATGATATAATATATGCTTTTTAATGAATTGAATGAGGATAATTTTTTATTATTCGCTATACGAAACTACGAAAACCCACAAGCGGTTACGAAGGAGGACTTTGATAGAGACCTGAATCACTTCAAATATATCAAACGATTATTGAAGAGATATAAAAATACAGGTCAACTCAAAACACACCTCCTTCTAAATCATTTTATTATTCTCTATAATATTTTTGGTGAAGCAACAACTCCAATGTTGTTTTTTAAAATTGAGAATGAACTTTGGTCTGCAATGAAAAGTTTTATCATTTTTTTAGGAAAACTGCCAGAGTATCCACACTCTTCAATTCATGATATCGGTGTTGATATGAACTGTTTAGAGGAACTTTACAAAATCTACAATGAAAAAGGAAACTCTTGATAAGGTTCTAGATATTGTTCGTGCTTATCTACATGAGCAACCCACCAATAATGTTGGCGGTGGTCAGATTGCTGGTACGGTAGAGGCAGGTGATGACCCTCCAGTAAAAAAGAAGAAAAAATATATCTATATGAAGGGTGTGAGAAAAACTTGGAAACCTTAAGATGGAAGAGGAAGTCAAGGTTGCTGTTTTGGAAACAAGATTAGAAAACTTTGAGACTTTGGTTTCAAGGTTAGACTCTGCAATAGAAAAAATTGCAGAGGTAAATAATAATGTGTCGCGCATGTTAGCGGTCCATGAACAGAGAATTTCTAAGCAAGAAGAGATCGACGAAGTATTGTTTGATAAAATCGACAAACTCCGTGATAAAATGGACAGCGATCATGACAGTGTTACTCAACGACTATCATTATTGGAACGGAAACTTTGGATTGGAATCGGAGCACTGGGAGCAATTCTAGTTTTAACTAATCCACAAGCAATCAAAACTCTCAGACCCTTGTTATCCTCTGCTGAAAGTGCTATAGTGTCACCAGCAGTTACTTTCGTGCATGGATCACATTGATTCCAAGTTTATTGGACTCATATCTTCAAAACTAGAAAAGTTTAAGAGAGTAAAGGCAAACCTTTATAATTTTCGCTGTCCTATTTGCGGAGACTCTAAGAAGAATAAGAGTAAGACGAGAGGTTATATCTATGCTGTAAAAGCAAACACTAATTTTAAGTGCCATAATTGTGGCGCTTCAATGTCTCTTAATAATTTTTTGAAGCAGGTAGATCCTGTTATTCAAAAGCAATATACTATGGAGAAGTTTAAGAGTGGTCATACTGGTAGAAATTTTGTTATTGATGAACCTGAATTTAAATTTGAGTCACCCAAATTCAAAAGGAAACTAAAACTTCCTAAAGCATCAGAACATCCTAGACCTGCTGGATACTTGACTGCGAGGAAACTTAATCCTACTGATTTTTATTATACGGAAAACTTTAAGAAATTTGCCAATAGTCTTAAACCAACGTTTGATAGTGAGAAACATGATGAAGATAGAATCATCATTCCCCTTTATTATGAAAAGAACTTAATTGGGTTTCAGGGAAGATCTATAAATCCTAGCCCTGTTAAATATATTACCGTGATGCTTGACGATGACGCACCAAAAATCTACGGATTGGATAACATCAGAAGAGATGCTCCAGTCTACATTACAGAAGGACCTTTCGACAGCACGTTCATTCGCAACGCGATTGCTATGTGCGGAGCTGATGCTGATATCAGTCGTTGGGGGATTAGCAATCCTGTGTGGATTTATGATAACGAACCCCGCAACAGAGAGATTACAAACAGAATCTCTAAGACTATCGATTCTGGTCAATCAGTAGTTATCTGGCCAGAATCTATTGATGATAAAGACATAAATGATATGGTAATGTCTGGACTGGATGTGCAGTCCGTGATAGAATTAAACACATATTCTGGATTAGAAGCAAAACTTAAATTCAACACCTGGAAGAAAATATGAGCAACGGCACCAAGGTTAAAAAAAGAGACGGTCGAATTGAGTCTCTTGACTTAGATAAAATGCATATCATGGTCGAAGAGGCATGTGAGGGTCTTGCAGGGGTCTCTGCGAGTCAGGTCGAGATGAAATCTGGTATCCAGTTCTATGATGGTATTACTACAGGAGAAATTCAAGAAATCTTGATTCGATCTGCTTCTGACCTCATTGATCTTGATCATCCTAACTATCAGTTTGTTGCTGCAAGATTGCTTTTGTTTGCTTTACGTAAGCAACTCTATGGAAAGATGAGAGAACTCCCTCACCTTGAGCATCACATCTATGAGTGTGTCAATCAAGAAGTTTACGATAAGGAAATTTTCAATAAGTATTCTAAAGAAGAAATTGAAAAGGCAAACGCATTTATCGATCATGATCGAGATATGATGTTTACCTATGCCGGTCTACGGCAGGTTGCAGATAAATACCTAGTGCAAGATAGAAGCAATGGTGGAGTTTATGAAACTCCTCAGTTCATGTATATCATGATTGCTCTCACCATTTTCCAAGAATATCCTAAAGATACTAGGATGTCATACGTCAAAAGGTATTATGACGCAATCTCCAAACACAAACTCAACATCCCAACGCCAATCATGGCAGGGGTCAGAACCCCACTGCGTCAGTTTGCGAGTTGTGTTCTCGTTGATGTTGATGACACCCTCGATTCTATCTTTAGCAGTGACATGGCTATTGGTAAATACGTTGCACAACGCGCAGGAATCGGCATCAACGCAGGTAGAATCCGTGGCATCAACGCTAAGATCAGAGGCGGAGAGGTACAACACACAGGCGTGGTCCCCTTCCTTAAAAAGTTTGAATCAACTGTACGATGCTGCACTCAAAACGGCATCAGAGGTGGTTCTGCTACAGTTCACTTTCCTATCTGGCACCAAGAAATAGAAGATATTATTGTTCTTAAGAACAACAAAGGCACAGAAGACAATCGGGTACGCAAACTTGACTACTCAATCCAAATTTCAAAACTTTTTTACGAGCGTTTCATCCAGAATGGAGAAATTAGCTTGTTCTCACCGCATGACGTACCGGGTTTGTATGATTCCTTTGGTACTGACAGGTTCGATGATCTATATGTGGGGTTTGAACGAGATGAGTCTGTTCCAAGAAAGACTATCGGCGCACAAGAATTAATTCTGAACATCCTAAAGGAGAGAGCAGAGACTGGTCGTTTGTATATCATGAACATCGACCACTGTAACAGTCACTCTTCCTTCAAGGATAAGATCAATATGAGTAATCTGTGTCAGGAGATTACACTTCCAACAGATCCAATCAATCATATTGATGATAAGTTCGGTGAGATTGCTCTGTGTATTCTTTCTGCTGTTAATGTTGGTAAAATTAAATCTGATGAAGAACTAGAAGATCTTTGCGATCTTTCTGTTCGTGGTCTTGAAGAACTAATTGACTATCAAGAGTATCCTGTGATAGCAGCAGAACGCGCTACAAAGGCACGTAGATCGCTTGGAGTAGGATTTATTGGTTTGGCACATTACCTCGCCAAGTTGGGTTATAACTATGACTCACAGGAGGCATGGGATGCTGTTCATGGACTATCAGAATCCTTCCAATATTATCTCCTAAAGACTTCTAATCAACTTGCTAAGGAGAAAGGATGGTGTGAAAACTTTGGTCGTACCAAATATGCTGATGGTATTCTTCCAATTGATACATATAAGAAGGATGTAGACGAAATTTCATCTCAGGAGTATGAGCATGATTGGGAGGGTCTTAGGGCATCTATCAATGAGTTCGGACTCAGACACAGCACTCTGTCCGCACAGATGCCTTCAGAGAGCAGTTCCGTTGTGTCAAATGCAACCAATGGAATCGAACCACCTAGAGACTACCTGTCCATTAAAAAATCGAAGAAAGGACCTCTTAAGCAGATTGTTCCTCAATTCAATACATTGAAGAATAATTACACTCTTCTTTGGGATATGGTTTCTAATCGTGGTTACATTAATGTTGTTGCTGTAATGCAGAAATTCTTTGACCAAGCAATTTCTGGTAACTGGAGTTACAATCCAGAACAGTATCCTGATAATGAAGTTCCAGTGTCCACCATGGCACAAGACTTTTTGACTACATATAAGTACGGTTGGAAAACCTCCTACTACCAGAATACTCATGACATGAAAAATGATGAGGTAGTAGAAGAACCCAAATCAAATTTAAATAATCTGTTAAACGAATTAGAACAAACCGAGGAGGGAGAGTGTGAATCCTGTGCAGTTTAAGGTATCATCAGTGGAAGAAGTGGGAACTAAAGTTAAAGGCATGACAGTCTTTAACACAGAACAAGTTAATACTAAGAAACAACCGATGTTTTTTGGTAAACCTCTGGGAGTCCAGAGATATGATTCATACAAATATCCAGTATTTGATAAACTTACTACACAACAGTTGGGTTATTTCTGGAGACCAGAAGAAGTTTCACTACAGAAAGACCGTGGAGATTATCAGACACTTCGTCCAGAACAAAAGCATATCTATACAAGCAACCTCAAGTATCAGATTATGCTTGACTCCATACAAGGGCGTGGTCCTGGGATGGCTTTTATACCTTATTGCAGTCTACCCGAACTAGAGGCATGTATGGAGGTCTGGGGGTTTATGGAGATGATCCATAGCCGCTCATACACATATATCATCAAGAATGTCTATGCAGACCCATCTGAAGTCTTCGACAAGATTGTTACTGACCCTCGCATCCTAGAACGTGCTGCGAGCGTTACAGGAGCATATGATGACTTTATCAATAGTGCCCAAACTTGGGGCAATGGTAATATGTGGCAACAAGATTTTAGAGATTCACCTTCATCTAAATGGGAAATTAAAGATGTCAAACGCAAACTCTACAGAGCAGTTGCAAACGTTAACGTTCTTGAGGGTATTAGGTTCTACGTTAGCTTTGCTTGTAGTTTCGCCTTTGGTGAACTTAAACTCATGGAAGGATCCGCAAAAATTATCTCTCTCATCGCAAGAGACGAAAATCAGCATCTAGCAATCACCCAAAACATTTTAAACAAATGGAGGAGTGGTGATGATCCTGAAATGAGACAAATCATGAAGGAAGAAGAAGAGTGGACTTATAAATTATTTGCTAACGCTGTTAACGAAGAGAAGCGTTGGGCAGACTATCTGTTTAAAGATGGTTCTATGATTGGTTTGAATGACAAACTACTTCAGCAGTACGTTGAGTGGATTGCAAACCGTCGTTTAGTTGCAATAGGTCTGAAGAGACAATATGATATCCCTGCTAAGAATAATCCACTCCCCTGGACACAACACTGGATTTCCTCTAAGGGTCTTCAGGTTGCACCTCAAGAGACGGAAGTAGAGTCTTATGTGGTAGGTGGAATCAAGCAGGATGTGAAAAAGGACACATTCAGTGGATTCCAACTTTGAATCGTGCTTAAATAGGGGGACATGAGTTTCCCCTATGCCTAAGAATGAATTGAAGAAAGAAGAGTTAAAAAATCGTGTACTCAAATTAAAAAATGATGTATACGAAGAACCTGATACCGTATGGCAAGGGGATCGAGATATGGCACATAAATATCTCGATAAGGTATTAAACATTATTGATGAGTATCGATATTGATTATGAAAATCCATGGATCTATTTGGAGAGACCTTTTACTAGTGACGATGTTCACGACTACTATGGTTTTGTGTATAACATTACCAATCTCACAAACCAACGACAGTACATTGGGCGAAAGTATTTTTGGAGTCATCGAAAACCTCCAGGAAAGAAACGCCGAGTAAAAAAAGAATCTGACTGGAAAAAGTATTATGGGTCTTGTCCGGAACTTAAAGAAGACATTGAACGATTGGGTAGACAAAATTTTAGTAGAACTATCCTGTCATTACATAAAACACCTGGCAAAACAAACTTCGAAGAAACAAAACAACTCTTCCTCAACGGAGTCCTCACCGAATCCCTTGACACAGGAGGACCTGCATACTACAATGGTAACATCCTCAGCAGGTACTTCCGAAAAGATTATTATGGTGGAGACTGAAGAAATTGTATCCGAAGTTCGTGAATGGGCAATTGGTAAAGTCCAAGAGTACAATGACAAAGGTGTTGAACGAATCTACGATCAAATGGCAATCATGGCAGAATTTGATGAGTGGTTCGATCCCAAAGAAGATTTAGAAGTCGTATCACTTGACGAAATCACAGAACAGCAGTATGATGATTTTGTCGAAAACAACGACGGTGTTGAAAGGGGGTAATCCCCTACCTATGACTCAATAGCTCAGCAGGATAGAGCAACTGCCTTCTAAGCAGTCGGTCGTAGGTTCGAATCCTACTTGAGTCGCTGGGCATCAAGAGAGACCACCACCACCTCCTCTCTTGTGTAAGGCCCACCTATATGCGGGTGTAGTTCAGTGGTAGAACGTCAGCCTTCCAAGCTGAATGTCGTCGGTTCGAACCCGATCACCCGCTTTCTCCAAGTTTTTGTTATGTCAGAGTATGATTTTGGAGGACTTGAAAGACACCCGGTCAGTATACTAAGATTGATTAGTGAATTGGAAGGGTCGTCCCAACTATGTAAATATATGGGGTTTCAAGATGATATGGATACTCTTAATGAAATGAAGAAGAGATATTATAAACTCTACTTCAAAACAAAGAAAGAGTACAACAATCCTCTGTAGCTCAGCGGTAGAGCCGACGACTGTTAATCGTCTGGTCGCAGGTTCGAATCCTGCCGGGGGAGTGTGACGGGGGATGAGTCCGCCCGCGACGGTGCTAACCACACTGTGATTGAGAGTTGGTTACTCTCTTGCTCCATTACAAACTGTCAGTATACTGGGTGTGACGCCCATATAGCATACGGATAAGTGTAATGTTACGGGCGAATAACTCAGCGGTAGAGTGTCTCCTTTACACGGAGGTTGTCGGGGGTTCGATCCCCTCTTCGCCCATGTCAAATTCAAAGTATTTCCAATGATTACTATTAGATGTAAAGAGTGTAAAAAAGAACTAACAAGCACCAGTAAAATTCAGTTCTGTGGTTGTCCCAATCAGATGAGTTTGGTTGATAATAAAATTGGTGCCAAAGATTTAGATAAGGTTGTAATGGTAACTAATAATGTAGAGAGAAAGATTGATAGTCATTTCTCTTCAGGAGAACTTCTCTACCAAGAAGAAAGACGTAGGCGTAAAATTCGTCGATTAGACTTTGATGTTCGTTAAGATATCAACATAGTTGGTATCAGTGTAGCATCTCGCTACATTAAATAGCATTGTAGACACTTTCTTTCTACCATGCATCCAGACGAATTATCCAATTGGGCAATCATCAAAGAGAAATTTGAGGAAAACGGCACAACAGACAACTACTATTATAAGCGAGCTTGTGCTATAGTAGGAGGACAACCTGACCCAATGAAGAATTTTCCAAATGCCTCACAGGATGGATGAGATCATACCTGACCACCTTGTATCTAAAAAGGAGTGTCAGGAAATGATTGACAAAGCAATTGACAAACATAATAAAACTGCCACTGTTATAAGTGCCATTCTTGGTGGAATACTCCTTGCGTTTTATTCGCATGGAGTTCTTTCTTTAGTTGGTAGAATTTAAAATATGAGTACTTTGTTTGTGTTTGCTTTCATAATGTTGCTTATTACTGGTATGGAGTTAACATGGCCAGGGAGGTATAGAAGTAAATGAATCCACTTGTCCTATTTGCATGTTTTTTACCACTAGGTATTATCTACATAGTAATGAAACTCGCTGTATGGGTTTCTGTCGTAAATGCTGAAACCAATTATGTCAGAAAAGAACCCTTACGAAAACGAGGACCCTTTGTGGCAAATCCGTATGAAGACGTTGACGCAGAGGAAGATGATTATGGAGATAGCACAGACTATCGATGAAGCACTCTATCAATATTATGTTGTGGAGCGTGGTAAAGAAGTCCCTAATTGGAGGTATATTAAAGACCAAGATTGGTGGATAGATTATTTAAAAAGTTTAGGAATGGACCCAAGAAACCCATGAAAGTTGGAATTATCGGATTAGGAAGAATTGGTGAGGGTATGTCTCGCCGTATGATTGAAAAAGGAATTGAAGTCTGGGGTTATAGTAGTACTAACTATGAGAATGCCTGCGGACAATATGAAGCAGGATATATTAGTGGATGTGTAACTTCACTAGAGTATCTTGTCCAAGCAGTTAAGTCTGATGGTAAAAAATATACTAGTGCTGGTAAAATTCCTGGCATCTTTCAGATCACACTTCCAGAAGTAAAGGTAGAAGACACACTTGATGAGTTGCTACCGTTACTTGAAGAGGGCGATATTATCATTGATCATAGTACCACCGACATAAGAACATGTCAGGAACTGGAACTGTATTGTTCTAAGTTAGGTATCTTGTATATTTTCTCTGGGGTATATGGAGCACATGTTGCTATTGATGTTTGTTCTAAAATTTTCCAATCTTTATCACCAGGTAATATATTATGAGTTTATGTCTTGGACCAAGTACGATTATTGGAACAATAACAACTGCAATACTTGGAGTCATGAGTCCTGACCAAGTGAAAACTTATGTTGGAGTTACTTTAGAACCATATGATAGTCATCAATTAGATTTTAATGAACCTATAGATTATTTGCTGAACATTTTTCTACTCCTGTTCGGTGTGATGATCATCCTGGTGTTAATCATGCTGGTGTAAAATTTTTAGCACCACTATCACCCGACCTTACAGTATACAGTGGTATATCTTTGAACAACTCAAAGTTTGATAGTAATGATAACTTTGATGGACCTTTAGGATCTATTGGTATTGAGTATGGTAATGATTTAAAATTATTTGCTGAATACCTAGGCAGCATAAAAGAATTTGAAGGTGGCAGAACATCTCTAGGATTAAAGGTATTTTTCAAATGACTCTAGCACATGTCCTACTTATCGGATCACTACCCTTTATATGTGCCACCATTTATTTCGGGCACAGAAAAGGTGAAAATAACTATTATGAAACCGACGCCTACTCAGGAAATGGAACAGCGCATTAGAATGCGATTTGCATTTGCAATGTCTTCATTCGGGCGAATGTTTAAACCTTCAGGTATATCACAAGAAATGAGAGAACTTTGTAATCAATGGTCTCAAAATACTGAAGAGCAACCACCTCAAGGTGAATTGTACCAAGTTGATCGTTACTTCCTAGAACTCTGGAAAAATAGAGAGAATACTTATGGGCAACATAGCACTTAAGGCAGCACACTTTGCTGCTGTCACACTTAATAATCCTTTTGGGATTGGCACTCTAAGTCTCGCATTAGTTTTTGTGCCTATTATTGGTATGCATTTAGTTCATAAAAATGGATGGCAACACTGGGAACCATTTGACAGTGGACATACCAAGTAGTATAATTTAAAGGTTGAGAGATCAACTGCGGTGCTCCCCTTTGGTGGGTTCAGGAGTAGCGGCGACAGGAACCTACCACAAAATTTCATTATACATAATGACAAGATGCATTTTTATTCTGTGGAATACTGGCAGAGCAATTGGGAAACTCTGATGGAAAGAGTTGAAAAGGGGGAGACAATAGGCGTAGAGAATGAGAACGGAGATAGAGCAGTGATGGTTCCTGCTGATGATGAACTCATACGAATATACACAGAGCAAAACAACGAAGGATCCTGAGGGACTGTCGCATATTGGTTAATGCTCTCTGCTTATAACGGGGTAAACTGGGTTCAATTCCCAGCAGTCCTATTTGCTTCCTTAGCAATCTGGTGAATGCAGCAAACTCATAATTTGCCTAAGGTGAGTTCGATCCTCACAGGAAGCACTTGGACAGAACTCTGACTGTCCTGTTGACCTTCAAGGTCAAATCACTTATAATATCAGGGTAAACAAAACGGACAATGACCATTTCTCTTAAGTTCAAAAAAGACATCAGCACACTTCGTTCCGCAGCGAATGGTGAGTTCTTCCTTGATGTAAAGAATCCAAAACTTTATAAAAAGGTTCGTAAGTTTTACGAAAAAGATGGTGTTGAATTCTCAGGTGATCCTCTTGATGATTATGATATTCTTTTGGATTGCATCTCTCAAGATCTTGAAACCATCGAGGTTTCCTGATGAATGATTTGGATTCTAAATCAGTTGAGTCTACTAAAACTACTGTAATCCACGAACGGTTTCCTTATCGTTTTGTTCAAAAAGGTTACATTCAACTCAATGGTAAACCTGACTTTCGTTTACAGAAAGCGAATGAGTATAATAAAAAGTATTCTGATATTTACTTGTTTGATAATGGAGAACAATTGCTTCTGGCAATTGAGGATCATGAATATCCTAAATGGTTAGACCCTGAAGGTGTTCCTTGTTATGTTAGAGACTCAGTGAGTCGTTAAACTAATGAGTTTCTTGCTTCTCCCAAGAGCAAGTGGCGTGCATGTAAGACCTTTTAAGGAGACCTTCGGGTCTCCTTTTTTTTCTAAATAGCAATAGTCTAATTTATTAGTAACCATGGCAGTACAAGGAAAGGCCGCACGTTCCTCAAGTGGCGCAGCAATGTCGCAATATGACGTTGAAGTAGAAAAGAGATTGAATCTTCTTGAGAGCGAGAATGCTTGGTTGAAATCTAAACTTGAAGAGCATGTTGCAACAGGAAGAACTGCTCCTCCATCCACTAAAGCAGAAGAAAAGTTAGAGATTCTTATTGAGATTCTTAAGCAAAGTGCATCTTTGAATATTGATAAACTATCCAAAGGGCGTCTTTGATGCTATAATACCTTGGTAATGTATCCTTGATTAATGACTGTTGCTCTGATTACTGGTATTACAGGGCAGGATGGGTCTTACCTCGCTGAACTTCTACTTGAAAAAGGATATGAAGTTCATGGTATTGTAAGACGCGCCTCTTTGATAAATACCCATAGGATTGATCATATATTCAATAAAATTAAACTTCATTACGGAGATCTCACTGACTCCACCAATATTGTAAGAGTTATTCAGAAGGTTCAACCTACTGAGATCTACAATCTAGGTGCTCAAAGTCATGTGAAGGTCTCCTTTGAAATGCCTGAGTATACTGCTGACGTTGATGCTATTGGAGCACTTCGTATTTTAGAAGCAGTTCGTCTTCTTGGCATGGAAGATAAAGTAAAAATCTATCAAGCATCTACATCAGAGATGTTTGGTAAGGTAGAAGAGATTCCACAAAGAGAGACCACACCTTTTCATCCACGCTCTCCTTATGGAGTAGCAAAACTGTATGGATATTGGATCACTAAGAACTATAGAGAAGCATATGGAATGTATGCTTGTACTGGTATCCTGTTCAATCACGAATCACCCAGACGGGGTGAGACCTTTGTAACAAGAAAGATTACAAGAGCACTGAAAGCAATACGTGATGGTAAGCAGGATGTACTTACTCTTGGTAATCTAGATTCAAAACGAGATTGGGGGCATACTAAAGACTATGTAAGAGCAATGTGGATGATGCTTCAGCAAGAAACTGCTGATGATTATGTAATCTCTACAGCAGAACAATACTCTGTTAGGACGTTTGTTGAGAAGTGTGCTCCATACTTTGGTATGCATATTGTATGGGATGGAGAGGGCGAAGATGAGATTGGAATTGATACGAATA
>Ga0209193_1001336_pt1 | contig 12914 bp, 10 predicted proteins | sample COGITO_mtgs_1003_FD_185515 | JGI IMG/M metagenome (GOLD analysis project Ga0209193, IMG submission 185515) | Pelagic marine microbial communities from North Sea - COGITO_mtgs_100330 (SPAdes) (version 2) | ecosystem: Environmental > Aquatic > Marine > Epipelagic ... | reverse complement strand
CCAAAGTCTTCCTTGCACATAGGTAATAAGGCGTACATGACACTGGGCGCCGTGCAGTGTTATTGTTGTACAGAAATCTCCTTTTTTATTTGGAAGTATCTGTGGCAAGGCAAGGGGTAGTTCTTTTTGAGATAAAAAATGAAGTACTTTATTTTGGGTCTCGAGTCTTTGGAGGTTTGCTGATGATATTTTTAACACATAACAGGTACTTGCCGTTGTGATTTTAAAATTAAAATCTTCATCTCCATCAAGCAAGCAGACCGTACCCGTAATTAAGAAGTGGGTTTTGGCTATAGTTCCTGCTTGAGAAATAGAAATACCATGCATATCTTGAAATTCTTATTCTCACAAATCTAGTGAAATATACTATTTAACAGCTCTCAACTACACAATATTGTTACATTTGTTAGTGTAAAAAAACGCATCAAATGAGCCTAGAGAGAGAAGTAAGAAAGAGAGCCCAAGACACCTGTGAACTTTGTGGGCATTCAGAACCAGAAAACTTAGAGGTGTATCTAGTGCCAAAAACTCCGGAGTATATTGATCCCTTAGGCACTTCCATCTTGGCCTGTGTAAACTGCTCTTGTGAGTTTGATGCAGCAGAGCGAAATGAAAATCACTGGCGGTGTTTAAATGACAGCATGTGGAGCACCGTGGCGCCAGTGCAGGTAATGGCATGGCGCATGTTACATCGCTTAAAATCTTTTGGGTGGTCTCAAGACCTGTTAGATATGATGTATATGGAGCCCCAAAATCTAGAGTGGGCTTCAGCCCTGGGTGATGCCGAAGATAAAACAGATGCCTTAGTGCATAGAGACGCAAACGGTGTTGTTTTAACAACTGGAGATTCTGTTGTGCTTATTAAAGATTTGAAAGTTAAAGGATCTAGTATGATTGCCAAACAAGGAACTGCCGTGCGCCGTATTTCTTTAGATCACGAGAATGATGCCTTTATAGAAGGGAAAGTAGATGGAGTACAAATTGTACTTATTACCGAATATGTAAAAAAATTGTAAGTATTTTAAATACCATAAAAGCCCTGCTAGTTTTAAAACCAGCAGGGCTTTTTATTGCTTTAAGACTTGAGTTTTTACCTACTCATTTGAGTAAAGTAATGGTAAAACTGAGGAATGGTTTCTATTCCTTTTAAGTAATTCCAGACACCAAAATGCTCATTGGGAGAGTGTATGGCGTCACTATCTAGACCAAAGCCCATGAGTATAGTTTTGCTTTTTAGTTCTTTTTCAAACAAAGCTACAATAGGTATGCTTCCTCCACTGCGCTGCGGAATTGGTGTTTTTCCAAAGGTGCTCTTGTAGGCCTTACTCGCTGCCTTATACCCAATACTATCAATAGGAGTAACATAAGCTTGCCCCCCATGATGTGGGTGAACTTTAACGGTAACTCCCTTTGGAGCAATGCTCTGAAAATGATCTTTAAACAGTGTTGTTATTTTTTTCCAATCTTGATCTGGAACAAGGCGCATTGATATTTTTGCAAATGCTTGGCTAGCAATTACGGTCTTGGCACCTTCACCAGTGTAGCCTCCCCAGATACCATTTACATCTAAGGTAGGACGAATACTGTTTCGTTCATTGGTGGTGTAGGTTGCTTCTCCATAGGTGTCTTCAATCCCTATTGATTTACAATAGGCTTCCTTGCTAAAAGGAGCTTGGGCCATTTTGGCTCTTTCAACTTCAGATAACTCTTCTACATCATCATAGAATCCTGGAATGGTAATGTGGTTGTTCTCATCTGTTAAAGATGCAATCATTTTGGTTAATACATTGATAGGGTTTGCAACGGCGCCTCCGTACAAACCACTGTGCAAATCTCTGTTTGGCCCTGTAACTTCTACCTCCACATAACTTAAACCGCGAAGCCCAGTTGTGATGCTTGGGATGTCATTGGCAATCATGCCTGTGTCACTAATTAAGATCACATCGTTAGACAATTTTTCTTGATTTCTCTCTACAAACCAACCAAGGCTTTCGCTGCCTACCTCTTCCTCACCTTCAATCATAAATTTTACGTTACAGGGCAGTTGACCGGTTGTTGTCATGTATTCCATGGCTTTTACATGCATGTACATTTGCCCCTTATCATCACAACTACCACGCGCAAAAATGGCTCCTTGAGGATGTAGCTCTGTTTTTTTGATCACGGGTTCAAAAGGAGGGCTGTCCCACAACTCTATAGGGTCTGGTGGTTGTACATCATAATGACCATACACTAATATGGTTGGAAGTGTTGGGTCTATTATTTTTTCTCCGTACACAATAGGGTACCCTGGAGTCTCGCAAATTTCAACAGCGTCACAGCCAGCTTTTTCAAGACTAGATTTTATTACATCTGCAGTTCTAATAACATCCTTTGCGTATGCTTTGTCTGCAGAAATACTAGGTATTTTTAATAGGGATATTAGTTCGTCAATAAACCGGTCTTTGTGTTGGGCAATATAGGGTTTGGCACTTTTCATAAATAGTATAAAATTTTAAAATTTCTGAAGAAATACTCGTATCTCTCAGTAGAAAAGTTAAAGGTAATTAAAAGCATTATTTCTTAATAAAGATTGTTTGTTAATTATAACAATTATGTATATTTGCCGACCCAAAGATAGCTTATATCTTTGGCCAAGGTCTGCGGATGTGGTGGAACTGGTAGACATGCTAGACTTAGGATCTAGTGCCGCAAGGCGTGCAGGTTCGATTCCTGTCATCCGCACTTATATTTAAAAAGCGCTGTATTTTATACAGCGCTTTTTTTTGTTTACAACCTCAGGCTCTAATTATGATTTTACTCAAAATAGGTTGCCATAAATCCTTGGGCTCTTTATGGAATAAAACCCTAAAAATCACTCTTTGTAGATTTGTTTTATGTTGGGTGTTTTGTTTGTAACATCTAGTTATTTGATATATCTTTGCACGCTCATAAATGCAGGCTATATCTCTTTATTTATGAGTTATTTAAATTAAAATTTCACAATACAATGGATATCAAAAAGAAAGATGTTGATGCGCTAAATGCAGTAGTGACTGTAGTAATCTCAAAAGATGATTACCAAGACAAGGTAACTAAGGTATTAAGTAACTACCAAAAAACGGCAAATATACCAGGTTTTAGAAAAGGGCATATCCCGATGGGAATGGTTAAAAAACAATATGGTAAAGGGGTGCTAGTAGAGGAGGTAAATAAACTATTACAAGATGGGTTGCATAATTTTTTGACCCAGGAAAAATTAGATGTTTTAGGAAATCCACTTCCTAAAAACGAAACAGAAATTAACTGGGATAACGATGAGTTTACCTTTGAGTTTGATCTAGGATTGTCTCCAAGTTTTAAAGTAGATGTTGCTAAAAAAGCGGTTACTGCTTATAAAATTGTTGCAGACAAAGAAATGCTTGACAATCAAGTAAAGTCTATCCGTAAGCAATACGGGACCCTAAAGTCTAAAACTGAGGTAGCAAAAGCAGATGAGATTACGGGTACTTTTACCAACCCAGAAAAAGAGATAGATAAAAGCACGACCATAGAGCTTGATAGCTTGAAAGGAAAAGCCCAGATCAATGCTTTACTTGGGGCCAAGCCTGGTGATGTGATTTCTTTAAAAACAAAAGGCATGTTTGCCCAGGAGCAAGACAATCAAAAGCACTTTGGTCTTTCCCCAGAAGATGCCAAGGGGTTATCTGTAGAGGTTTCTTTTAAAATTGAAGAAGTGAACACCCGTGTGATGGCAGATTTAAACCAAGAGTTGTTTGACAAGCTCTTTGGAGAAGGGAATGTAAGCTCAGAAAAGGCACTTAAAGAAAAGATCAAAGAAGATGCAGAGAAGCAATTTGCACAACAAAGTGATCAAAAAATGCTCAATGATGTTGTAGAGTCTTTAATTGAAAACACAAAGTTTGACTTACCTAAAGACTTTTTGGAGCGTTGGATACAAGTCTCTGGAGAGAACCCAATGACCCCAGAAGAGGCCAAGGCAGAATATGCCCGTAGTGAAAAAGGACTGCGCTACCAATTAATTGAGGGAAAACTAAGAGCAGAGCACAATTTGCAAGTAACCTTTGATGAGCTGAAGGCATACGCTCTAGATATGATAAAAGGACAAATGGCTCAATTTGGACAGCTTGACCCTAGTGAAGAAGAATTAAATAATATTGCCTCAAGAATAATGTCTAACCAAGAAGAAGTGAAGCGTTTGAGTGAGCAATTAAACTCTAGTAAATTACTTGATTTTTTTAAGGAAAATGCCAAACTGAAGATCAAAGAAGTATCTTATGATAAATTCATTAAAGAGGCCTATGCATAAATCTTTAAAAATTTAGGTACCTTTAGTGTGCATTAACGTCAATTAGGCATGCCAGATAGTTAGGTGTCTTTTTTGAAATGGTATTTATAATACATTAAAATATAAAGAATAAATAGTTATATGAACTACGGAGAAGAATTTAAAAAATACGCGATTAAAGACCAAGGCATTAGCAGTACTTATTATGAAAAAATAATGAGTAGCATGTACCCAAGTAACCTAACGCCAAACATTATAGAAGAGCGGCAGATGAATATCGCCATTTTTGATGTTTTTTCACGCCTAATGATGGATAGAATTATCTTTTTAGGAACTGGAATTAGCGATCAAGTTGCCAATATCGTGCAAGCACAACTGCTCTTTTTAGAAAGTGTAGATGCTTCTAAGGATATCCAGATTTACATCAACTCTCCTGGAGGAAGTGTGTATGCTGGTTTAGGGATTTATGACACCATGCAATTTATAAAGCCAGATGTAGCTACTATTTGTACAGGTATGGCAGCTTCCATGGGAGCTGTACTTTTGTGTGCTGGAGAAAAGGGCAAGCGTAGTGGTTTAACTCACTCAAGAGTAATGATTCATCAGCCACTTGGGGGTGCCCAAGGACAGGCAAGTGACATTGAGATTACTGCAAGAGAAATCATGACTTTAAAAACCGAGTTATACAATATTATAGCAAGCCACACAGGGCAAAGCTATGATAAGGTGTATGAGGATAGTGATCGTGATTACTGGATGAAGTCAGATAAGGCTTTGGAGTACGGTATGATAGACGAAATATTAAAAAGAGGTTAACACAAAAAGCAATTCATGTCAAAAGAGGTTTTAGAATGTTCTTTCTGTGGTCGTAAAAAAGTAGATACTAGCTTGCTCATTGCAGGTATAGATGCTCATATTTGCGATCGTTGCATAGAGCAGGCCCACGGAATCATAGTAGAGGAAGCCTCACAAGCGGGTGATGAGCACCTAAGTGAAGACGTAATGCTTAAAAAGCCAAAGACAATCAAGGCTTTTTTGGATGATTATGTAATAGGGCAAGAGCACACCAAAAGAGTGATGTCTGTGGCTGTTTACAATCATTACAAGCGTTTATTGCAACCAAAAACACAAGACGATATAGATATTCAAAAAAGTAATATCATTATTGTTGGGCAAACAGGAACGGGTAAAACATTGGTGGCCAAAACCATTGCAAGAATGCTCAATGTGCCACTTGCCATTGTGGATGCAACTGTACTCACACAAGCAGGATATGTTGGAGAAGATGTAGAGACCATTTTAACACGTTTGTTACAGGCTGCAGATTACAATCTTGAAAAAGCCGAAAAAGGAATTGTATTTATAGATGAGATAGATAAAATTGCGCGCAAGAGCGACAATCCGTCTATCACAAGAGATGTAAGTGGAGAAGGGGTACAGCAAGCCTTATTAAAACTATTAGAGGGCACAGTGGTTAACGTGCCACCAAAGGGGGGTAGAAAACATCCAGACCAAAAGTTTATAGAGGTAAACACAGAAAATATATTATTTATAGCAGGCGGTGCTTTTGATGGCATAGAAAGACATATCTCTAAAAGACTTAACATGCAAGCCGTTGGCTTTAGTGCTTCAAAAAAGGAAAACTCCTTGCAAAAGGATGATATGCTGCGCTACATCATACCTAGAGACTTAAAACAGTTTGGTTTAATACCTGAGATTATTGGTCGTTTACCTGTATTAACCTACATGAACCCTCTAGATAAGGGTACCCTAAGGTCTATTTTAACAGAGCCTAAAAATGCCATCATAAAACAATACCATAAGTTGTTTGAGATGGACGGCATTGAACTTGTAGTTACCACAGAAGCGCTAGACTTTATTGTAGAGCAAGCTATTATATATAAATTGGGGGCAAGAGGTTTAAGATCTCTTTGCGAGGCTATACTCACAGATGCTATGTTTGATATGCCTGGCACAGATGAGAAATTCTTGAGTGTTACACGTGAGTATGCAGAAGAGAAATTAAATAAATCTACCATTAAAAAACTCAAGGCAGTATCTTAAGAGTGTAAAATAAAAACAGAAAAACCGTGCCACTTTTATGATGGTACGGTTTTTTTATTGTCTAAATCTTCACTTTAGCAAATAATAAATGATGCAAAGGCAGTAAAACACTGCCATTATTTTAGGTATAGCGCCTATGTGTTTAAATGCAATAATTCTTCAATAAAATCACGTTTATTGGAGAGTCTAGGTACTTTGTGTTGGCCACCTAGTTTGTTTTTTTGTTTGAGCCAATCATAAAATAATCTTTGCCGGGCCATATGAACTTTGGGCAAGTTAAGGGTTGTGTTGTTAAAGCGTTTTGCTTGGTAATCACTATTAACATCCATTAAAGCGCTATCCAGGCTCTTTGTAAATAACCCTAGATTTTTGGGTGGGGTTTTAAATTCTATGATCCACTCATGGGCTCCTTTTTCTCTACCTTTCATAAAAATAGGCGCCGCTGTGTAATCCACGATTTCACACTGCGTGTTCTTTGAAGCTTGTTTTAATGCCATTTCAGCATTTTCAATTATGAGCTCTTCTCCAAAGACATTGATGTGGTGTTTGGTTCTTCCCGTTACTTTTATTCTAAAAGGGCTTATGGAAGTGAAACGTACTGTGTCTCCAATTTTATAGCGCCATAACCCTGCATTGGTTGTAATTACAATGGCATAGTTTTTATTAACTCGAACCTCTTCTAGTGATATGATTTTTTCTGCAGCACTCCCATAGGTGTCCATGGGAATGAATTCATAAAAAATCCCATAGTCTAGCATTAATAGTAGTTCTTTGTTGGCATTTCTATCCTGGATCGCAAAAAAGCCTTCACTGGCATTGTATATTTCATAATACCTAAAATTTTCTTTAGGTAGTACGGCGTTGTACTGGTCTATGTAGGGGTCAAAATTGACACCTCCGTGGAAATAAACCTCTAGATTAGGCCAAATCTCAAAGAGGTTTGATTTACCTGTTGTTTCCAGTACATTATTGAGTAAAACTAACATCCAGGAGGGAACTCCAGCCAGGCTTGTTACATTTTCTTGAATGGTTTGGTCCACGATAGCCTGCATTTTTAACTCCCAATCTGCCATGAGAGATACTTCATTATTTGGGGTGCTGCTATATTCTGCCCAAAAAGGCATATTGTCTATAAGTATGGCAGAGAGGTCTCCATAAACTGTTGCGTTTTGTTTGTATAATTCTTTGCTTCCTCCAAGGCGCAAACTTTTACCTAAAAACAAATTGGCGTCAGGATTATTATTAAGATACATGCATAATAAGTCTTTACTTGCGGCATAGTGGCAATGTTCAAGAGAGGCTGAGCTCACTGGAATAAATTTACTTTTTGAATTTGTTGTTCCGCTTGATTTTGCAAACCATTTAATAGGGGTGGGCCAAAAAATATTGCTTTCTCCTTTTCTAGCGCGTTCAATTTGTAGATGATTATCCTCATAGGAGCTTACGGGTACTCTTTGGGCAAATTCTCTATAGGTGCTAATAGAGGCAAAATCATATTGTTTGCCAATTTCGGTGTTTTTGGCAGTGTGCAAAAGATGTTCTAGCAGCTCGTTTTGAACATCAATGGGGTATTTCAAAAAAAGTTCTATTTGGTGAAAACGTTTTTTTAAAAACCAAGATGCTAAAGAATTTACTATGGGTATTGGCATATTTTTGCACTATCTTTAAGGTCTAAATGTACAATTTTATTTTATGCAATTCCAGGGCACATTAACAAAAATGAAAACCGAAATAGGAAGTCCAATCCAGTACTACTTGGTATTTGAGAATGATTTTCTACACATAAATCAGCTTCTTGATAAAAAGCTAAGCATATCTTTTTTAGGGTATGAGTGCATGAGTTGTAAAAAGGAGAAAAAAATATACCGCCAGGGCTTTTGTTACGATTGTTTTTTTGAAATTCCTCAAGCTGCAGATTGGATCATACATCCAGAAAAAAGCCAGGCGCATCTTGGTATTGAAGATCGAGATTTAGAGTATGAAAAAGCAGTGCAGCTTACTCCTCATATTGTATATCTTGCCAATAGCGGAAATGTTAAAGTAGGGGTTACCCGTAAAACCCAAATACCAACCCGCTGGATAGACCAAGGAGCTCACAAAGCTCTTGAGATTGCAGAGTTGCCAAATAGGTATCTTGCCGGTATCACAGAGGTTGCTTTAAAAGAGTTTGTTGCAGATAAAACCAATTGGCGCACCATGCTTAAAAATGAAATAAAGGAGCAAGACCTCTCCTCTTGGCGAGATACATTAAAACAATACATACCTGAACAGGCCCTGCCTTATTTTATTGATAACAGGCAAGAAACAAACCTGGAATTTCCAGTGCTTACATACCCCGTCAAACTCAAAACATTAAACCTTGTTAAAACACCAGAGTATACTGGAACACTCAAGGGTATAAAAGGGCAATATCTTATTTTTGATGATGACACCGTTTTTAATGTAAGAAGCAATGAAGGATTTGTTGTATCTATTAATATGTTATAAATTGTCATTCTCAATACTTGATCATGTTTTAAGTACTAACTAGAGGTTAAAATCACACAAAATCATCAAAGATCAGCACACTTTATACTTGGCTTTAGGCACTAATCTAGGCAATAGATTTGAGCACTTACAAAGTGCTGTAAAAGCTATTTTTAAGAGGCTAGGAACCATCACCAACATCTCGGCAGTGTATCAAACACCCGCTCTTGGTTTTGATGGGGCAGATTTTTTAAACTGTGTGCTTGAGCTGCAAACCCGCCATAAGGCTCCAGATGTTTTGGCTGAAATTTTAAACATTGAAAAGGCATTAGGCAGGCAGCGATCAAAAAGTGACGGCTACACCTCTAGGGCTATTGATATTGATATTTTGTTTTATGACACTGCTGTTATTAACCAGGATAACCTGCAGATCCCTCATCCAGAGATTTCTAATAGAAAATTTGTACTCCAACCCCTAGTAGATTTGGCCCCAGAGTTGTTGCATCCTATTTTTCAAAAAACACTAGCAACACTTCTGTTAGAAACCCCTGACTCTAGCGTGATTGAGCAACAAACTAAAATCTTGTCTAACCCCCAAGACGCATATGACTTTTCTAGACTGAACTACATTGCCATTGAAGGAAATATTGGGGCAGGGAAAACCAGCTTGTGTCATATGCTTGCCAATGATTTTAATGCCAAACTCATTTTAGAGCGTTTTAAAGACAATCCTTTTTTGCCTAAATTTTATGAGGACCCCCAGCGGTATGCTTTTGCCTTAGAAATGTCTTTTTTGGCAGACAGGTACCAACAACTTTTGGAAGACATCACACAGTTTGATTTGTTTAATGAATGTGTGGTTGCAGATTATGACGCCTACAAATCTCTTATTTTTGCTAAAGTCACCCTGCAACAGGAAGAATATAATTTATACAAGAAGTTATTCTATTTGATGCATAAAGAGTTGCCCAAGCCAGATGTATACATCTATCTATATCAAAACACCGATCGGCTTTTGGAGAACATTAAAAAAAGAGGACGTGGTTATGAAGAAGGAATTAAGGCAGACTATTTACAAAAAATTAATGATGGATACCTAGAGTTTATAAAAAACCAACACAATGACAGCATTAAAATCATTGATATCTCTGGGCTAGATTTTGTTGAAAACAGGAGTGATTACCTGCTACTTTTAGATCAAATTTTCGCGTAATTAAGACTGTCTTAGGCTTTTATTTTACAGAATAAATCCCAAACAACCACCCCGCAACTCACAGCAATGTTTAAGGAATGTTTGGTGCCGTATTGAGGAATCTCAATTACCCCGTCGCTTTTATTTACAACTTCTTGCTGCACGCCTTTTACCTCGTGTCCCATGACAATTGCGTATTTTTGATTGGGGCTTGTTTTAAAATTCTCTAAAGAAACAGATGCTTGTGCCTGTTCTATACTAGCTATAAATACTCCTTGTCTTTTTAATTTTTGTATCACATCCAGGGTGTTTTCTGCATATTCCCAATCTACGCTGTCTGTGGCTCCTAGGGCTGTTTTTTGGATGTCTTTGTGAGGCGGTTTTGCCGTAATACCACACAGGTATATCTTTTCTATTAAAAAAGCATCTGCGGTTCTAAAAACAGAACCAATATTGTTTAAACTGCGTATGTTGTCTAAAATAATTATAAGTGGCGTTTTTTTTGAGCCCTTAAAGCTTTGGGCGTCTATTCTGCCAAGTTCACTATTTTTTAATTTCCTGTTTTTCATATCACAAAAATACTTTTTTTATGCGAGGCTTTCTCTCAAAGAAATATTACTTGGCTTATAGCCTTTCTAAATATGTATAAAAAGCTATTTTTACATTTGTACTAATACTACATAAAATGTCTAAAGCCAAAAAGGTTACCCCTTTAATGAAACAATACAATGCCATCAAGGTAAAATACCCTGATGCATTGTTACTTTTTAGAGTGGGAGACTTTTATGAAACTTTTGGCCAGGATGCTGTAAAAGCCGCAAAGATTTTAAACATTACTCTTACGGCAAGAAACAATGGTGGCGAGCAAACACCCTTGGCTGGGTTTCCGCACCATTCTGTAAACACCTATCTGCCAAAGCTTGTTATGGCAGGGTGCAGAGTAGCTATTTGTGATCAGCTAGAAGATCCAAAACAAACTAAAACCATTGTAAAAAGAGGCGTTACAGAGCTTATAACTCCCGGAGTTGCCCTTAACGATGGTATACTAGAGGCTGGTTCAAATAACTTTTTAGCTGCCGTTCACTTTACCGCAGGCAAGGGCAGTACATTTAAAAATTCTCAAAAAATTGGAGTGTCTTTTTTAGATATTTCAACGGGAGAGTTTCTAAGTAGTGAGGGAAACGCATCATATGTAGATAAGCTATTACAAAACTTTAACCCTAGCGAGGTGCTTTTTAGCAAACAAAAAAGAAAGCTATTTTCTGAGACCTTTGGAGATCATTTCCAGGTGTTTCATCTAGAGGATTGGGTATTTCAGAAAGACTACGCTTTAGAGACACTGCACAATCACTTTGATACTAAAAATTTAAAAGGCTTTGGTGTAGATCATCTTGAGCACGGCACTATAGCTAGTGGAGCTGCCTTGCATTATCTAGCAGAAACACAGCATAACAAATTAAAACACATTACTAAAATAGCCCGTATTGCTGAAGACCAATACGTATGGATGGACCGTTTTACCATACGCAATCTAGAGCTGTATCACAGCCACCAGCAAAACGCGGTAACCCTTTTGGATGTTATAGATAAAACCATCTCACCTATGGGCGGCCGCATGTTAAAGCGGTGGATGGCTTTACCCCTTAAAAATAAGGAGGCCATTACAAGGCGTCATGAAGTGGTTAGTTACCTACTAGAGCACAGCCAGCAGCTTGACAAAATACAAACCAACATAAGGCGCATCGGAGATTTGGAGCGTTTGATATCAAAGGTGGCTACCTTAAAAATTAGCCCACGTGAGGTGGTGCAATTAAAAAACTCTTTAGAGGCTATAGTACCTATAAAACAGCTTTCTCAAAATAGCGATAACCCATCACTTGCTCTGTTGGGCGATCAGTTAGAGCTATGTGAAGACCTGAGGTCTAAAATTAAACAAACTCTAGATGAGCAGGCGCCAGTACATATTTCAAAAGGCAATGCTATTGCCCATGGGTTTAATGAGGAACTGGATGATTTAAGAGCCATCGCTCAGGGAGGAAAACAATACCTAGATCAGATGCTTGCAAGAGAAACCCAGCGCACCGGTATAAGCTCTTTAAAAATTGCTAGTAACAATGTATTTGGGTACTATATTGAGGTGCGCAACACCCACAAAGATAAAGTACCCCAAGAGTGGACACGCAAGCAAACCCTTGTAAGCGCAGAGCGATACATCACAGAGGAGTTAAAACAATACGAGACAAAAATTTTAGGCGCCGAGGAGAAAATTGCCGTCCTAGAGCATACTATTTTTAATGAACTGCTGGAGTGGATGCTTACTTTTATTGCGCCAGTGCAACAAAACGCCAAGCTTATAGCAGAGCTGGATTGCCTTTGTAGTTTTGCCCTGCAAGCAACTCTCTCAAACTATACCAGGCCTGTTTTTGACGAAACCACAGATTTGGAGATAATAGCGGGGCGTCATCCAGTGATAGAAAAACAACTACCGCCAGATGCTCCATACATAAGTAATGATGTTTTTTTAGACCAACAAGGCCAACAAATTATCATGATTACGGGCCCCAACATGAGTGGTAAGAGTGCTATTTTAAGGCAAACAGCCCTAATTGTACTGCTAGCACAAATGGGGAGCTTTGTGCCTGCCACTAAGCTGCGCATGGGAGTGGTAGATAAAATATTTACGCGTGTTGGTGCCAGTGATAACATCTCTATGGGAGAGTCTACCTTTATGGTAGAGATGAATGAAACTGCTAGTATTCTAAACAATCTTAGCTCTCGCAGTTTAATACTTTTGGATGAAATAGGGCGGGGTACCAGTACCTATGATGGAATCTCCATTGCCTGGGCTATTAGCGAATACTTGCACGAGCATCCAAGCAAAGCTAAGGTTTTGTTTGCAACTCA
>Ga0209193_1001319_pt1 | contig 13059 bp, 24 predicted proteins | sample COGITO_mtgs_1003_FD_185515 | JGI IMG/M metagenome (GOLD analysis project Ga0209193, IMG submission 185515) | Pelagic marine microbial communities from North Sea - COGITO_mtgs_100330 (SPAdes) (version 2) | ecosystem: Environmental > Aquatic > Marine > Epipelagic ... | reverse complement strand
CTCCTGAACTGTTGCGGCGCTTTTTGGTTAGGTTCCAGGTTCTAGCGTCCTCCCAAAGTCCATGTTCATAGCAGTTAGCCCCCATGTCGATAACTGTAAAGTCTAGTTTCCCGCTGTAGGTCCTACTCCCCCGCCCGGTCATCTGGAGCCACAAAGGTAGGCTTTTAGTTGCTCGGTTTACTATTATTGCCTCTATACTTGGCTCGTCGTACCCTGTTGTAAGGACTGAGCAATTAGATAGTATTTGAAAGTCGCCGTTTTTAAAGCCCTCTAATAACTGCCTACGTTCCCCCGTTGGTGTTTGTCCGTCTAAGTGTCTAGCGTCGTACCCGGCCGCCTTTAGCGCCTCTACTGTCTTTTTAGAGTGGGCGACGTTTACGTTAAAAATTAGGGTCTTTTTATCTTTTGCGAATTTCTCAAAGTTGGTAACTAACCCCTCGTAAAGTCTTTGCTTGTCAAATTCTTGATATAGTGCTTTGTTGTTATAGTCTCCTCCTGTCATTTTAACGGCGCTTAGATCAATTTTAGCGGCGTAAGTTCTACACGGTACTAGGTACTCCTCATAGAGTAAAGCCCCGATGGTCGTCGGCTCTACTATATTGTCGTATAGTTCGTGTAGTGAGGTTTGCGCTCCGGTCCTAACTGGGGTAGCTGTTGCGCCTATTATTAGAGGGTTAAACTCGCTTTCTCTGTAGCGAGTTATAAGGCTGTCAAACGTGGAAAGGTGGGCCTCATCAATTATTATTAAATCTACGTCGGGTAGTTCTCGCCGGCGCAAAGTGTCCATTGAGGCAACAAAACAGGTTTTAACCCCTTGTTTTTGTCCTGGGGCTATTACCGTAAATTTTAACCCTAATGTTTTCAAATAGTCTTGTACTTGATTTATTAGCTCAATCCTGTTACATATAATCATTACCCTTTTACCCTTACTTAAAGCTGAGTTAGCTATAGTAGTAAATACGTAACTTTTTCCTGACCCAGTCGGCATACAAAGGATTTGACTTTTATAACCTCTAGCAAATCCAGCCCGTAGGCTTTGTATAGCTTGATCTTGATATGGTCTAGCTGTTTTCATATCCATTTCCAAGTTGATTTTCTTATAATTGAACCTATACAGCCTGACGAAACATTAAACTTATAAGCTAACTCTTTATAGGTAATCAAGCCCTTTTTGTAACCCTCTCTTATTTGAATAACCTGTGATTTGGTTAATTTATTAAAATTATTTTTAGCTCCTCGCCTTGTAAAGCTATTTTGTAGTCCTGTGTCGTAAGCGTGTTGCCTGTTTTCTGACAAAGTGGCCCATTCTAAGTTATTAATATTGTTATCGTTTTTAACTCCATTAATATGGTTAACTTGAGGCTTATTTTCTTTGTTATCAATAAAGGTTGTAGCTACTAATCTATGAATATTTTTAGTTTTACCGTTTTGGCTCTCTTTCAAGTTAACCCTATAGTACCCGTCTTTGTCTGGTATTTCCTTTAAAATAATTCCTTTAATTTTTCTAAATCCGTACCTAGACTTAACCTCCCTATCCAAACTCTTAACCCTCCCTAAGTTACTAACTTTATAAGCTCCCTCGTACCCTTTTACGTCTTTCCAAATTTCTACCATAATTAAATTAATGCAAAAAGCCACTCTAGTAAGGTGGTCGGAATACCTTAAAAGAATAGCTTTTTAAATAAATGTTTTGAAGTTCCGACCTTCTGAGTAGCTAATATACGGATAATAAAATAATAGTTATAACAGTTACTAAAATAAAAACCATAACCCCGACTTCTAGCCAGGTTATGTAATAGGTTTTACGCTTGTTTTTTTTCATAATTATAGTGTTTTACTCCATTGTTCCGCCATTGCTTTAGCTATTCCTGGAAATGTTTTACTTCTTAATTTTGCTCTCTCGTCTTTTGGTAGTTTCCAGGCGTCCGCGTACCATGCTGGCATAGTTTTACCGCTTTTAAATTCCGCTCTAGGTGGAGGAGTTACCACGTTTGTAGGCTTTAACTCTGGTAGCCCTTTTAACCATAAACAAGTCTTTTTTTCAAAAGCATCCCCAAACTGATAAGGGTTTATAATTTGGTTTGGTTTCCGCCATTCGCTAGACATTACGCCTACAGGGTTCTCTATAGCTATCCTTGGACAGTATGCATTAGCAAATAGCATAAAAAACTTAATAGCCTCCTCTCTATCTTTATGTCTTTTAATCGCCTTATCTCCGTATCTCTCAATATTAAACCATCTATTACCCGTAACCGTCAAATAAGTACAAGGCGGAAAGGCTATAATTAAATCCCATTTTTGAGCTAATAACTCTGTTACGTCTTGCTGTAAATGCCATTCAGGGTGGCCTCCGCTACTAGGTAAAATATCACAACTATAGGCCTCGTGTCCTAGTTTTCTAAACTCTTTTGTAACCGCTTGGCTCTCCTCACAAGCTAATAATACTCTCATAACTTTTCTTTATTTTAATTAATGTTTTTTCGTTATCATACTCTAGTATAGGCTCATCCGGGTAAAGGTTATAGTTAGCCATATAGTGTCTAACCATAATCTCTAAGTTATCCGGGTCCCTGTGGTTTTTAACAACTATAGACCTACCTACATTATTCCTAACATAGGCGGTCATAGCGTTAAACTTTTCTCGGTCTATTCCTAGAGCCATTACTTAGCGCTTAACTCTGTTAGTAGCTCATTGTAGTACTTTTGAGCGTATTTGTGCCGCCTTTTAACCTCGTCCTCGTATCCGTCCTCTAGCTCAATTACTGAGGAGGTAGTAACATACTTAGCAAGTAAAACCCCTTCTTTTTGCTTGTGGATAGTTTCGTTATCGTAGCTACTTAAAAGTGTTTCGGGTGTGTCTGTAAAGCAATAATCTATATAAGCCTTTTTATATCCCCAAAGGATACAATAGCCTTTTTGTTGGTCCACGTATCCGGCCTCTTTAGCTTTTTGGTCTACGTCTGCGGTAAATGCCGGGAAAGTTTCTAAACTCCAGGCGTTTTTAATGTCTCGGATAGTCTTATTTTTATCGTCGTTAATATCACACTCGCCCGAGAGTATCCCGTTTTTCTTCCGCTCCTCGTTTTTCGTGTATTCGGTCCCTAATTGAGAGTTTAATAGCTCTATAGCTATGTCCTCGTTTTGGTTCCCTTTGTCCATATACTTAGTATTAATTTCCGACTTAAAGCCGTAAAACTCCTCTTTAGCTAACTCCTTTAGCCATGTTTTACACGTAGCGGAAAGGTTAACTACGTCTTTGACTTTTTTTTCTTCGGCTGCCTGGGCTTTTAAGTCTAATATTTTTGTATGGGCCTTTAAAGCTGTTTTAGTTTCCTTGTTTGCTATAGCCTCGTATTTTTCCCGCGCTATCTCTAAAGCCTTTAAAGTTTCCTCGTACTTTTGTAGGTTTGTTTTCCCCTTGCCGTTACTCATTAGCTTGTGAAGGCTTGAGCATCTTATAGTTAGTTTTTTCATGTTTTTGTATTAAAGGGGACCCGAAGGCCCCCGGGTTATTAAAAAGGAAGGTCAGTAGCCTCGTCCTCTACTTCCGCCTCAGGTGCTTGAACTGGTGCCACCTCAGCGCTAAAAGTCTTAGTAATTAACGCCTCAAAAAATTCAAGCTGAGCGCTGTCGTCCCAAACCTCTTGGCCTTTAACCTTTATTTTTTCCATCCTAGGCAGCCCGTTAGGGTTTTCCTTCGTGTAGTGGCTAAGTAATTTACTACCCCCTTGGTAAGGCACTAAGTAACTGTTAAAGCGTCCTGTCTCTTTATTCTCTATGTTATAGCCTTTAAGAACTACGTCTTTAGCAAAGTCGATCACTGGAAGGCGTGAAAGGAACCCTTTAGCTGGTCCGCTAGATAGTGGCAAACTCAATTTAACCTTACTATCAGGCTCTAACTCTGTGGACACGTCTATAAATATGTGTAAACGTTGCCCGTACTCTCCGGCCTCAGTTTCAATGTTATAAATCTGCCCCTCGTAAGTGTCAAAATGTAACTCGTGTACTAATTTACCTGCGTTAGGTCCTTTTTTAAGCTCTCTTGGTGTTGCTCCTGGGGTGTCCTCTTGGACTCTTTGGACGAATTTCCCTGACATAAAAGAAAGGTATTTTAACCCTCCGCTCTGTGTGTTTGTTGCTCCTCTACTCATAATTTTTACTTGTTTATTATTTCTGCTAGCTCCTCGACGTTTTTTAATATTTTTAAGTCTTGGACCTTGCCGTTAATTGTATTGCTAACTCTAACCCTGTTAGCTTTAGGGTGTCTAGTCATATATAGGGGAATAACCCCGGTCGGCAGTCTAGACTTTGCCTTTTCAAGTCTTGTTAAAAACTCTACTTTTTCAATTTTCATGGTATGAATTTGGTTTTAAAGTGAATACATCGTGAATAATTGGAGCGTATTTATAATGTCGTTTCATTATATCAGCCCGCTCCTGGGCTACTGGGTTTAAGTAAGTAACCTCTTGGCCCTTTCTTAACTTAGCCACTTGGGCGCCCGTTGCTTTTATTTTTTGTTGTCTTTTAGTCATGGTTACAAAGATAGTTATTTATAGGGTTCTACCAAAAAAAACTTACTTTTTCTTTCGTACAAAATAAAGTTTACTAAACATTTGGTAAACTCAAATATTTAAGTTTATATTTGCCTTACCCCTCGGGACCGTTCCCAGGGTTAAAACTTAAAACATGGTGAACACAATTTTAATAATAGCGGCCCTTTCTTGGTTAGCTGTATCAATTTACGACGAATCTAAAACTTATAAAAATGAGGATTAATTATTTTGCGCTACCCGGCCTAGTAGGGTTAAAAAAGTTAAAAGTCTTATCTATTAAAACAATAGTGCTGGACGAGTTAGGGGTTTCCTGGGAGGCTGTTATTAGCGACGATAGGACCACGCCACTACCTGACGCCCGTAAGGTGTTAGCTTACTTTATAAAAAAGTACTGCGGTAAAATTACTACGGTGGCTTTAGGTAAGTTGATGAAAAGGGACCACGCTACTATATTATACTACTTTCATAAGGTAGACCACTTTAAGACGTACGACCATGAATTTAGAGAGAAATTAAATAGAATAGAGTTAAAAATTAATAACCATAATTACACTGTAAAACATGAACAAAACAAGTAAAGAACTAGTAAACGCCTTAGAGGCTGCCGGTATCACTGAGGACTACCGCCTTAAAATTTTAATAGCTATTGAAACCGAAAAGCTAGCGGCTGAGGTGGCTATTTTAAAGGATATGAAAGCGAATTTTGAAACCATTAAAACTGAATTACCATGAAAGGAAATTTTTTACTATTTGAGTGGGACCACTATTACCCCTCGGGAGGTTATAACGATTTTTTTAATAGTTACGAAACTTTAGAGGAGGCTTTAGAGGTAGCCCAAACTTTAAAGCAAAGTAGGAGTTATACTACTTTTTTATTTATGATATATAACTCTATTCAAGAAAAAATAGAAATTACTAACCAAGAGGTAGAGCCTTGGCGTTTAGACACTAAAGAGCAAAGGTATATATTTAAAAAAACTAAATTAATTGAATTATGAAAGGAAAAAAGCTGAAAATTAAGCGCCCGTTAATAGTCTTTGATCTAGAGACTACGGGCTTGAGTCCTCAAAATGATAGGATAGTAGAAATAGCGGTAATTAAGAAACACCCAGGAAGAAAAAAAGACGAGGTAAAGACTAGGCTAATTAATCCCGGTTGCCCAATTCCTGAGGAGGTGGTAGCTATCCACGGGATAACTGACGAGAAAGTTAAGGGAGCGCCTACCTTTAAACAAGTGGCTAAGGGCTTAGCTGAGTTCATTAAGGGCTGCGACGTGGTAGGCTATAACTCTAACCGCTTTGATGTACCTTTTTTACTTGCTGAGTTTGAGCGCTCGGGAGTAATGGACGCCTTTAAGGACGTGGAATTTATCGACGTGTTTAACTTATACTCAAAGTTTAACCCTAGGACCTTAGAGGCTGCCTACGCGTCGTACTGCGGTAAAAGGTTAGATGCTCATAAGGCTGAGGCTGACGCCCGGGCTACCTTTGAAGTATTAGAGGGTATTTTAAACGAGCATCACGGGGAAATTAAGGACGAGACAGTTAGTGGCCTAGCTGAGTTATCTAAGAAGAAAAAAGGCCTTGATATTTTAGGGGTAGTTATTCAGTCTGAACGCGGCCCAGTGTTTAGCATTGGGAAACATAAAGGCTCTTTAGTGTCGGACTGCCGTCCTTATTGCGACTGGCTTATTAATGTGAGTGACTTTAGCGCTAACACCAAAGCGGTAGTTAGAGGGATATTAAAAGGGAAGGCGTGAAAACCCCCCTAAATTGTAAGTCTTATTTAGCAAATCATAGCCTAGTGTAAAAACTAGGCTTTTTTTTGTCCTCAATGCTACCGACGGCGTAAAGCTAAAATTACTAGAATTAGCCCCAGCAACCGCCCCTACATAAAACTCGTATTTGTCACGCTCTTTTACAGTAACTATTGACTCTTTAAAAGTGTCTACTCTAGTAATGTATTTAGGAAATAAAGGTTTATAAGTAAAGGAGCTACTAATTAGCTCACCTTTTACCTTAGCTGTTACTATTGCACCGTCTAGCAGTGTATCACTAAAGTTGGTTATATAAGTCTTAACGGTGTCCCCTTCGTGGCTTACCTCCTCTGTAAATCCGTCCGGCTCTCGGTCCTTATAAACTACTCTAACCCTCTCAATTTCCACTGTGTCCGGTTTCCCCTCAATGTAGACTAGGACAGTATCCGAACTAATAACTTTATCCTCTCCTGGGTCTTGCTTATCATTGTTGCACTTGTTTAAAATAACTAGGCAAAGTATTGCAATTATCCCGAAAAAAATAAAGTCTTTAATCACTTCTTATTTGTTAATTTGTCGATCAGTGGCTTTGAATACCTTTCGGCTAACCTTATTAAGTCATAGCCCGCAAACCCAATAATAAAATCACCTGCAAAATGCCAGTTAGTAACCTCAGGGAACCACTTAGGCGCTAAGTAGTCTATTACTAGCTCAGGAATAAAAAGAGCCATTACAAAAGCTGTAAATAAGTGGCCGCCCCATCTTACTATATGCCTACCGTCGAAGTATTTTTTTAGGCTAAAGTCTTTTTTTTGCGCTGCCTTATTCTTTAAAGCTATAGTTAACCTAACTAGGCCAGCTAATAATATTAGTAATATGTCCCAAACATCAACTATAAAAGGGTGGTTTTCAATCATTTTTTTCTTTTTTTCTTCCGCTTAGGTTTAACCTTAGGCGTGTTAGTGTTGTCTACTTTAGCCGGCTCAATTTTCGGCTTAACCGGCTCCTTAACCACTGCTTTAGGCTTTACCTTAGGCTTAACCTTTGGAGCAAATAGCCCGCAGCTTAAAGCCTTTTCAATTGTTTTTAAGTGAGCGTTAACGATTTTACAAGTTCCCGCGTAACTCATCATAAGCTCAGCGTCCGCCCTTGTATCCATAAAAAAGGACTCAGTTAATATAGCTGGGCAACTTGTTTTCCTTAATACGTAAAAATTAGCCTCTTTGTCCTTGTCTCCGTCGGTTAGATCAACTCTAGCCGCTTTGTTTGGGAACTCCTCAGCCATTGCGTCCATGTAAAACTCTGCTACTACGTCACTTTTAGTTTGCCCTTTAGAGGTGTAAACTTCAAAACCTGTTCCGCCTCCGCCGTTTCCGTGGACACTAATATAAATAGCTTTTCCCTTCCACTTACTCGCTAACTCATTAGCTACCCTAACCCTTTCGGCTAGTGGTGTGTCTTGTGGTCCAGGAACTAGAACGTGGTGAGGTATCCCGAGGCTCTTTAATTGATAAGCTAGCTTTTTAACTATCTCACGGTTAAAGTGGCCCTCGTAAATTGTGAAACCGTCCTCAAAGGTGTGCATTTTTGCCGGGGCTGTTGTATATTTCCCCTTGTCTAGTCCTCCGTGGCCGTTGTCTAGTATTACTAAAATATCTTTTTCCATGTGTTTAGTCTTTTTTACCGTTCTTTAGTTTGCTAATTTGCTCAATCGTTACTATTCCTAGGAGTAGCAACACAAATAAAGAATCTATTGTTAATATTTCTATTATAAATTCGTAGTCCTCTCTTAAAAAGGCGTGTTTAAGCCATGAGGCGTGCACGAATATAACGCAAACCATAACCACTAAGACGGTTATTTTACGCGCTGAAAAACCTGTATTTTTGTTATTGTCTAAGGAGCCAATTAAGCCCCTGTAGATTTCTGAAATTTTAGCTTTTATTTTCATTTGTTTTTATCTCTACATGAGCAAATTAGCCCGCCGTCCTCTAGAGCGGTTAAAGTTAAAGCCTCCTCTATTTTTGTTACTCCGTCCTTACAAGTAGCTACCGCCTCCCCTTTCCAAAAGCCATTTTTTTCTACCTCTGGAAAAATAGTATTAATTAGTCTGTCTGTGTCTTTTTCTGTATATAGTATAGTCCAGGACTTACCTAATAACTCGCCTTTATCATAGCCAAACATTTTCTCGTGAGCTTCGTTTATATAGGTATATTTTCCGTTTGAGTCTAGTAGGGCTATCCCGTCTGTAGCTACATTAATAGCCGCTATAAGTTTGTTATTAAAGTCTATTAACTCGCCAAGCTCCGCCCCTAACTTAGCAATTTTAGTTATCCTATGGTCTGAAAATCCTGTTTTCATTTTTTTAAGAAAAATATAATTATACCTACTACTAACTCTACTCCTATTAATATCCCTATGGTTTTACTCCACGCGCTTTTTTGAATATATATTTCGTCTTTACTCTCTTTCATTTGCGGAGGGCTCCAAACGTCCGTAACGTCCTTTTTCCACTCCTTATGCTCTTTTATTACGTGCTTGGCTTGGCTTATCTCGTTAACGTCCTTTTGTAGCTCGTTAAGTTGCTTACTTACTTCGCTTTTAAACTCCTTAATCTCGTTAGAGTTCCGCTCTAGTAGGTCTAAAATTAACTCCTGGTATTTTCCAAAATCGGACATTATACTAAAATAAAGAAAAAAAAAGGTTGTTTTGTTAGTTGGTCTATATTCTTGTACCTGTTGCAATAGCGTTAAAAGTACTTAGCCCAGTTAAGTCGTCTTGTACTCTAAAAATAATACGATCATTCGTTCCTTTACGAAGTCTTAACCCCCAAGGCAAGCCGTAAATTTCGGTCATATCTATATTAGGTAAGTAGCTTTTTTCTGTTCCACCTCCTGAAACATCAGCAAGGTAGGCAAGTACTCCGTCACCAATTGCGCCCGTGTCTGACGCTATACGAATAAACTCTTTGTTTGTTTTTATTCCTTCGTGTAGAGTATAATCGGGGTCTTTTTGATTAACCCACAACCAAGCAACCCCGTTAGTTAACTCAGGCAAAGCCCCAAATTTATTTAAGGCTGGTGTTCCGCCGTCTCCAATTTCACAAGTAATATATTTTATATAAATGTCCTCTTCTTGGTGAGCGCCTATATAAAAGTCTACAAAGTTAGTTGAGCCGTCAACCGCCATAATATTAGAGCCTGTCTCACCTCCGTTATCGGTAAAGTATTGCCTAAAAGGTAAAGCTGTCAACTCTTCGTCAATTGGTGGGTGTTGGTGTATTACTACACTAATCTCGCCCTCTCCATTTACTTTTATTTGTTGACCGTCTGCCCCTATTATCTTAGCAGTAACCATTTTAAGTCAAATCTTTTAATGTATCAATAAAGAGCCCTAAACCGATTTGCACATTCATAGCAGTGTTACCCGTTGGAGGTGTTACATCAAAACCTATTGAGCTTCCTTTAGGTAATACAATGTCTCCCACTATGATAGGCGTTCTGCTTTTTGATTGAACGATTGAAGAAATTAATTTTGTTCCGTCCGTAAAAGTGTTGCCCTCAGCGCCTTTATAAACTAAAGTGTTATCTTTTAATGTAAGACTAGAGCCGAAGTTTCTGTTAACTCCCGCCATTTCAGCATCTACCGCACCGCTTATAATTGTTCCCGCTGTAGGGTTTTTTAATACGTCTACAGTAATGTCTCCGTTTGCGTTAGACGATCCGAAAATATAAAACATAGCAGTTATAACTATGTCAAAATCCTCGTTGTTTTTCATATAAAAACAAGCTGACTTGTTAGCAGTCGTTAAGCTAAACGTTCCAGTATTAACGCTGTAACCGTTTCCTAGTTCAACTTCTTGTTCACTTCTTCCGAATGTGATTGCGTCAACGTGTAGTCTTTTGTGTTCGTCAACTTTTGCCCTGTAGCCATTTCCTGAGCCGTCTAAAATTTCTTCTGCCATGATATTATATTTACTTGTTATTATTCGTCGTTGCCTATTTTCCTTAGTATTTTATTAGTCTTTTTTTGCTCTTGTATTAACTCGCTTAGTAAGTTTTCGCTTCTAGTAGTGTTTAATTTAACCGCTGAAAGTGTCGCCTCGCTGCTAAAATCCTTAGCCTCTAGTAAAGTTAGTAAATCCTTAACTAATATTTGGGTCGTTTCCGTGCTAAAGTCCTTAGCGTTTAAATTAGTTAGGCTAGTGTCTACGTTTAATAGTGTAGCCTCCGTAGCTAGGTCCGCCTCTAAAAGGTTAACACAAATATAAAGCGGGTCCGTGTCTGCGTGTAGCGTCGTGTCATACTCAAGTGTTAAAACGTTAGCCGCTAAGGTGCCAAAAGCCCCATTAGTAGCCGGGTTAAATATAACCTCCCCGCGCTCGCCGTTTACTATTGGCTTGACTTGTTCAATGTCGTTAATAGTTATCCCTGTGATCGTTACCGTACCCGCCGAAGCGTCAAAACTATAACTTCCTATATCTACTCCTATTTGTGCCATGTTAACAGTTATTTAATGTATTAGCCGCCCAAATATCCCCAAAGGTAGCGCCTCCACCTCCTCCGGCTGGCGTCGTAAAATTCCCCTCACCGTCTAAGTATTTAGTATTGTCACTAGGTAAAGCCGGTACAAAGGTTTTAACTCCCTCGGTTATGTCGTCCGTGTCGTCTATGTTTTTTTGAAAACTATTAGTTATTTTAGGCGTTGCCGCTAATGTACCAGGACTAACAAACTTATCAGTAACCACCCCAGTATCTACCTCGCTTTGTGTAGCCTCTGCCGCTGAGTTTTGGAATATCCACTCTGTACCGTTAGAGTAATAAGCCCCTCTAGGGTAGTAATTACCCCCTAAGTTACCTGGGAGCCATTGCGTCCCTTGTGCGTTCTCTACAAACCAAATAAATCCCGTCTCATCCGCTGCCGGTGGTAGTGCCGCAAAGTTAGCCACTGAGTCCGTAGAACCGCTACCGCCTCCGTTTCCGTCCTCCGCTAAAGTATATATATACCCCATAATTACCCGCTAACTCGTCCGTTTTCTGACATATCAATAACCGCCGAAAGTGTTCCGGTAGTCGCTGCGTCAATTTCTATCTTAATATAGTCACCTCTAAAGTTGTTAGCCTCTACCCCGTCGCTGTCACTAGCTGCGGTAATTGGGACTTCTAAAATACATTTACATTTTTTATCATGTAGTACCTTTTGAATCCACGGCCCGCCTTTTTGAGTAGACGCGTAAACCCTAACCGCTGAGGACCCAGTTAACCCGGTCCACCACCACTGTAGCAAAAAGCCAAAATTAGCGTTTAGTTTATACTCCCAAACTAAAGGGCTAGACATATCCGCATTAGTAAAAACCTCTACTTTTCTAGTCTGTGGCATTTTCTTTAATCATTTGCTCCAGGACCTCTATAGCTCCAGTACATTTTATAAATACCTCTTTAGCTTGCTCCTGTTGTGCTTTTAGTTGCTCAATTCTTTGCTCTAGCGTTAACTCCTCTTTTGTGTTTTCCATGTTACAAATTTAATTAAATTCCACTAATAACCGCTGTAAAACCTAAGCCTTCTAAATATGCTTTTGTTTCATCGTGTGCTACTTGAATAGTCTGATCTTTGTAAGTCACTGGCTCTACGTCATTTGCTAAGTCGTACCATTTAGCTTTAGAATTAAAACCATCAACGTTAATTGTGTTTTTCGGGTCTGCTTCAAAAGCTGCTAAGTTTTCATAGACATACAAAGCCACCTGTAAACGTTTGCCGTCTTGTGGGGCTGTGAACTCTAATCTAGTTAATACGTCTGTTAGTTCTACGCTAGTACCTTTAAAAGTTACTTTTGCTGTTTCTGTGCTTGTAATTGTAATCATTGTTTTTTGTTTAATTTTAACTTGCTGCAGTTATTATTCCGTTTGTTATTGTAAAGTTCGTATAAGATCCCGTACCCGTAAAACCTGCCACCCCTTTGGTATATAAAGCACCATCATTTCTAACCTCAAACAAAGAAACTCTTGTACTATCTTCAACCATGAAACCTTTAGTACTTACTAATTGGTCAGACCCCCGAACCTGAAGTCTTGCAACTGCCGCTGCTGCTGCTGAACCTGAAGTACCAAATCCGATTCCAGTATTTCCATTTAGCCATAAATTACCATCATTATGTAATCTTAATAACTGAACTTGTGAATCGTTTTCACACCATAGATTGTAAGAACTAGCTGCAGACCTAACATTTAATTTTGCAGTTGGTGAAGTACCACTAACAAAACCTAAACCTAAATTTCCTAAAGCTAAAATTCCACCAGCGTTATTAATAGTGAATAAACCTGCCCTAGTGCTATCCTCAACTCTAAAAGCTATAACACTGCCCGACTGGTCAACTCCTCTAACTTGAAGTCGTGCCGTTGCTGGACTACCTGCCGCACCTGAAAAACCAAAACCTATTCCAGTATTCCCGTAAAGCCATAAATTACTAGCATTATCTATTTTAAAAGAATCAACTCCCGAACTATTTTCAACTAAGAAAGCTGTTGTTAAAGCATCTGCCCCACCACCTTTAATAGTTGTTTGTCCACCGCTAAGGTTAAGGGCATTGCCTCCCATTGTAACAGTCCTAGAAGCCGTTAAAGTTCCGTCTGCTGTGTAGATATTATCACCTCCTAAAAAGTCACTAGCTACCACTTTTTTAAGTACACCAGCGTCATTAACTAGGAGTTCCATTGTACCCGAAGCCGTTATAAGTGGTTTATTACTTACTGCTA
>Ga0209193_1001318_pt1 | contig 13064 bp, 10 predicted proteins | sample COGITO_mtgs_1003_FD_185515 | JGI IMG/M metagenome (GOLD analysis project Ga0209193, IMG submission 185515) | Pelagic marine microbial communities from North Sea - COGITO_mtgs_100330 (SPAdes) (version 2) | ecosystem: Environmental > Aquatic > Marine > Epipelagic ... | reverse complement strand
AAAAAGACCTCGAAGTCAACAATATTAGCCAGAACTTTTCCTATTTCTTCGTTAATGATTGGAAGACGATCTTTGATGATATTGTATGAAATTCCATTGGCGTGCATACACCGCATAAACATTTCATAAGCAACCCACTTGTTTTCATAGCCCTTATACTCTTCCAGTTCTTTCTCGATGTTCTTTATGATTTGGGCGGTTGATCCCTGCTCAATAAGACATTCTTGCAACTGCTCATTACATTTAGTATATACTTCTCGCAGTTGGGATAACTTTGTTTCAAGTGCTTTCTTTTCTCTCGTAAGTGTTCCAAGGTTCTCAATGGCTTCTCTGTTTTCTTCATATTCCGCTTCCTGATTTCTTAAACTTTCTATTTGATTCTTTAAAAGATTCAACTTGTCTTTATTAGACGATAGCTCCATAGATTTTATTTCATTTTGATTCTGTAATTGATCAATATCTTGAGAAAATTTATTGTGTCTCTCGATATTAGAAGCAATCACTTCTGGATTTATAAAGTTTATTTTTTCTTGTATGTCTGCGACAAACTCTTGTAATTCCTCAATCATTTTTGTTGTGGGCATTATTTTGTTTGAAGCTTCGTGAGCATCTTTTACAAACTGATTGCTTACACAATACTTGCAGTTGGGGTCATATTGGTGTTCGTCAAGAAGCTTGACTTTTGATTTCAAGTTTTCTAATACTTTTGTTTGCTGGTTTAGCTTTAATGTTATTATTGATTTTCGTTCTTTGTGAGTTTTACAAGTTTCATTTAGAGAAACAAGTTGCTCATAATTCAAATCATCAAGAACCATTTTATATTGTTCTACAAACTCTTCATTATTTGATATTTCTTTTTGAAGATCGATGTTTTCATGTAAAATTCTCTTAACATCTTCTTCTTTAGAAACAATATCGGCCTTAACTTTATCAATATCAATTATCTCCGCTGGTATTGAAGATATAATATCTTCTACTTCTTTTAGTTTGCTGGTGAAAGATTCAACTGATTTTGTTGTCTTCTGGCATTGTTTTTTCTTATTCTCAATTGCTTCAACAATTTCTTCTAAAAGTTCTTGATTTTTGGTTATCTCTTCAAGATAATTCTTTGCTTCAAACTTCTTAATTAAAGTTTTAATGTCAGCGGAGTCCTTTTTGGCTAATTTAAACTTCTGATCGAAGATATCCAAGTCAAGGAATTTAGCAATAATCTCTTTCCTCTTCGTCGAACCTTCTTTGATAAATGATAGGGAGTCAAGCTGTGAGGCCATAGAGGTTAGTAGGAAGTCGTCAATCGTACCAAACTTCCTTCTGATATTAGCATCGGTCTCGTTGCGAGTGGTTCCATTTAAACTCTCATCAACTCCACCAATTTCTTTTGTAAAATCAAGATCAACCTTTGCTTCGATTGTTTCCTTGCCTTTTAGCTTTCTTGTATACTTGTTCAGATTGCGAGCAATCTTATATGTCGCATTATCTGATTCTATTTCAAGAAGAATTTTGGCATCTTGTTTGTTCTGATTGATTATGTGGACGTTTTTTCTTTCATTTTTAGAAGTTGTATTATACATTCCGTATAAAACACTATCAATAATAGAAGATTTACCGGAGTAGTTCTTACCAAAAATACCCACGATACCATTAAGTCGATCAAAATTGATAGTGTTCTTTTCGCCATAGTTAAAAAGATTGTCCCAAGTCGCACTCTTAAGTTTCCAAATAACATTTCTTGTTATCTCCTCGTTTTCTTCAACGGTTTGATTGTATTTTCTGTTTAATTCCAATACCTTATCCATGATTCCATCATCGAGTTCCATATCTTTAAGGTATTTTCTAATATATTTCTCTTGTACTGTGATATCTCGAAGGTTTTCTTTCTTTAAAGCATCGGAAAGGTTTGTCTTTTCGTTACCTTTGTAGCCCGTCTTGACACTAAATGAAACACTTATTGGTCGCCACTTAACCTTGGCAAAATCCATCGCTCTTTTCATTTTAATTGGAGGTATAAGATTAGAACCAATTAAACGCAAGCGACAACCTACAGGAACATCAACTTTTGGTAATTGTCCTGTCTTGGTTAACACGACATTAACAAACGGACGAGGGTTGTTAAGCTTGTGAAATTTAACCTTAAAATCTGTTTTGTCGTTAATGTGCCACATTAAATAGCCCTTATCAACATCCTCTCCAAAGTTCTGCTGAACAGTGGAGCCACAATAAGCTATTGTACCTGTTTTGTTAAGGAACTGTTTTTTATGTATATCTCCGAGCAAAGCATAATCAAAATTCTTGAATATGTCTGAATCATGTTCTCCAAATTCCATAGTATAGCCTAAATCGGTTTGACAATTTGAGATTGCTCCATGGTATAGGGCGACATTAATCTTGCTATCATCGGTGGGCTGAGTCCAATTCTCTTCGTCAAACACTGAAAGGACATTAAATACTATCTTATCATCAAGTGAAAACTCACCAGCATCTTTGAGAAAATGAAGATTAGGGTGTTTTAGTGCTGCGACGATTGGACCAATAGCATCTTCGCGATTAGCATTTTTAAGGTTACCATCGTGATTACCTGCGATAATAATAGTGGGTGCTACATTCGCAAGATTACTTAAAAACTCTGTTGCAAGAGAAAAATACTCTGGTGATAGTTGTGTCTTTGTGTGAGCCAAGTCGCCACAATGAACAATATAATCTGGTTGAGATTCTTTCAACTGCTTATAAAGATCAGCAAAGGCTTCACGATATTCAAAATGGTATTTTAAATTACGGATATGAGTATCGGCTATATGAGCCAATTTAATTGTCTTGTTATTCATTGAAGTTCCTATTGTTCAGGTTTCAGTTTTTTTATCAAGTCGTTTGCTGTCTTTTTATATTCCTCTATGTCCGTCCAACCTTGTTCTGGGAACATAATATTATTTGGAGCATAGTTTACCAATGGGATTGAGAATCCCGTGTATCGATGTTTAGTAAACATAACCTTAGAGAACTCGCCTGTCAAGATTAAATTAATAATTTTTCTTGTTATCTCTAGAGAAATTCTTTTTCCTTTTCCGTAACCACCACCAGTCCAACCAGTATTAACAAGCCAGCAGTTAATATTGTGTTCTTCTATTTTGTTCTTCAGTAAGTTAGCATATGTATCAACCTTTAAAGGCATAAATGGTTGTCCGAAACAGGCTGAGAAGGTTGGGACAGGCTCTTTAACACCTTTCTCAGTTCCAGCAACTTTAGCAGTATATCCAAGTTTAAATTGTTGAACTGCTTCTTCTGTGGATAGTTTCATCACTGGCGGTAGAACTCCGAAAGCATCACAAGTCAACATAACAATGTTTTTAGGGTGCTTATTAACATAACCCATTATATGGGAATTGGGCACCACATCCGTTGAATAAGAGGCTCTACCATTCTCTGTGACGGACCCATCATCAAAGTCGGGCTTACCATCTTTCATTACAACATTTTCCAATATCGTTCCTACTGACTTACAAGCATTCCAGATCTCTGGTTCTCCTGTTTCTGAAAGGCGAATGGTTTTAGCATAACAGCCGCCTTCGATATTTGTAAGACCATTATCTGTCCAAAGGTGTTCATCATCGCCAATTAAGACTCTATTGGGGTCAGCAGATAGGGTTGTTTTACCTGTGCCTGATAATCCAAAGAAAATAGTTGGATTTTCATTGCCCTTATCAACATTCACAGAACAATGCATTGGTAGAAAGCCTTTACTCGGTGTTAAAAAATTAATAAGAGTAAAAGCCGCTTTCTTGATTTCACCAGCATAATAAGTTCCAGAAATAAGAATTAGTTTTTCTGATACTGAAATCATTACCCTTGGTTCGTCTAAAAGTGACGGTAAGTGTAAAATAGTATATATATCAGTGACTTCCGGCGAATCTATAACTTGTTCTTTTGTGATAAACATATTCCTAACAAACTGTGAGTGTCTCGCATATTCCGTATATACACGGAACCCAATTGCATGCTCAGGGTCTCTTATTAGAAGAGTGTCTTGTAAATAAACTTCTTTATCTTTGACTGTGTTTAAGAACTTTCTCTTCATTTTATTAAAAGCACCTTTGGTCATTTTTTGATTCTCGGACCAATCTACTTTTGTTTTTGTTTGCTTCTCATTAACAATATATTTTGCTGTTGGGCAGCGACCAGTATATTCACCAGTATAAGTGACGAGTGCTCCGTCTTCCGTTAAAGAACAGCCTTCTTTTTCTATGGCGATCTCTAACAGTTTCGGTGTTTCTAAATTTTTATAAATCATAAATTCCTCAAAGCATTAATTAGAAAAAAATTGTCGTAATCTACCGACTTTGCTTGGTTTTTTCTCTCAATAAAAACGTCATGAGACATAGAACCAACGTCCTCACAACCAGAGGTATCTATTTCAAGCAACTCGATATCATATTGTAGCATATTTTTAACGATTTGTCCAGTCTTTTTTTTCGCGTCTTCGTCTAAAGCCAAGTAAACTGGTGTATCATTTATCGCAATTGCTTGAAATAGTTTGGTGTTTTCTCGGAGAGTTGAGCCGAGAATAGGAATAGCATTTTCCCCGGCCACTATAGCATCAAAAACTCCTTCTACGAGGATCACCGGACTATCCCAGTCTACAGAAAGTTGGTTGAATATTATGTCCTTCTCGGCTGTTGGATTGAGATACTTTCTCTGATGGCCAACATACGATCTTGCAATAAAATAATTAATATTTCCGTCGTTGTTAAAAGATGGTATAATTACTCTGCCGCCGAAACGACCATCGTCGCAATAACCAATCTTCCATTTTAAAATCTGTTCTCTGTTTATTCCTCTCAAATTAAGATAATTGAGAACTCTTTTAGAGGAACGAGGAAGTCGTTTGTTACAAAGAGAGATAAACTTCTCTGGTAATTCAATTACTTGTTCTTCCACCACATCATTCATTTCTGCGAAGATATTCTCAAATTCGTTTAAATCAAGACGACCTTCAAGTTCAAGCCACTTCTGTCGTTGTTGGTATGTTCCAAACTTACGAACAAGACGATAAATGTTCTTGCCTCTTGAATCACAAATCCAACACTTCCAGTAACCTTTCGCAAAATTAACGGACATTTTCTTTTTGTGGTGATTACAAAAAGGACAAGAAAACAAATGCTCATCGCGAGACCTACGAGACGAGCCAAGTATTTGGTGAATGATCTTTCTTTTTTCTTCCATGTTGTCCTCCAGAGAACAACATAACATATTATATTATTTTGTCAAGAAGAAACGATTATTCTCATAAAGTCATCATACATTGCTGGTAGTGGGAGGGCTTTTTCTACCTCTTCTTTATTTCCATCAGCAATAGCATTTCTTAAGTTTGTGGCTGATATTTCATCGGCATTAACTGTGATTGGAGGCAGATCTGTTTCAGCATTATTATAATCTTTTGTTATCTTTGCGAACTTCTCTCCACGACCAGCATCTTTTGATGAGTGACCAAGGGCAAATATTTTACCTTGGAACAAAGCAGGGTCAGCATCCTTTACGAAATCAATCGCATCAGCGAATGGATTTTCATACTCTTTACCTTTACTTGAGATTCTTGAAGACGATCTAATCAACTCAACCTTGGGATCTTTGGTGACTCCGTAAAGATCAAATATTTTGAGAGTCTTATCAACATCAAAAGACATCGTTCCATCGTCGCTTTGTCTCGGAGCGGAACCAACAAACACAAATACCTTCTCGACATCGGGATGTTCGGCATACTTTCTGATCATTTGAAGGTGGCCTTTATGTGGAGGCTTGTATCCACCGGGAAGAAGAATAATATATTTGTCTTTGTCCTCGGTTAGAAACCTTCTCCAATCTTCAAACAACTTTCTCATAACATCGCCTCTCTCTTTTCGTACTCTGCCATGATAGTATATAGATTTCCAAGCCAATCTGCTCCCAAATACATAACAGGTATTCCTATCATTTCAAGAGCCAATTCTATTCCATTATTTTCTACTTTTTCTAAGAAAGCATATTTTAATATCTCTGCTCTTTCAACAACGAGTTTTTCATAATTTGGATCACTTTCATCAATGCTCGTATCTTGATAAGCTATGTCTTCAAACCATTTATAAAGATCCATAGATGCTTTATTAAAAGCATAACGATGCAAATTGACTACCTTTGATTCATCAACATATTTGCGCCATGTCTCAAAAAGCGATTTCATTTTACTCTTGCATTGGTCCAAGTCCGCCTGTACCGGCCTTAAATGCATCTTGATTAGCATCACGAACTCTTTGTTGCATAGTTTTAGATGAAGCATCGTCTTCTTTCTCTGCTTTTTCGGCTGATACTTTACCTTGGAGTTTGTCCACTTTTAACTTTAATGTTTGTAGTGCTTCCGGCGAATCAACTTGACTAGCAAATTGATCAACAAGATAACCATCGGCCATCTGATTGCTTTCGAGATCACCAAGGCTCATTTTTTCTGCTGGATTGTCTGCGATGTCTTTTGCTAGTTTTGCTGCGCCTTTTAAAGACGCATCCTTTTGTGAAACCAATTCAAGAGCATCGGCCACAACTTCCATAGTAGCATCATCAGCGTTTTCAAAACCAGCACCCATAGCATTCGGGGCATAACTTAAACCAAAGCCCATCATAAGAGCGACTACCATCTCTCTCATCCCTTCTTCAAGAACCTGTTGTTCGGTTTTCTCAGGAGTTGAATATTTTCTCCAACCTTCCATGATAAGTTTCATATCTTTAGACATAATAAATCCTCTTAATTTATCCTTAATTAGTTATGAATTTAGGATTATTCCCGCTAGAGCAACAACAACAGCATCAGCTTTATCATCTGTTCCAGGTTTGGGATTCCCATATCTCGTAAGTTCATAATTAAAATCTTCTGGATATTCATTTTTAACCCACTCTATAACTTTCTTTTTTGTGTCTTCGCCTCTTTTGATCTTGAGACCAACGGCACCTCTTGCTTTGTTTGCGGCGATTAATTCAGCATCAAAACCAAACTGTTTTCTCACCATAAAAGAAATCATTCCATTAAATCGTTGAAGTTTGCTCATCGTCATAGCGGTTGTCTTTCCACCGGAAAACATCATAAACGGAGATTCAATGTAAATTTTGGTGATATTGAATCTGTTCTTCTTGTTGATGTAATTATATGCATTAAGAGAAGAGAGGGTGTGTTCAACGACCAAACACCTATCTTCTAATGAGGTTTTGTTATCTAATTTTATTGTTTCAGATTTTACGAGGTTTTTATTAGCATCAAGTATAGATAACCCTAATTTACTTGTGCTAACATCCAAGCCTAAAATATAATTCATAACAGTTATTATAACATAGACTTTGTTAAATGTCAAGTTTTAATTTAAAAGTATATTGGTCTGCTTCTGTCTTGCGAACAGGAGTAGCCATTTTGGCTATTCCAATAAGGTTTTTATCTTTGTCGTAAATTCCAACTTTTGAGAGATATGTTGTCTTTTCAAACTTTGGATCCTCATCCGTAAAGGAGGAACTTACAATGTTTCTTATTTCTTTTGTTTGTTCAATGTATTGATACGAACCTGTGGAAACAGATAAGGAATCTGATGAAGAAACAAATGTTGGATTCGTTGAATGGTTAAGTTCACCATACTTGGCATGAGCAAGCATTGTCATTGTCTGAAATTGGTTTGATCCTGAGAACTCTAAAGAATAACTTGCCGATAAGGTGGTTAAAGCAACCGAAGTTGCGTCGTGAACTCCAAATCCATAATAAATCCATTTAGAAGTCTGTGCGGCTGCTGGGTCATATTTGATTGTGGTGCTATCTAGTTCCCAGCTTCCTGTGAGAGCTACAAAACCTTCGTTATAAAGCACAACACCAGCTACAGAGCCAGATCCTGTTGAGCCTACAGGTCCTATTTGAACTAAATCTCCATTCTCCCTATAGTCACTTAATTCGCCAATCAAAGTTCCAGTGATATAATATTTTAAACTTACAGTACCTTTTTTAATTGAAGATCCATAAAAAATAGAAGGAATTGTTATTAAATTTACTGTTTGATTTGCTTTGTCTCCAAGGGACGAGGAATATTGATAATGCGGAGACAAATATGAATAATGGTTAAATGTATTCTCTAATGCTTTTATAGAGGCTGAATTGGAAGTTGCAGAAGCTATTATGCGACCAATACTAGCAGACATGCTATATGAAGAAGTAATTATATCGCCATATTGTGCTGAATTATATGAAGCAGTTGGTGTGACTTTGAAGCCGTCTTTCATGCCGTTTTTAAACAAAAACGGATATACACTATTGCCAGCCGGTCTATCAATGTTGTATTCATATAGTGAAATAAACCCAGCAGGCACCCCAATATGATTTGCGGTATTTTGCCCTGCTAAATTCGGGAAATTATTAATATATACTGTTCCACTCTGAATGTAAAACTTATTTTGTGGGTAAGCCTCAACAGTGTTTAAAAACAGATCGTCTTCTTCAAATTTATAAAAAGCCATTTATCAACCTCTCTCTTAAATAGTTTTATTGAGGTTTATTGCTAGATCAGTAATCCAATCTAACACGAATGGTAAATTCGTTATCAGGAGTCTTCTTAAGGGGTTCAGATAATTTAGAAACAGCCATCAACTCATTGTTGTCGCTATAGAGACCAACAGTAGTGATATATGAAACAGGCAGGTCTGTTGTTTTTGTCTTTACTCGAATTTTACTTCCACTCAAATATGTTGGATTAGAAGAATAATTGAATTCATTATGGTTTACACGACAGAAATATACTGTTGAGTTTAGTTCTACTGTGTTATTGAACTGTAGATTGTACATACGAGTTCGAATATTATCAGCCGCACCTGTGATTTGCGATCCGGTTAAAACAGCATTAATTGTTTCTGCTGTGGTTGTGGGACCAGACATCGAAACACTAAAATGAGCATTATTTAAAATCCCTCCATCACTAACGTCAAGAAACATAGACCCTGATAAAACAGCGACACCGGCTTGGTAAAACAACAGGCCAACTGGATAACTCTGATTGATAGCGAGAACATTTGTTCCAGCACTCTGCGTTGCGTATAAGATACCATACTCGCCAACTGGTGAGTTGACTAAATATCCACTTGAGCCACTTGCATCAGTTAGTTTTAGTCTGTCTCCAAAGACAGTGTTGCCGTCCTGTGAATAAACTGGTGTTACTCCAAGTTCTAATTCAAAAGATCCTTTTTTAATTTCATCTTTAACAAGAAGACGAGAGAAGTTTAAAAAGACATTTTCTCTCAATTTTGTGCCACCAGCAAGAAGGTCGCCATCTTCATCAAACTGTAAAATAGAGCCAGTTTGGTCATAGCCCATAAGAACTTGAGCCATTTGATTATAAATGTTTAGTTTCTTTGAATTTTGAGCATTTGTAGAAGCAGAAAGGGCTGAATTGTTTGCGTATCCAACCGTGATATCAAAAACATGATTCGCAGAAGAGCTTAGATATGGATAATCATAAACTGATTGGAACATTCCGTGAGAATAATTTTTAATATTCTCTACACCATATGTTCCAGAAACAATAGTACCAGTCAAAGGGATTGCTTCATGAAGAAGGGTTCTTGTATTAACAATGTCGTTAGTTTGATTTAATGATTTATAAAAATTGGCCATGTTTTACTCTCTTATGAAATGACTGCTTTAATGAAGCGTACTGGAAGATCAATGGTGTAGCCGGTTGTCATGCCGGTAGCTCTAACCATGGTATCAATGAAATTAACCGTTGAAGTTCCAGAAGCCTTATTGGTCATTGTAGTTGTGCCGCCAAGTTGAGTGAACAAGTAAGTGCTTGTGTTCAAATCCAAACTTGCTCCAATTTTAAATTCTAATTTTGTACCTCTCGGCCCAGCGATTGTCTGTGTTGTAGAATTAGAGTCGTCTGAATTGTCTGAAACGACATTATCGCTAGAATCAACAGTGTAAAACGCAATATTGTCGTCATCAATATAATCAGCAGCAACTCTATTTCCATTACGATCAACAATATATCCCATTCGATTATCAATTTGAATTATATATGAACTTTCAATCATATCGCTTATTGAACTTCTTTGTTTTGGAGATATTTCTGTTGTGTCTAAACCTTGATCTATTCTAATGTAATTTGAATCCTCGAAGGATTCTCCAAACAAAATGCCTTGAACTTGGTCTGAACCGATATAGCCAACGGCTGAGGTAGTGCCTGCGGCATCCGTCCCTTCTGTTGACCGATCAACTGCTATCATGTAAGCACCATCAGTGTGTCTTTTGGTATTTGTTAAGTTTTCATTAAGTTTCAAAATTGGCAGATAAAGCAAATTTGTATTCGCAATTGTGACAAGTTTTGTTTTCATTGAAGAGCCATTGTTTGTAAATGACTCAAGTATTGGAGTCTGTAGTATTTCTAAATCATAATATGCTGAACCTGATGTTTGGTTTGGATTATAATTAGTATAATTAATCTCTTCGTCTCCAAGGGCAAATTTTGTGATTCGGAAAGATCCATCGCCCTTTGAAAGAACCTTTCTACCGTGATCGGTTAAAACCGCATCAAGTATTATATCACCACTGTTGTCTAAAAAAGCCATTAATGAACTCCCAAATATGTCACTTTTCTCATAATAAATAGATTACACAGAGAAATCTTCTTCACTTTCTTCTTTTATCAAGTTAACTTTAACATTAAAATCTATAATTTTTCCGCTATCGTTTGATCTCACTCTAAATTTAAACTTTCTTCCCCAAATTTTTTCTAAAAGTTCTCCACTGTCCCCTGCATCTCCAAGGCTTGTTGTTTGAACTTGTTGCTGAAATGTTGGAATAATTCCTTCATTGTTTCTGAGATCTTCAATATTAAATTCAAGTTGCACACCTGCGACCTGTAATTGTAATAAACTCCTAAAGTTTAAATCAAGAGATTCTGGAATAGAATCTTCTTCCTCAGTAATTAGGATTGAGTTTACTAAAACTCTCGAATCATCAGCGTCTTTTAACAATTCAACTTCATATGCAGCACTTGGGTTGGAATATGAACCAAATTCATTAATCGTTCTAAAAATATAATAATATTTTTTATTTGGACGTATGCTATCCAAAACAACCATATTTTCAGTCATATCAAGATTTTGAAACGTACCTATTAGATTATCTGTGAAATCATCATATATCGTTGGTCTCGTAGAAGTTCTGTAAATCTGAAATCTTGCGGATTCTTTTCTATATTTAAATTGCACTTCTCCATTTGGCAAATTATAGTTTGGTCCAATTTTATTATTTAATATCGAAAATGAGGATAAATCAGCCTGTTCTTCGCCTTTTTGTAATTCTAAATAAATCTTAACTTTTCCTTCTGAGGACATTTTGTTGTGAAATGATACAAAAGGTGGTAATGGGGGTGCCGGTATATTTATCAATGTATTTTCAAAAATAACTACATTATCTAATCTTATTTTAGGTCTAACATTGACCACGCATTCGCCAGAGTCACCATTATCAACAACATCGCTAAAGAAGTATTCCTGCCCTATAACAGCATAATAAGCAGTAGCACGATAATAATATGTTTTATTTTCTTTAATCTGGGTATCAATAAAGAGTTTATTTTCTTGTGTTGCAGCCATAAAGAAAACCTGATCGGGTGTTCCAACCGCTGTTTCCGAAAACCACTTCTCTACTCTAAAGAAAAGATATTCATTTGCATTTTCATCACCTTTAAATATATCAACATAGTCCATTGAGTTTTTTGAAATCGTTTTTCTTATTTGACCAAAGACTTCTTGTTGTATTATATCATATGAAAGATCAATAGGTTTATTTGATATTGGATAATATGCATCAACTGGGAAAGGGTAATTAAAATTGTCTATAAACGATTTCAATGTTAAATCTTCTTCATTTGTTAATCTGGAAATAGAATTTGAATAATGTCCAAAAAGCACCATAAATCTTTCATATATACTAAATCCATACCCCAATCTATCGGCTTCTTGAATGTGATTAGAGATTTGACCATCGGTTGGATAAGTCATATATAATATATTAGAGAACTGATATTTGCTAAAATCTGCTTCTGGGCTTCCTACTAATGGAGTATTACTATTAAAAACAATGTTTCTTTGATTGATAGAATCTTCTTCTCTGGTGTAAAATAAGGGTAATTCTAGTTCATCTACCGGGTTTGGAGTTGCTTCAAAACTTCTAAATGTTCTAAGTGAATATGTCGGAGTCCCAGAAGGAGTTTCGGTATCAATTTCTTGAGGAGTAATTGGCTCCAATATACTTGAATTAAAATAAGTTATTATTTCACCAGGCAATAAATCTATTGCGCTTTGTTCTTCAGTTTTGGTAAACTTTATTTTTGTTGTCTTGTGGTAAACATCACCCATATCAACCAAATTTAACTGTCCTATTTCAAATATAGAAAGAACCTCGTCCTTAAATGGATCAGTACCTGTTTCATTTATAACAATTTTAGACATATCAATATCCCCCTGTTGTTTGAGGTGGACTCACTGTTGTTGGAGTTGTGGTCGCAGTTTGTGTTGTATTGGCGGGAGTTACTGTTGTTTGAGTAGTAACAATAGAGGTTCCGGTCTGGACAACAATATTAGAAGTTGAACCAATCGCATCATAGTCTTTAGAAACATAATGCTGAACTGATATATTTTTTGTTTCCCTTTCTTGATTGTTTGGTCTTACAGTTTGTGTAATGGAATTTTCTGGCTGTATGAAAAAATATTGCCCTTCAATTGGAAAAGATAGCAAGTCTCTTTTTATTTTTAAATTATTGTTATAATATCTCTTTAACCTGCAAAGTGTTGTTGTGGTTAAAGAATCAATATCACCTTTCTTTAAAAGTTTAAATTTTGGCTTATTAATCATAATTTCACCTTCTTTGGACATTTCATATCCGTCAAATATTTCAACTTGAACCAACTTAAAATGATTTACATTCATTGCGGCTTGGGTTTTTAAGTTCTTAATTAAATCTCCAGTGGGGTTGCCTTTCAGTTTTTTGACAAATTCTAATTGATATAAAAATAAT
>Ga0209193_1001311_pt1 | contig 13107 bp, 18 predicted proteins | sample COGITO_mtgs_1003_FD_185515 | JGI IMG/M metagenome (GOLD analysis project Ga0209193, IMG submission 185515) | Pelagic marine microbial communities from North Sea - COGITO_mtgs_100330 (SPAdes) (version 2) | ecosystem: Environmental > Aquatic > Marine > Epipelagic ... | reverse complement strand
GCTTATGCACGCACAGACTTGTTAGAGCGGCGTCGTGTCTTAATGGAGCGTTGGTCAGGGTTTGTGGCTGGCGCGAGTGGTAATGTTGTGAGGATTGGTTAGATGGAAGATAATAAATTAAGCGACGTGGAAGTTGTCAGGGTCGATGCATTTGAGCAAAACACCAACTGTGGAATTATTGGTATGGCATTAATGAAAACCAGAATTGGTCTTTCTCAACACTTTGTCTCACGTACCGTTCATTCAGACGATATTGACGAAAATGGTAATTTGACACAAGCTTTCAAACAGCAAACATTTGATGTAATTGAGTTTAACATAGTGTCTGACGTAATTGTATGCTTCCAAGAGTTACAAAAACTTTCTCTGGTTGATTCAGAATGTGTATTTACTGTTACTAACAATGCTTCTTTTGATGAAATCATGTTTGTTTATTGCCGTTATTTGAGGAATCATGAAATAATTGAATTTAAAAACGAAAATTCAGATACATTTATCAAAGTGAAAAAATATAGTCGTAAACTTTTTAATGTACTAAAAGAAACTAGAATCAGCCCCAGTATATCCTGGGGTAGTCGCGAATGGTATTTGTTAAATATATGCGAAACCTATTTGTCTTCATGGCCAAATATTTCACCAGAATCTGCATATCAAATAGGAAGGCTCTTTGAACAATTAATTTGGCGATTTGAAGGTATAGAAGATACCGCTAAAAAAGGTGAAAAAGCTGTTCAAAGTTTGGCAAAAGCGACTTTGTCTCAAAGACCAAGAGCGAACGAGCGCAATGAAGCAATGTTAAATTGCATTATAAAATTATGGGATGAATTAAAAAATAACTTAGAAGGTACAAAAAGAATTAATTTCTTGAAATATAATAATATAGCGGCTTATGAAATTAGAGAGCTTGCTAAACAAAAACGACCGCCAGAGTTGTTAGTGAAAAGTTCACAGAAAGTTAAATCTGAAAGATTAATAAGAAAAAAAATATCAGAATTAAAAGAATTAGAGAAAATATAATTAAAACGCCGTTATTTGCCACGCTGGCTAAAAACGAGGTAAATCGCAATTTAAAGCTATTCCAAACTGAGAAAATGCTCATATAAGTGAAGACCTAATGTAAACAACAATAGGTAATTCAAAATGGACTTTTTCGACGATACCCGTCACTACCAACCAACAGACCCATTAATTTTATCCCTTTTGGGGAGCCGTGAGAAACAGGCTCAAATGCGCCATCATGGCCGCTCACCAGTCTATTATAGATTAGGGCGTAAGATTATTTATCATGGTAGTGATTTGAATGCCTGGGCATCTTCTCAACGTATATCACATGGAGGGGCTGCATAATGAAAAACCCCAGCTCTTTGAAAGCAGGGGTTCTTCAGATGCCAGAATTCACTAACACCCTATCAAGTAAAGTGAATGCCACATCTAACCCTATAAATGCAAGAAATATCGAACGTAGATTTCGATGGGATAAGCGCTCGAACTCAATAGAGCCCCTAGTATATGGGAGGCTTAATGATGTTTGATAATATGGAAGAGGATACGTTTGAAGTCAAAATAAGGCGTGAGAGCTCAGAGAGTTACCATAATGTTGTTTTTACATCAGCAAACCACCGAGTGATTGTGTGCAGAGATAACATCCAATGGATAATTCAACTCAGGCGCGGAAAAAGTGATGTGAAACAGAGGTGGATATCTTTAAAGTACTGTACAACCAAAAGTGCCCTTATTCGCGAATGGCATAGCTTAATTGGGCAGTTCCATCCACTGTTAGATAAATTACCAGAGCGCATTGGAGATACTGATGGGTAAGGGCAAGCGATCAGGTGAAGGTCAGTATATAAATTTATCTTATGCCCAAATTAAAAGCCCTGCATGGCGCTCCCTATCTGGGAGTGCCGTAAAGCTTTGGTGTGAGCTTCATTCTCGCTTCAACGGTGGCAATAATGGAAAAATTACTCTTTCTTTTGCAGAGGCATCTGAAAATCTTGGCATGGGTAAAGCAACTATTCAAAGAGCTTACATTGAGCTCATAAGCCATGGGTTCATTGTATTAGAGAAAGAAGGCAATTGGTATCATCGGCAAGCACATGAGTGGAGGTTAACAACAAAATCCACTCAGGGAGTTAAAGGTACTAATGCTCCAACAAATGATTGGCGTAGCTTTCAGTCTCCTAAAAAAACAAAACGCGGTTCTAATTTGGAACCGTCAGGAGCGTTGGTGGTTCCATTTCAGAACCCAAGTGGCTTTCATGGTTCCGTTATAGAACCCGTCAGGGCTAAAAAGTAGCAATTGATGGGTTCTAATTCGGAACACTAATATATACCACTCCCTAACAATTAAAGTAGGCTTATGAGTTAACTCCATTACAAACATAGCCACCTATCATTTGTGGCTTAAATAGTGTGAGACAATAATTATAGGGGTTAGAGATAATTTGATCTCTACTAATTCAATGAAATTAGCAGATTAAGCCATAATGACTTTTTGGATGGTTTTAAAAAGCTTAAGCTGGGAAATAGGAAAAGCCATAACTAGCGCGGTCGAACTAGATTTTAAAAGACTTTGTGTTAAAGTGAGACTTTACATGTAATAAATGACCTCATGACCAAACGCCAAGCAGAACTATTTCCAGAGCTACCCAGTGATAAGAAGTATGTATCTGACTATCCTGAGTTAGTAGCTGAATGGCATCCCACTAAGAATGGTGACAAACACCCAGATGATTACCTTTATCAATCAAATAAAAAGGTCTGGTGGAAATGTGAGCATGGGCATGAATGGGAAGTATCCATAGACAATAGAGCAAAAAAGAGGGGATGCCCTTATTGTTCAAATAGGCTTGTATGCAATGATAATAACCTAGCAATTATCAATCCATCATTGGCTAAATATTGGTCACCAAAGAACAAAGTACCTCCAACAATGGTACTTCCAAGGTCCGGAAAGAATTTTCTATGGGTATGTGAGCATGGCCATGAGTGGGAAGATCGGCCACATAATCTTTCCAAGAAAAAGTTTCCATGTCCACATTGTCTTCATGCCGACAGGGGAGATGGATTGCGTCAAGCTAATGATGATCACAACTTAGCTACAGAGAGTCCAATTCTCATAAATGAATGGAACTACGTAAAGAATGAAAAACCTCCCACTTATTACATGCCTAAAAGTAATGATAAGGTTTGGTGGAAATGTAAGCATGGCCATGAATGGCAAGCAAATATAGATAGTAGGACAAGGGGAAATGGATGCCCATATTGTGGAAAGACATTAGCTAGCCCTGAATATAATCTAAAAGTTCTTCATTCTGATCTAATGCATGAATGGCATCCAACTAAGAACGGCAATAAGCAACCTGAGAACTTTAGACCTCAATCAAACTCCAAAGTTTGGTGGCAGTGTATTAAAGGACATGAATGGGAGTCTGCAATATATAATAGGACAATAAGTGGGAACGCTTGTCCTAGTTGTAATAATCAATCATCCAAGAATGAGATTCGTATCTATACCGAGTTAATGAGTATCTTTGATGACCTATTCCATCGACATAAGATTGATGGTGTCGAAGCTGACATCTTCATACCTAAGATAAATGTAGCAATAGAATATGATGGTAAGTACTGGCACAGAGATAAAGCTGAACAGGATGTACAGAAGACATCTTTCTTCTCTGATAGACAGATAAAGCTTATTCGAATTAGAGAACATCCATTACCTAAACTAGAGGATGATGACATTATCATACCTATGGGTAGTTTCCTTACAAAGGAGACAATGAATGAAGTAATAAAGTTATCTAACGCTAAAGGTAAAAAAGTTGTAGAGTATTTAGAGCAGAATGAATTCATCGCTGAAGAGACATACCTTACCTACATTGATTACTTTCCATCGCCCTTCCCAGAGAACTCATTAGCCGAAGTAAATCCAGAGCTTGCTAAAGAATGGCATCCTAAAAAGAACAAACCACTTACTCCTTATAACTTTACACAAAGTGCAAAACCAAAAGTTTGGTGGCAATGTGATGAAGGCCATGAATGGAAAGCTAATATATACTCTCGCAACTTGGGTGGTCATGGTTGTCCTGTTTGCAAGGGTTTTAAAGCATCAGAAGAAAACTGCATGGCGGTAACACATCCTGAATTAGCTAAACTATTTCATCCAACTAAAAACGGTGATCACTCACCTGAAAACTTAAAGGCAGGGACAGGAATAAAGTTATGGTGGATATGTGATAAAGGTCATGAGTGGCAACGAGATGGCTATAGTATGAAGAACTTAACAAGTGCTGACAAATGCCCTCACTGTCGTAAGGCAAACTCAATGTCAGTCACACATCCAGAGTTAGCCAAACTATTCCACCCGATTAAGAATGGTGATTATTCACCAAGTAAATTGAAGGCAGGAACAGGAATAAAGTTATGGTGGATATGTGACAAAGGTCACGAATGGTTATCGACAGGGAATAATATGACATCTGAAGTTCGCAAAAATTTTTGCCCCAAGTGTCGTAAAGGCAAGCTCTCTAAAAAACATGAAAGAACTAATTAAAATTGTCCCCTTTTAAGCAATGTAAACATGAAAAATAAAAGGCCTTTATAGACAATATTAAGCAATGCTTAACTTCAAATCTAAGTATAATTATGATACAATAAACGTAAGTATTGAGAGGTAATTATGACCGATAAACTAACACCAAAACAAGAAGCATTTGCGATGGTTTATGTTGAGACAGGTAACGCATCTGAAGCATATCGAACGGCTTATGACGTCGATAATAACACAAGCAATAATTCAATTAGTGTCGAAGCATCTAAGTTAAAAAATAACCCTAAGATAACCCTTAGGATTGAAGAGCTACAGGAGCTTGCACAAGAGCGTCATTCGATAACTGTTGATAGCTTAACTGATGAGCTTGAGAATGCACGCAAGACAGCACAAGAAGCTGGTCAAGCATCAGCTATGGTTGCTGCCACTATGGGCAAAGCGAAGTTACATGGACTACTTACAGACAAAGCTCAGATATCAAGCCCTGAAGAATCTATGAAGCCTACAACGATTGTCTTGGTCGGTGAGCCTGTACCAGAGTATGATTGATTAGATGACTTCAAAAAACAGTTCGGCTTCTTGACCTATCAATCTGTCATCTTTTCCACCTATCAAAAGGAATGAATAGCCATCTTTTGTCCAATATGCAGCGCTCATACCTTCTAAAGTTGTGAGCTGAACCGGCTGTTCCTCGGCGCTTATAGACTTAATTACACACAGGGCGATCGGTGACCCGATTTGTGACAGGTATGCCATTTGAACTAATGGCCGTCCTTCAAAGCCCAACAATTGTGCGCGACGAAAGGCAATGCCGTCTGTATTCTGGGCGGCACTTAAATCACGGCCGATAATTTTACTTAGATGAGAGAGCTGAGCTGTATTGTCTTCATCCGAAACATCAACGGACGTCAAAGTGCCATTAACGTATAGCGATTGGTACGCAGACACGTATTTCATCCATCCTTTTGGAGTCGAACGCTGCTGGCTGTAAGTGTCAAAAACAGTTCCGACGATTAGCGCAGCAGCCAAGCCAACTGGAACAAGCCAGTTAGTGATTTTAGATGGTACAATATTCTGCCCCATATCCGGCATTTCTGGTGCCGAGGCCAGCAACCCATCCAAGGCCGTCGTGATACCATCTGTAAGTTCATTCAGCTTTGCAACACGTTCCCGTAAGACCTCATCGCATTCTAAGCGCCGTGAAATTGTCTTTGCAGTTTCTGAATCAATCTCTTGATCCAAATAGGCTAACAGCTCTTCATTGGTGAAATATCTAGTGGCCATCATTTAATCGCCTTACTTTTTCGTGTCATTCGCTCGCTGACTGTTTTCCGAGCCGCTGCCAGCCTGCTCATTATTGTACCCACGGGAACATTTAAAATTCCCGAGGCCTCTGCGTATTTATATCCTTCGACATATACCAGTAGAACCGTCGCGCGCTGCGCTTCGGGGAGTTCGTATATAGAAGACAACACTTGCCGAACGAAAAAATTCGTATTTTGGTTAGGGCCTGGGTCGGGAATGTTTATTTCTTCGAAAGCTTGCAATCCATTACCCCTTCTAACTTTGCGTGAGCGTATCTCGTTTACCCAAATTCTCTGCTCCATCTTGAACAGCCAACTGTCTAGGCGTGTCCCTGCTTGATAGTTTTCCGCTTTCTCAAGCGCACGCAAACAGGTCGTTTGCGCAAGGTCCATCGCATCATCTTGGTTCCCTGCGAGAATTAAACCATACCGCCAAAGACGCGGAAACAGCACCGGCAATCCTTTGCGAATTTCATGTTCTGATTTTTTTTTACCGAGTAACTGAATAAAAACTACCTCCATGGTGTTGTATACGTACGGTGAATGCGCCGTGTTATCAATAACAACTAAGGAGAAAAATATGAAAACTAATATTCTTGCGTCAATAATTTCCCTCATGCTTGCTGGCACATCCACTGTGATGGCACAAAGCACACCGTCAGCTGAGGGCGCAACCGTGTATTTTGTAAACCTTGAAGACGGTGCAACTGTTACGTCGCCTTTCAAGGTTATCTTCGGCCTTTCAGGCATGGGAGTTGCCCCCGCTGGCACAGAAAAGGAAAACACTGGACATCATCACCTTTTCATCAATCGGCCTGATCTTGGAAAGGGTGAAGATGGCGCAGATGAGTTGATATATGGTCTACCAGCAGACGACAACCATGTGCATTTTGGAGGGGGTCAGACAGAGACTGAGCTCACATTGCCAGCAGGAACACACACCTTGCAAATGGTGCTGGGTGATCAGGGCCATGTGCCACATTCACCGCCTGTGACATCTCCAATCATCACGATTGTGGTTGAGTAGAGAGCCCATCACCTTTCAAACTTTACCGCGCCGGAACATATGTTGATTCGGCGCGGATAAATCCTATTACATGATTTTTGCTTCGCGAAGAACTGTGTTACCTTTTTTAACATTTCTCTCTCCTAGCGCAGCATGCGAACTTCTTTGCACTACCGCTCGTTTTCTTGAATTAAATCAATTCGCGGTTCAGACGGCGTAACATTGCTACGCTCTTCTTTGATACAGCGGCCTAAGGTGGAAAACCAATACTTGACTAGTTGTTTCCGACTAAGCCCACTTGTTAGCGCTATGCGCATGAATTCCTGTCTAAATTCTGCTGTTGATTTGTTTCCCATCTGTATTCTCCTTGAGTGCATAATATGCGAATAAAGGAGCGGCACAATTCCGTGACAGGTCCAGTTTTTGATTATACAGTAATTAAGCCACTTAATAATTATGGATATTTTTTAGAGCAAAAAATAAAAACTAATAAGTAAAAATAGGTATTATCAGACAAGCTTTATGCGCCACTGGTTGGTACCTAATTTTTATGAATGACAACAGAAAATCCATTTAAGTAATTCAAAATAGACAAACTTATAAACAAAAACGTAGTACCGCTCTCATAGAGTAGTTCAAGATTTGCGCTTCGAAGGTTTATGTGATTGTGGCACTTTGAGGCGTGTAGGGCATTGTCTGAAAATACTTTTCAAATAACAGAATTTCTTTGATTACTGGTTAAGCCTTAATGGACAAGGGCAAATTTGTAAAAATAACTTCGGGTACTTGCGTTTAAAATATTTAAGACTACACTCTGGTTAAAAAAAAATTGTCAACGATGCAACCAAAAATAGATAATATCTCGGCTCTATTTATTTCAGGGCTGGAAGGAGATAAAAGAAAATATCAGAAATTCATGTTATTAGCAACATCTATTGCAAGAGCCATTGTGTGTAGAAAGGCAGGAATGCTGCCAAAAGCTGATCAGGAGGATATTGTTCAAGATATTTTACTAGCTATACATAGCAAACGTGCCACATGGAAAACAAATATGCCTGTTAAGCCATGGATTTATGCCATTGCACGCTACAAGATTGTAGACAGGTTTCGAATAATTGGACGAGATCAATTTGTTGAGTTCGACGAACAAGACTTTCTTATAGCACCTGAATCAGCATTGGTTGAGAGTGCGTATGACCAAAATATATTTGTATCACGCCTTAAAGGAAAACAGTCAGAAATTATAAAAAAGATTTTAAAAGAAGGAAAATCTTTTTCTGATATAGCCACTGAAATGAGTATGACTAATGTAGCTATCCGAGTAAACTTTCATCGTGCCATTACAAAATTACGTACTTGGTCCAAGGAAGAGAGTAATTGAAACTATGAAAACCGATGATTTAATTAAAATGCTTTCTTGTGATGACGCCCATATGGCACCACTTCCTGATGTGCGTGTTGCAGTTGCCGGCAACGTTCTCATTCTTATGTTTGTTCTCACTATTCTGCATGTATACACGGGCATGGGTATTCGAACAAACTATATAATTGCTATGTCATCATGGTTAGTTTGTCTGAAACAAATTTTGCCTGCCACGATGGCCTTTTCACTTTTACCATTTTTGTGCAAGCTATCCTCGCCTCAATCTATTGCTCGCCCTGCGTCTTGGCGATATCTAATTTTAATCCTACCTATGATTATACTTTTTATAACTTCACTATCTGGATTAGATGGTGTTTTGTTGATGGCTGCAATGCAGGGTGAAACTCTATTAAAATGTTTAATTGTTGTTCCTACTCTTTCCATTCTAGGTTCTTACATCATTATCAGTGCTTTGAAACATGGCGCACCATCCTATCCGGTTCAAAGTGGGTTTTGGGTTGGCGTTACCTCTGGCGCTTTTGTCTGTATATTTTATGCATTTAGCTGCACCGAAGATAGCCCGCTTTTTTATGCAATTTGGTATAGTGTAGGTATTGGAATATCAGGTATATTTGGAGCTGTTATAGGGCATTTTAAATTGCGATGGTAAAATATATCTTTTTTGTTGATTAACTACAGTTTTGGTTTCATCCCCATATTTATCCAATATTAATTAACTATAGAAATGAACCAATATCATTGGGACTACCAAAACGAAGGCCCATTTTTAAAGCATTCACCCATATCAAAACTCAATTAAAGTTCTGAAATTTTGTTACAAAACTTAATATTTTTCGTATGAAAAAGGTCAGTATGTTTAAGGATATTCGTGAGCATGCAAGGAACCCTCAATATTATGGAGTGATTTAATCTTCTACATTGCGCTTGACAGGAATTTGTCCGTGTAATGCAGGAGGCATATCTTAATCAAAACAAACCGAAACCATGATTCTAATTACACGAATAATTTCAAAAAATAGTTTGTTTCAGAAAGCCGCGCAGATGCTGTGAGTGTACCAAAGGCTTCAAAGCGGCATGTAATTCCAACCAGTCGTATATATTCTTTGCCTGTTGGTGCGCGGTTTCAACCGAATGAGATTAACCAGTAAGCGTTTACGCCTGTTGGTGTTAATGATACAGATTTGCCAATCGAAGTTGCTGAAAATGCTTCAGCAGAACCCCGTATAGAAATCATGCTTGATAATGTGCGCATAATTTCTCTCTGTTAAGGTATTGATGCAGACTTTGTATTGGAGCTTACACGAGGGCTAGCCGCATGATACCTATTTTATCAGATGCAAATATCTGCTTGGCCACTGGCGTGACGAATTTATGCCGGGGATTTAATGGGCTGGTGATTCAAACAGAACAGCTCTAGAAGTATGGTCCATACTCAGGTTATTTTTTGTTTCGTGATAGAGGTAGTGATCAGATTAAGATTATATAGTGGGATAGTCAGGGAACATATCGATTCACCAATCGCTTATAGCGGGATTGTTTTGTTTGGCCAAAAACCAAGGAAGGCAAAAACAAACCTATTACGGCACGGATCTGAGATTATTTCAGAGACGAGATGGATATTCACCCTAAGATGAGAAAGAAAATCATGATTACTAAAAATGGTTAAGTTCTCAAAATTATGAATTTGTAAATAGCCCAAAAAATAGGTAATAACTTTTTCGCATAAAATTGTAATTTCTGTTTTTAATCAAACCTATTTATACTGAAATCTTTGTTTATTAGGTAAGAAATTTTTAAAGTTTTGTTATTTTGGCTATTAGTAATACAGGCTTAAAAGTCTATTTTGAATCATCTTGTTTATTTAATAAATCGCAACAAACCATATTTAAATCGGGCAGCCAACCACATATCAACGGATAATTTTCCTCCGCCTAATACAATTAAATTTATAAACAAGAGTCCCCAGAGTAATCTTTGATCAACAATAATTCCTGAGGGATCACCATCGAACATTATACCAGGCATAATATTATGACCAAAAACATCCACTACAGACATGGCTACTATAAAAATGAGCATACTAAACGCACATATCCTTGTCATAAACCCAAAAACAATTAGGATTGGAAGTGTCAGCTCACTTATTGCACCCACGAAAGCAATGAATTTGTATAAAACCCCAAGTTGGTTGGGATCATAGCTCAATGCTTCAAATATTTTTGGAAAAATTTGAATATAGGCACCTAAAGATAGCGTAAAAAAACCATCAAATTTTGTAATTCCTGACTTTATAAAAAAAAGAAATAAAGTGGATAAAAAAATAATTCTTGTAAAAAGCGCTAAATAATCGATGAGTGGTGACTTAAAGCTAAAAGTTAAATTAAAAGCACTCATGCTGAAACTCTCATATATTACTGATATTTTTTTTTGTAGTTAAAGTAAATAACACAGAGACTATATGCACTTTATTTATATCTGGTTGATAATTAAATAGTTTTATTGCTGCACATGCAATATTATCCCCTTTTTGTATATTTTTTAAGAACTCGCTCGTGCCTCGAGGTACATTCTTAACTATAATTTTGCTCTGATGTCTAAAAATTATTATATCTTGCGCTTTGCTTCCTATTTCTCCAGTTCCTATGCTATTCAATCGTTTCCATATGTCATATATCGGAAACGATGAGCTCAGCATATATACTGATGGATGTAGTAAAGGGATGATATCTAACAGTTCTAGCTCATTAAATTCTTGATAAGTTTTTGGGTCTATATAATCTGCATCTGCAGCAAAATAGCTCATTCGTCTTGCATATTCAATTGATGCAATATCTGCCATATAAGGCACTGAGTCAGCAGCCTTAGTATTAGAAATAAATGTTGGAAGCTCACACCCATAAAAAGATAACAAAGGTGAAGATGGAAGCTCTTGCTGAACAAATGCACGGGCAAGTTCAGAAAAGAAAACAGAGCCTACAAGTTTCTCACATAGCGGAAAACCGTCTCGCAATGCATTCACAAGACTTACAATAACATTATTACGATAAATATCAAAGCGCTTCCCCGCTTTTGTGCGATCGGGTGCGCGAGTTGCGTCTGGAGCTACTATATCTGTATTAAATAATGCCTTGCTAAATTCTTCCTGAAAATCAACCAACATGATTCAACTTATTTAATTCAGATAAATACCGAGCTGCAATTTTTGTTTCATTATGTAAAACGTTCCATTTTGGCAAATCTGCATCCCACTCAATAAGTGTTGGAAGTGCGCCTGTTTTAGAAATGGTATAATTGTATAGTTCCCATACGTTATTTGCAACTGGATGATTGTGCGAATCGATTAATAAAAAGTCACTTTCATCTTCTACATTTTTTTCATGACCTCCTAGATGTATTTCTTGGATTTTTTCAATAGGGAAATTATCAATATAAGTTTGTGCGTTAATGCCAATATTGTTTGCGGATATAAAAACATTATTCACATCTAGTAGTAATCCACATCCAGTTGCTTTACTAACTTCTCTCAAAAATTCAGTTTCCTCAATCTCACTCTTCGCAAAAATTAAGTATGATGATGGATTTTCCAATAAAATTTGCCGTGACAATACATCTTGAGCTTCATCAATATGGTCAATAATTCTCTTTAAAATAGTCTCTGTGTACGGAAGGGGCAATAAATCATTAAAATAATGATCACCATGTGTTGACCATGCAAGGTGTTCGGAAAATACCTCGGGCTCCAGCCATTCAAAAAGAATATTTAATCGTGCTAAATGGTCTTTATCTAAACCATTTTCAGACCCGATAGACAAACCAACCCCATGGCAAGAGATAGGAAATTTTTCATGGAGATCTTTAAGTATTTTTTTTCGCGGCCCTCCATCGATCATATAATTTTCTGCATGAATTTCAAGCCAGCCAATACTAGGATGACGGTCTTGAAATTTAGTATAATATTTAGACTTATATCCAATCCCAACTAAGCGTGAAGGATCGTTTTGTTCTTGAGCTGAAAGTGGTAACCAAGTCATTTTTTTTCCTAAAATACAATTTGCCTGGACAAATTGCCCAGACAAATCGACCGGGAGGTTAGGTTATAGGAAGGTCTCGTTCTAATGCTATGAGGGAGCCTTTCCGCATTGTTCCATCTGCCATAGCAGGAAGCTTAATATTCAAACAATCGCCTTTTGGCATCAAACTCCATGCATTGCCTTGATAATCAACTTTTGATGTACCTGCGCATGTAGTACCCGGACCAGCTGCACAATGATTTTCACCTGCTAATGAAGTGCCAAAACACTTAACATTATCACTTTCAGCATTTGCACTTGTTGCTGTTAAACTTGCGGATGCCAGACCTGCAACGATGAAACTTTGAATTATCTTTGAAGTCATTTTCATTTTCCTAATTACTGTTTTGATATTCTTTAATAAAGATAGCTTAATTACTAACTTCATAATACATTTCGAGAATTACAGAAATTTGTTACAAAAAAAATAATATTTTTTTTAAAACGTGCCTCACAAGGCACTCTTACATTTGTATGATAACTATATAATCTTGTTAAAAGCGTTGGAAGCATTAGGAGCCAGCAAAGTATTAATTCTATCTATAACTTCACCCATACTACTATTTTTATTAGATGTTTCTTTCGTTACATCTTCACCAAACAGCGTAGCCAAAACATACCAAGGGTTTACCCCTGCAGGCTTCCTCTCTGAACTAGCCATGTGATTTTCTTTTTTTGAAGACATGTATCTGCTCCCATGTAAATCAGTCTCCCTGCCAGCCCTATAGCGCGGCTATCTGCTATGGTGCATGTAAACATCTGCAATTTGAAAATTTGCAGCGAAGACGCAT
>Ga0209193_1001298_pt1 | contig 13172 bp, 18 predicted proteins | sample COGITO_mtgs_1003_FD_185515 | JGI IMG/M metagenome (GOLD analysis project Ga0209193, IMG submission 185515) | Pelagic marine microbial communities from North Sea - COGITO_mtgs_100330 (SPAdes) (version 2) | ecosystem: Environmental > Aquatic > Marine > Epipelagic ... | reverse complement strand
ACCCAGCTATAAAACCACCAAAAGTACCAGAGCCTATAGTTAAAGTACGGTCATCTGTCCCGGTAGTTGCACTAGCTCCGAAAAAGTCTGTTAGTGATATAGCACCGCTAGTAGGAACACTGTTGTTGGCTGTAGTGTTAGGAACAAGGCTGCCACCACGATAGTATTCAGTTAAAGAATGAGGGGCATCACCGCCAAATTCAGTAACTAGATCGCCAATGTCAATAGGTGCTGAACTTGTAACCGCCATTGCTAAGAATCCTCAAATTTGATCGTTTGAACATTTTTTCTTAACACACTTACTTCTTCTGACAACTCTTTAACAGCCTCAATCAATACACCTACTAAGTTGCCATAAGCAACCGATAAATGTTTATCTTCTGTGTCATCTGTAACCACTACTTCGGGCATGACCTCTTGCATTTCTTGTGCAATAACACCTACAGAGCGTTTGTCTTTTTTATCAAAGTATACGCCACGCATCGCTTTTACTTTATTTAATGCACTATCAATCGTTTTAATGTTTGATTTAAACCGCACGTCAGAGCTAACTGTTACATCGGTAGCAGCCGTAATAGTGCCTGTTGACGTAAGGTTTCTGTACCCTGTAATGTCTTTATTGCTGTCTACAATAACTGCTTTGGATGCTGCAACAGTCCCTGCTGTAATTCCATCAACTAAGTTTAATTCTGCTGCTGTACTGGTAACACCATCAAGGATATTTAGCTCTGCTGCTGTACTTGTAACACCATCAAGGATATTAAGTTCTGCTGCTGTACTTGTAACACCATCAAGGATATTAAGTTCTGCTGTTGTGCTAGTTACACCGTCAAGAATGTTTAACTCTGTGGTCGTACTGGTAACGCCATCTAAAATGTTAAGTTCTGCCGCTGTAGAAGTAACACCGTCAAGAATGTTTAACTCTGCGGTCGTAGCTGTAACACCGTCAAGAATGTTTAACTCTGCCGCTGTAGAAGTAACACCGTCTAATATATTTAACTCTGCAACCGTACTGGTTAAAGTAGTAGTTCCATCATTTAACGCGTTGTAAACTGTTGTTCCTGTTAAAGTAACATCTGCTAACGTGGGCACAAACGTATTAAGCACATCATAAACAGCGGCCCCAGAACCTGCTCCGTCTGTTGCTATAACTTTAGCTTTTCCTGCTGCTATAGATACATTGGCTCCACTACCCTGAGAAAACGTAAGTGTGTAACTTGTGTCGTTTTGCATCATCCATACTTTTGACGCTGTGTTGGGCAAAAGAGTGACTGTGCAGGCTTGTCCACCACCTGTAAGTTTTAAATACATCGCTCTATCTGAATCAGAAGAACCGTCTGCTATTGTTATATTGTCAGTAGAAGCGTTGGCAATAGCTCTAGTTCCATACCCCAATGCTTGACCTATTAATTCTAAATTTGTGTTGGTTATGGTTCCCCAATTACCAGATTCCTCACCCGTAGCAATTTCTGTGAGTCTTAAATTGTTTACATATGAACTTGCCATCTAAATATCCTCTATGCGGCTATATTGCCTGACCAATTAGGTGTTTGCGAAGTGCTTATCTGTGACCAACTCGGTGTTTGAGCATCGCTTACATCACTCCAAGTAATAGACGGTGGCCCTTCAACTGCTTGCCATAATTGTACTGAAGAAACAACAGCGGCGGCAGATACACTAGTAACTGAAACAGCGTCAACAACAGGTTGACCCCACGGCCCCGAAAAATACTGCCCTCGACTCCAACCGCTATTCGTTCTATTCGCCATTATGTAATCCTAATAATCGCTGTATCTGCGTCGTTTACAGGAAACCGTATTCTAAAGTCAGGGTTGCTTGTTATGTCAGAACCAAAATCTAATACGCATACAGCCTTGTTACTTTGTGAGCTATTATAAATTAATGCGCCCCTTGCCGTAATACTTGATGAGTTCCAATAAGCATCTTCAAAATCACAAAACCCCGTAGTACCACCACTTGAAGGCTCTACATTAGTAAGAGTAAACCCGCCAGAAACATAGGCTGTACCGCTTGCTTCGTTAGAAGTGGTAAATGCTGTGGTGTCTGCTCCTATGGTGGCGCTAGACGTATACAAAGCTATCTTAAAAGTATGTCCTCCAGCGGCACTAAAATTATGTACTGCTTGCAGAATTTCTTTTTTAAAAGACGTACACATTGTTTGTGTTATAGCCATGATTAAAGTATCTCCTTATAGCGTAGCTTTTCTTGCCTGACCCGCCCTGTAGGAGTCATTACGGTTCTTATATTCTGATAGTTGTTTCAATGCTCCTAACGCCGCATCATACCGTTTTTGGTACTCTGCCATGACATCAGGCTCACCCTTCAAAAAGATATTGGCTTCTAGCAAGCTACCGTAAAGCAAGACTGTACTGTAGTTATCGCCAATCCAAGTAGTATTTGAGTCTGTGCTACCGTTTGTAATAGATGTTGGGTAGTAGTAATAATGCAGCTCTGCAGAATATCCTGCGTCTGGCGTTGGGCCTAGTATAAACGCGCTATCGTCAAACAACGCATAATACTCTGGTGTACCTGTTGCTGTAGGTAACGGAAACGCCTCTCTAATAAAATTAACGTCTTTGTTAATTAGATAGTTATAGTTACCACTACCGTCTATTAAAGCTAAAGAATACGTATCCAACCAATCATCAGGAACAGCTAAGTATTTATTATTGATTGTTATTGTGCCCGTAACATTTTTACGTAAATAAGCAATCTGCACACTGTTATATATGCTTTCTTCTGCTTGTGTAATAAATAAATTTACATCAGTAGTTGAAAAATCACTCTCTGTGTAAGATTTAATTGCTGCAACTAATGCGCCGTAATTCATTGTTATTAGTTAGATTTATTGCTAAACCCAGTACCTTTAGTTGCTGCACCTGCACCCTTCATCTTCTTAGTTTGGGTGTTAGGTATTTTATTTGGATACCCAGCGTTAGTCGGCATAGCACAAGGTTTGATAGTGCTCATATCTTTAACTTTTACTTTCATATTAGCTCCTTCAGCTATTCACTGTATCTACTGTAACAGTACCTATTTTACCTGTGCCTTTCAAACTATTTGGCACTAAACCGTCTTTGTCATTAAAACCAACTGGCTCCCAGCCCCACTGAAATATATTTACTACATCCGTTCCTTGTGCAGGTCTTGGATTTCGTACTGCTTGAGCATCAACAACAGGGTACATACCCTGTAGGTTTTGTGGGTGATCAGACTCCCAACAAGTAGGACACACTAGCAGGTTTGTTTTTCTTGTCCTTATATAGATTTCTTTAAGTTTTTTTAGTTTATATTGAAACCCACACCTATCACACTCTGCGATAGTGTATTTGTTTGAAGCAAAACGACTAGCCATATCTATACATACGACACTCTAGGAACCATACGCATAGAAGACCTGTCTCTGTCTTCATCTGAGGCTTCTAGCCACGCTTCGTCATACATAGCTTTAAGCATGGGGGTGCGTTGCTCACTTCCGGGTATCTTTAACGATAGATGATAAGCTAAACCTGCAATCAAACACGGTAAGAACCTAAATGGTACATCTTGTGTATTAACCCCGTTTCCAGCGTCTTGTATCCTAGTTAAACGCCAGTAAGCAAGTGTGTAGGTTTCTGTAGTGTCTGGCACAGGCCACACAGTAAACTGTGGGTATATTACTGTACTGCCTTCAGTAGCCCCACTTCTGCGATTAATGTATATCTGATTGGGTCTGCCTGTAATATTTTTGTTAGGTATTCCAGCATACCCAGACACACTTATACGCGATATGCCTATATCGGACTGGGATGTGCCTGTTCCTGTTCTGATAACGTGCTCAATTAAGTCAACAGTATCTAAAGCTAAATCGTAGGTTGCTGTGCCTGCAGTCAATACTTGTGTGCCTGCTTCTATAGTCCAGAGGTTTATACCTCTATTAGCCCATTCAGCAAATAACAAGTTAAGAGAACGTCTTGCGGTTTTTAAGTCATACCCGCTACGCATTTCTGAACCTGCACGTTCAAACGCTTCTTCTACTATCTCGTTTAAATCAAGATTAAACGCCGTTGTTGTTGAAGTAGCCATTACGCATGGAACACTGTCATGGTTAAGAATGTTGACACGGTATACTGTATATAAATACCACTTGTAAACACCACGCCCTCGTTAGGTATTGTTACATCTCTTGTCGCATCAGCATCACTAACAGAATTAAGTTTCATAATACTTGTACCTGTTGGCGACGACGTAAGAAAGTCAATTTCTCCCGCTGTTGCTGTGCTGGTTAGAAACATGCCTTTTAGCCTGCTTCTCATTGTAAAAATAGCGTCAGCGGCTGAAGCATTGATTCCTGCTGATACGTTACCTGCGGGGTTTCCTACGGCAGTAATACTTGCAATCGTCTTAAAATACTTGCTACTTGTTGCTGTGCCTGCGTTTGCGCCTGTTACTGTCTCTGTTTGCGAATCACCATTAACATCTGTACCAACTACAGTAAATGATTTACTAGAATCATTGCCTGCAGAAAGAATAGTTATTAGTCTTCCATGACTAAGTGTAACAGAACCACTGTCGGCTAAAGCACCACCAATAACCAATGCCGCATTATTGCCAACAGACGCGGCTACTGATATGCCGTCTGCATCTAAGGCTACAGTGTCTGCGGTAATCGTTACTGGGATTACATCTGAATATTGACCCATAATTAAACCCTCTTAGACCATTCGGCCTTTAGTTCTACCTCGTCTAGCAATACCATCAATAGATTTCCTCTTGCTGACTTTCTTCTTTTTCTTTTTGACCATACCGCCATCAGCCATCATAGGCATACCTGCGTAATCCATGACTTTGCCGCCCATGTTGTACTTCATGACCGCGCCGCCTTTGTTCATTTTACCTTTGCCATCAGCAGCATATGCGGGGATCATCTTCCCATCTGGGCCTTTTACCATTGGTAGTTTACCGCCACCTTTGTACTTCATGACTTTGCCGCCTTTGTTCATTGTACGCATACCACCAGCAGCTCGACCGCTACCCTTGTCCGCCTCTTGCATTTGCTTTAATTTTTTTATTCTGCGTTCTTCTTTTTCGCTATCTGACAGTGGCCGTGGTCTTCCTACTCTACCGCCCATGTTGTACTTTTTCTTCTTCATCATCTTCATAACTGACTCCTGCAATTAGGGGAGTTTTACCTCCCCATTGTGATTACAAATATTGGAATACGGCAATGTACTTAACAGTAGTTGCTGCTGTAGCCAAATCAGCCCCTATTGGGCGTAGAGTAACGAAAATGTCCCTTGCGGCTGCACTATATAAGGCTGCTGCAATAACAATAGCTTCAGAAGTAGCTGGGCCACCTTTAGGGCCAATACCTGCGGTAGCAAAAGCATTAGCTGCTTGACCGTGAGAGTTTTCAATGATGTATAACGGTACGTTAGCTGTCCAAGTTACGGCAGCACCGCCATCATCTAGTAATGCTGTAGCAGCAAGAAGCTGTGCGCCAGCAGAAGCTGTACCAATAAAGATGTCAAGGTCATTGCCGCTAGAACCGCCTGTGACGATGTTGCCAGCAGGGTAAGCTATTAAATCTTTTAAGATAGTTCCCGCAGGTTGGGCGATTGTAACAATTGTATTTGTATCGTCTGTGACAGCAATAGTGCCTGTAGTTGCAGTAACAGCGATTAATTTAAGGCTATCCGCAGCTCCAATAACAAGACCGCCAGTAGCAGAAGTTACACCTGTAATAGATGCAGCATCTGAATAAGTAGAGCCTTCTGTAATAACGCCTGTGCCAGCAGCTTTTGATATTTTAGTAAATCCGTTTTCGGATCGGACTGCGCCTGTAAAACTTGTATTAGCCATTTGACTAACCTCCTTATTAAAGGTTTCACCATAACGTCATAATAAGTGTCTGCTAGGGCAGTCGTTATAGTTTATAAAATTCCTAGTTATGTTGAGGGTACACAAAAAAGAAAAGGGGCACAAGGCCCCCTTTCATATACTTTAAAAGTATTATTAGGAAGATCCGGGCGAACCGAAGATTCCTAATGGATCAGATACACCAAAGGAGTATCTTTCTCGTGCCTTATACCTAGCATTTCCGGTGTCAAAATCACCGTCCATAGACGTAGCCATTGGCGCACGAGTAAAGTGCTTCAGACCGTTAGGGACATCAGTAGTCAAGAACCAAGCATTAGTATCGGTTAGGAAGTTGTTTACACTAAACCCACCCGGTACAACGCCCATTGACTTGATCGCGTTGATGTCGTTGTCTGCAGTACCAACTCTGCTATCGGTCTTCATTAGTCGCTCGGCAACAAACATAAGATCCGCTGGGATAATAAGTTTGTTAGCTTTCGCAGCTATTAGAAGTCCACGCTCGTCAGTCCAGTTAGCAAGCTGAATGATAGCGGCTTCCAAAGAAGTCTCATTCAAGTCTGCGCCAGAAGACGGACGGTTTGAGTTAGTTCCACCAGATACAAGCGGGTGATCTGTAGCGCAAAGCACTTTTCCATCACCATACGTGTAGCTGCTGTTAAAAGCTCTGTTTAAGACATTCGCTGCCTTAATCTGCTTTGTGTACGCCATCGCACGAGCTAGACCTTTGGTATATCGAGCAGAAAGAGAGTCATAAAGGTTATCCTCTATAGCTTCCTCTGTGATCGAAAATCCCATCGCAATAGTTTCGTGTGTATAACGCGCTGTGTATGCTTCTTGAGCATTATCATACTCAATAGCTGAACCTTCAGCTTTTACGGGTGCTGCAGAAAAACCAGATAATTTCTGTTCTTCTTCAAACGCTCGCTCTGAAGTTTCGTTTTCATAAATTTCTTTATGCTCCTCACCATACCTACTGTACTCAAGCCCAAAAAGAGCATTGAGACCGGGTAAAAGCTCTTTGAGCATCTGCGCTCTGCTTATAGTCATCTCAAATTACTCCTTTAAACGCCTGTAGTATTGCCGTATTGATGACCAGCGTTCCACTTGCAAATTGCTTCGGTGTAACCACCAGAAGTATTGCGAGTTTCTTCAACTAGACTCACGACTCGTACAGGAAAAGTGTTAGTAGTCGCAGACGTATCATCAGCAGACACACGAGATACACCGTTAATAGTGTCTCCTGCGGTTTGCGTGATTTGTAGGTTTGCGCCTATGTCGGTTATTGCTAAAGAACTGATAACCACACCCGAAGATGTAATTGCGATCTTGAACAATACGTTAGGGTCATCAACAATGTATGCTACTGCATCCGTTGCTACTTGACTTGCAGGCCAATAGTTTTGAAACCGTGGCCCCATTGAAGCGTCCGTAAAAGAACACCCAACAAATATTCCGATAGGAGTGCAAGCAGTAGTACCTGTATCTTTTTCTACAGTACCACCTGTAACGCCTTTAACGATATCACCCTGAAATATAGTTGTACCATATTCAGAAGCAATACCTTTCTGGGTAAATCCCCCATTATAAGAGCGATCGCCTACTAATCCTACGGGGACTAGGCCATAAGGCCCGTCAACGCTTGGATATGCCATTTTTAAGCTCCTTTGCTTATAAACAGAAAGTTAACGCAACCGTTTATCCCTTGCCAAAGTCTGTTTTCGTTTTGCGGTCATTGAACAGTGGCATACGAGGATCTTGGTCACGCATAAAGTTATTATCGACGGCTTCCATTACATCTCCAGTTTTCTGAGAGTAATGTGCGTCCCTCTGTCTAGTAAGCTCCTCATCAGTTTTGCAGAGAAGCAGCCCACCAATCTCTATCGAATCCTCAAATTTACTGTCGTGGTCAACCATTGCCATAGCTTCTGGATGTTCAGACGCCTTTACAGGTTCCCAACCTTCCCTAAACTTAGCGGATACATTCTTAGCATCAGGCACTCCCATAGTGCTGGTGCGAACAAAGCGATAGGAGTACCCATCTTCCTTGTTTATTTCAGGCAGTATCTCAGGAGCTTTCCATTGTTTTGGTCGTTCCTGCGTAGCGCGACTTTCAACATCCCGCTTAGTTCGATTTACTCGACTTTTTGGTTTTGTTTCTTCCATTACGCTGTACCTTCTAGTTTTAGTTTTTCACGTACATAGTCTTCGGGGGTTAATCCTAGACGATGCGCCAGTCTAACTTCAGAATCCTTTAGCACTACTTTCTTTGATTTGGTAGTACGCTTCGCAGAAGATACAACAGTTTTTGCTTTCGCTGCAGAACGGGGTGACGCATCTGCTTCTGGTGTCTCTCCTTCAAATTCTTCTGGAAATCTTAACCGCATTTCTTTGTCAATGCTACTATAATATTCATCTGAGTCTACATCAGGGTCAATACCTTGCGATACTAACTCCTCGTGCATCCCAAATGCAAAACTTGTCATTTTGCGATTAGTACCCCACCAAGACTCGTTTTTTTTCTGCCAAGCTAGAGCTTTACGGTCTATTTGGGGTTGTTGTTCTTGTTGAGGTTGGATATTCCACCCTTCGTTTTGTTCGGCTTGTTCAACCTCTCCATATTGCCGTTCGTAATTTTCTGCTGCATGAAGCCTAGATTGCGCTGATACCATTTTAGCTTGTGCATCAGCTACTTGATCAGCTTCACCCGCCTCAAACGCTTCTTTATACATTTTTGTAGCAAGCTGTAGCTCATGTTCTGCAGAAGATTTACTATTCTCCATAAGAGCTTCTTCGCCTTTGTTAAGGTCAGCTCTGAACTTTTTGTTTTCTTCTTGCTGTTGTTTAGCATATGCAACTGCTGCGTCACGCTCACGTTGAGCTTCTTCTTTAGCCCTACGTTCGTCATGCCACACTTTTTTAAGTTGTTTGGCTTTTTCTACAGAATATTCTTCAAGCTCGTCTTTTTCGAGAGTGTCCACAATTTCTTCTGGCATAGGTTCTCGATCACGGTCTTCTTCGGGGGTGTCGTCTTCAACGACAATTTCAAATTCTTCTTCAGCAACTTCGGGGGTTTCTACAACTTCTTCCTCAACTGCTTCATTCTCTAATGCGGTTTGTGGCATTACACTATCCTCTTTTAGTTAAAATTATTGTCTTTGTATTCCTCGTGGATCGTCAACTACTGCTTCTACAGAATCATCATTTATTAAACGAAAGGCTTTGCCATGTATATTTATCTTAGTCCCTGTGTGGGGTCTAACCAATACAAAGTCACCTTCTTTGCAGTAAGGGCCGCTAGGAAACCTGCTTTCATCTTTATAGCAGTCTGTACCTAGCTTAACTACAAATAATACTGTAGCCAGTATCTCTTCGTTTTTAATGGTTTCTTCTGTTTTAATAATACCATTATCAAATTTGTCTTCTATGTCAGGAATAGCGCAGAGGATGCGGTATCCTTGTGGTTCTGGTAGTTGGGTTGCTGTTGCAGATTCATCTATAGGAGCTACATTACTCATTAATCTTCCTCAAAGTTTGATTCTAGTTCAGTAATATACTCCATAATACTGCGTAGTGCACTAATGTTTCCACACACATAATTATATTCTGAATGATCTTTAATGCTGCCACTACTTAGCTTATCAAGTAATAGTGTTTCTTTAATATCTATTTCTTTTTTTAATACTTCAAAAATGGTCATTGATTGTTAGACCCATTATTTTTGCCTGCTGTAACAGCTAACTTAGCACCTTCAATTAGTTGTTGTACGTTTAGAGCGCCTTCTTTAGCTACTCCGTCAGCCATAAGTTTTTGTAGCGCTTGTCGTTCATCAGACTCTAATTTAGCTGCTTCTATCTGAAGTTCTTTCATAGCAATTTCATTGTCAGCTTTGTCTTTAGCAGATTTACGCTCTAACTCACCTTGTTTAAGTTGAAGTTCTTGTTGCTGCATTTGCACCATAGGGTCTTGCGCTTTTTGTTGCGCTTCCTGTTGTTGCGCTTCAGACATGTTTTGTTGTAGTAACTGGTCAGATGCGTCAGCCAACAGTCGGGACAGTTGTGCTTCTATTTCTGGCGGCAACTGCTCATCTTGCGGTGGCAACGGTGTACCTAGTTGTTCTTCAATTTTAACTCTGTAACCTAAAGCTAAGTGCTCTGCTACGTGTGCTTGTAGCGCTGCACCAAATTTTTCTGCGTTAGGGTTGTTTGCCATTAACTTTTGAACTACTGGGTCTTGCATTGCGTTCATGTGAACTTTGATATGAGCTTCATGATCTTGGTATAAAAATGCTTTAGCGGGTTTATTAGTAATGATGTCCACATTTTCAGAAACTGGGTCTTTAGGTTTTTGATCCTCTTCTGTAGGCACGAGCTTATCGACATTTTGTACTCCTATCGTTTGTAACATCTGTTTGTGTAACTGTGGTAGGTCGTATAATTCTGGTGATGTCTGTGCTAACTGCAATACCGTTTGATACTGCACTACTTTCTGCGCCATCGTAGAAGAATTAGGATTAGACACAGGCACAATCTCTACCATATCGTAATCTGCGCGTTTGACTGACTTATTTCCTTGAGATGGTTTGTAGGCGTAGTTAGCTGGTGTGTTGTCTTTAATAATCTCTGCAAGTAATTGAAACTCTTGTTTCATAGCTGCGTGTACACGCGCTTGAACCGAAGACATAACTTTTAGTGTGCGTTCTAATATCGCAAGGGTTGTACCAACAGGTGCTTGGGTAGACATGTCGCTCGCTTTCATATCAGAAATAGAAGCAAACCGTCGTCCCTCATCTACAATATTTTGCATTAGTTGGAAAAGAACCTGACTTGGCTCTTTGTACGGCAACGTCATAATGTTGTCGCGGATAGTTCCGCTGGCTACATCAACATCTCTAAACTCTGCAGGAGATATCGGTGTATCATCGCCTTTAATCCGCATACCTTTAGTCTTAAACCCACCCGGTAAATTAGACAGGGTTCCTGCATCGACAAGCTGTCTAATTAAAGACGTGCCTGACTTAGCAAACGAACCTAGTAGATGTACTAACCCAAACGCATAAAAACCAAATCCCGGAATGTACGGATAATGAATAAAGTGTTGACGTTTGTTTTTAGCGTCATCATCCTCTACCCAGTTGCGTCTGATGGCTAGTATTTCTTGTGAGCTTTTTTCTATGGTTACTACGTAAGGCAACGCAATGCCTGTCTCGTCCCCATCTTCGTCTGTGTCTTCAAATCCTTTTAGGTCTAGTTCCACGTGGAACTCTAATATTTTATAGCGGTCGTCGTTGGTTGCGCTAAACCCCATGTTCTCTGCTATCTTCTGTTCTACGTCATCCAGTTCATAGTCGTCAGGAGACCCTAGCTCAACATCGCTGTAGAACCCAGCAGCTTGAAGTTTTTTAACTTCGTTTTCGGTCTTCCGCATAATATGCGTGACTCGTTCTGCTGAATCGAGACTACTGGCTCCATAGGGAACCACGATATCTTCGGCTGGTACGTATATAGAGACTGGGCGATCAACAGCGGGATCATAGTAAACTTTCTTAAACGCATTACCCGACAGTCCTAAACCCCATAACATTCTTTCGTGTTCACCACGATACTCCGGCATCTTGTCCGTTATATAGTGGTTCATGTTTTCTGCTACGTTAGAAGCAGCTTCTAAATTTTCTGGTGTTTCTTTGCCAATAACTTTGGTCTTAACAGGGCCACCGGGAGGCATTGTTTCCATAATCGTTTCGGATTGAAACTTAACCAGCGCTTCAGACAATAGTGGATGATAAACGCCGCAAGCTCCTGCCCACGGCTCACTTCGATCTTCTATCTTCAGACCCAGTAATTCTAACCCATCTATATAAATTTGTAGCCAATCTTTTCTAGCACTAAGGTCGCCATCAAAGTCAGACATTAACTCAGAAGCTATGTTTTCTAAGTCTCCATCGTCGTCGTCAAATTCATCAACTAGGTTTTCGTAGAAGTCTTCGCCATCAGGCAAATCAACTTCTACAGTAAGTCCACCTTCACCACTTATACCTATCTCAACAACCGTTCCCATATCTTCTTGCGGTTCTTGAAACTCTGATACAGGTCTTCCATCAGGTAAGACGATCTCTAGTTCTGGTTTGTCTGCCATATCTATTACCTGCTCCTTGCAGCTCTAGTCTTACCGCGAAGTGCAACACCATCTATACCTTTTTTTGCAACTCTAGCTGCAGGTTTTCTAGTTGTTTTTTTAGCTGCGGTTTTTTTCTTAACCATACCACCTTTTTTATAACCTAATTCAGCTTTTCGTTTTGCGGCTTTTTCTTTTATCAAGCGTATGTTTTTTTCAGTCTGTGTTTCAGGACGATTTGCTTCTGTTTCTGCTCTTTCTTGTCGCTTTTTCTCTCTTTCTTGAGTTACTTTAAGCTGGGCTTTTCTTTTTTCTTCAGCTTTAGCTAACCTAGCAGCTTTTTGAGCTTCCAGTCTTGCTTTTTCTTTAGCTCGAAGTTCTTTAAATTTGCCAGAAATCGAAGAACCAATCCCTGTAACAAACTTTTTAACTTTTGCCCTTTGTGCAGCACCTTTTTCTGCAGATGCGGCTAGTCTAGCTTTATTTTCTATTTTAAACCTTGCAACTTTTTCTTCTTGAGTTTCGCCCGCACGATCGCCCGCACGAGACTTAGTAGTAGTAGTAGTAGGAGATTTTCTAAGGTATTTCTCTCTAGTTAGTTCTGCTTGGGTTTTATTGGGCGTTGTTTTTTGTGTAGGGTTTTGGGTTGTTCGTTCTTGTTGTATCGGTGTTTTTGATGTTGCTGTCTGTTTTTTTGGTGTTGCTGTCGGTGTTGGTTTTTTATCTATTGTGCCTACACCCACACGAGAAGTGTTAGACCTATCTCTTACGTTTACTGGTTTTTTATTTTTTTCTGCCCTTGCTTTTGCTCTTGCTTTTGCATTAGCTTCTTCTCGCATTTTAGCAGCAAATTCTTCTGACGGGCTTGCGTACTTTCTTCTTGCTGTGGTCATTCGTCTAACCATTGTTCTATCCTCAGTAATATAATGTACGATTCGTGTTAGCTTTGTATCGTCTATACTCTCTCGTACTGTAATAATCTTCTGGCTCGTCCAGTGATGTTTGGACATAACCCCCTTTTCTAAAACGCATTAACGCCATAGACGTAGAATCTACATAGTCATCATGCTCCCCAGCAGGGAAACTTGCAACTTCCTCGATCACTTCTTCTGCCCATCGTGTCGGAGGATACCATACCTTACCCGATGCAAATATATCGGATACTGCATTTAATCTGGATA
>Ga0209193_1001297_pt1 | contig 13186 bp, 13 predicted proteins | sample COGITO_mtgs_1003_FD_185515 | JGI IMG/M metagenome (GOLD analysis project Ga0209193, IMG submission 185515) | Pelagic marine microbial communities from North Sea - COGITO_mtgs_100330 (SPAdes) (version 2) | ecosystem: Environmental > Aquatic > Marine > Epipelagic ... | reverse complement strand
AGAAAAAATTCCTAAAGAATCTTTTTTTAATGCTACAGATTTAATGCAATTAGTTATAAACTCCACAGAAACTGAATTAAAGCACTATCCAATTAGAGGTTATTGGCTGGATATTGGGAAGCATGAAGACTATGAAAAAGCTCAAAAAGATATTAAACACATAAAGTTTTAATGAAAGTATTATATCTTATTCCTGCAAGAGGAGGTTCAAAAGGGTTGCCAGGTAAAAATATTAAAGAACTAAATGGAAAAGCATTAATTAATCACTCCATAGATTATGCGCGTAATTTTACATCTGATGAAAACATTTGTTTAAGCACTGATAGTGATGAAATTATAGAATGTGCAATAAACAATAACTTAAAAGTTCCTTTTAAAAGACCAGATATTTTATCAAATGATACAGCAAGTAGTAACGAAGTTATTCTTCATGCTATAAATCATTACGAATCCAAAGAAATATTTTTCGATTTATTGGTACTTTTGCAGCCAACTACCCCCTTTAGGAAAAAAGAAGATTTAAAAAATATGCTTAATCAGTGGAATCAAAATCTTGATTTAATGGTTTCTGTAAAGGAATCACATGATTCTCCCTATTTCAATCTTTTTGAAGAAGATTCAGGTAATTATTTAATTAAAAGTAAAGCATCTAAATCAACAAGAAGACAAGATGCCCCAAAGGTTTATGCATTTAATGGTTCCTTATACTTATATAATGTTAAATCTTTAAAGACCAAACCTGTTAGTGAATTTAATAAAATTAAAAAATATGTAATGAATAATCCACTATATTCAATCGATATTGATAATCAATTAGATTGGTTAATAGCAGAAACAATCGTTAACAATAAATTGATATGAAAACAATTAGAATTATTCCAAGATTAGATATCAAAGGGCCTAATTTGGTAAAAGGAATTCATTTAGAAGGTCTAAGAGTTCTTGGAAAACCAGCAGATTTTGCAAAATATTATTATGAAAACGGAGCTGATGAGCTAATATTTATGGATGTTGTAGCTTCTTTGTATGAGAGGAATAGTTTACATGATATAATCTCTGAAACTGCAAAACAAAAATTCATTCCAATTACAGTTGGAGGTGGTTTAAGAACGATATCAGATATAAAAGAAGTTCTTAGGGTTGGTGCAGATAAAGTTTGCTTAAATACAGCTGTAATTAAAGATCCAGAGTTAATTAGAAAAGCATCCAGGAAATTTGGATCATCTACAATTGTTGTTGCAATAGAGGCAATAAAAGAAGAAAACGGAAAATATTTAGCCTACACAGATAATGGAAGAGAATACACAGGAGTTGATGTTTTTGAATGGGCTCAAAAAGTAGATGAATTAGGTGCAGGAGAAATTGTAATAACATCTGTTGATAGAGAAGGTACTGGGCAAGGTTTTGATTTAGATTTAATTTCTAAAATAAGCAAGCTTGTAAGCATTCCTGTAATTGCCCATGGAGGTGCAGGAAAAAAACAAGATGTTGTTGATTTGATAAAACAAGATTCAGCCAATGCAGTTATGATTTCCTCTTTGTTTCATTATCATTTTATTAAGGAAAATGAATCTAAAGTATCTTCAAAAGAAGGTAATGTGGAATTTCTAAAGCAAAAAAGAAACTTTCATACTTTTGAACCCTGCAGTATAGCAGATTTAAAAAGTACGTTGGTTGATAATAAAATTGAATGTAGAATATAATGTTAGAAAAAAGAAAAAAAGTTGTAATCATTGACTATCAGTTAGGTAATCTCTTTAGTGTAAAACAAGCCTGTGATACAGTTGGGATGGACGCTAAACTAAGTTCAAGTAAGGAAGATATTCTGAATGCTGATGCTCTAGTACTTCCTGGAGTTGGAGCATTTATGGAAGCGATGAATAATCTACAAATTTTAGATTTAATTGAAGCCATTAAAAATAAAGTAAATAATGGTACACCAATATTTGGGATTTGTCTTGGGCTTCAGCTTCTTTTTTCAAAAAGTGAAGAATTTGGATCTGGATCTGGGTTAGATTTAATACCAGGCATTATTAAGAAATTTCCAGATCATATAAAAGATAGAAAAATAAAAGTTCCTCACATAACTTGGAATCAAGTGTATAAATTTAATAATTATTGGCAGGAAACAGCCTTAAAAGAATTAAAAGATTTTGAATTTATGTATTTTATACACTCATATTATGTAAAACCAGATAATGATTCCTGTATTTTAACTAATACTAATTATGATGGCATCGAATTTTGCTCATCAGTAATAAAAGATAATATATTTGCTACTCAATTTCACCCAGAAAAAAGTGCAGATAAAGGAATTTCTATATATAAAAACTGGGCTCTAACTAATAATTTAATATAATGTCAGATAATAATCAACTAGAAGCGTATTATGGCTTACCAAACGAAGTGCAGTTTTGTACAAAATGCGTAATGTCTAATCAAAGACCAACATCAGCTGTAGAATTTAAACACACAAAAGAAAGTAAAAAAACAACCATGAATTTCGATGAAGACGGTGTTTGTGATGCTTGTAGAACAGCAGAGGTGAAAGACAATATAGATTGGGGGATGCGTGAAGATGAGTTAGTAAAACTTCTTGATAAGCATAGAAAAAATGATGGATCTTATGATTGTTTGGTTCCTGGAAGTGGGGGTAAAGATAGTGCTTACCAAGCACATGTCTTAAAATATAAATATAATATGAATCCTTTAACTGTTACTTGGCCTCCAATACTTTATACAGATTATGGATTAAAAAACTGGAAAAATTGGTTGGATAGCGGTTTTGATAATATTTCTTTTTATAGAAATGGAAAGGTTATGAAATTATTGACCAGATTATCAATAGAGAATTTATTACATCCTTTTCAAACATTTATTCTAGGACAAAAGAATTTAGCACCTAAAATAGCAGCCCAACACGGCATAAATTTAGTTTTTTATGGTGAGAATGAAGCTGAATATGGGAATCCGATAGCAGACAATACAAGTTCGTTAAGGGATAAATCTTATTTTAGTTTTGATAACTTAGATGAGGTTTTTTTGGCTGGAGTTTCTATTAAAGAATTAATGAATAAATACGATGTAAGACTAAGTGATTTGATGTCTTTTTTGCCGCCAAAGGTTGAAGAATTAGAAAAAGCTAATATAGAAGTACATTATTTGGGCTACTATTTAAAATGGACACCTCAAGAGGTATATTATTATGCTGTTGAAAATACAGGTTTTAAAGCAAGACCTCACAGAACCCAAGGTACTTTTAGTAAGTATAGTGGGATTGATGATAAAATTGATGATTTACATTTCTATACGACTTATATAAAATTTGGTATAGGTAGAGCTACTTATGATGCTTCTCAAGAAATAAGAAATAGGCATTTAACTAGAGAAGAGGGGCAAGCTTTAGTTAGACGTTTTGACGGTGAGTTTCCCGATAGATATTTTGATGATATAATGAAATATATAGAAATGGAACCTGAATATTTTCATGAATTATGTGATAAATTTAGATCTCCTCATTTATGGGGAAAAGATGAAGCAGGTAAATGGAAATTAAGACACAACGTTTCCAAATCGGGCTTGGATGATAAATAAGCTTAGAAGTAAAATTATTGAAAAAGTAGGTTTAGATTTTTATGAATTAATAATCCATTCAAAAAACTACTTAACTGGAGATGTTTTTTCAAGAGGAATTGTTTTTTTGAGCACACCTATATTTATTAGGATGCTTTCTACTGAGGAATTCGGAACCATTTCTATTTTTAATAGCTTTATTGCTTTTTTTACTATTTTGTTTAGTTTTGGACTGAATGGTGCCATAGGTAGATTTTATTATGACAATTCAATTAACTTCAAAGAATTTTTAGGTTCTAATATTTTATTTAATTTAATATGGAGCTTTTTCTTAGCTTGCTTGACTTATCTATTTTCTTTAGAAATCAGTAAATTTTTTAAAATTTCTCAAAATTTAGTTTTTTTTGGGATTCTTATTGCTTTTTTTTTATCATTTATTGGACTTTTAAAGTCTTATTTGGAAGCGTCAAAACAAAGTTTATTATTTTCAAAAATCAATGTACTTAAATCACTATTTTTTATAAGTATTAGTGTTTTATTAACTTATGTTTTTTCTGAAAATAAAGTTTATGGTCAAGTGATAGGTAATGTGCTTGTATGTTTTTTTTTCTTTCTTTTTTCCTTTTTTTTTCTCAAGAAAATATCAAAGTTAAGTTTCAACTTCTCACATAGTAAGACTGCTATCCTATTTGGTTTTCCAATTATATTTCATTTATTGTCTCAATTTATTTTAACGAGTTTTGACAAAATTATGATTATTAACCTATTTGGTAAAGAAGAAACAGCACTGTATAGTTTTGCGTTTCAACTAGGTTTGATACAAAATATTTTCACCATGGCAGTCTTAAAATCTTGGACGCCGGTTTTTTATGAAAAATTAAACTTAAAACAATATAAAGATATAAATATAATTATAAAAAAATATTCAAAAATAATTTACTTTTCAGCATTTTTTTTAGTTATATTTTCTGAAGAAATTGCTAATTTTTTAGGTACAAAGAGTTACTATTCTTCAATAGATATAATACCTGTAATAGTTATTGCCTACGTATTCTTTTTCTTTTACATTATATATGTAGGTTATTCTTTTTATCTAAAAAAAACAAAATTTATTGCTTTTTTTACGATTATTGCAGGGTTAATAAATATTTGTTTAAATTATTACTTTTTGCCTTTATATGGATATAAATTCGCTGCAATATCTACTCTAATATCATATGTATTTTTATCTATATTTCATTACTTGTATTCATCTGTTATTAAAGAAAAGATATCGATTATAAAACTAGGTTCTCTTTTACCGGATTTTTCAATTTTAATTCTCACAACAGTGTTATTTTATTTCTGTATTGATAATAATTTTCCTTTTTATGTAAATTTAATTATTAAATTTTTGTTTTTTTTATCTTTTTCATTAATTCTATTTCTTAAAGGTTTAATTAAATATATTTCAAACTAATTAACATAGCTAAAATTGTGAAGCAAAATAATAATATATCTATACTTAAATCTAACTTCCAGCTATTGTCTGCAATAGAGTACTCTTTAGTTCGTGAAGTAAACCTAAACATATACTATTTTGGAATACCTTCGTTTGAAATCTTTGACCTAATTAAACTTATCAATAAAACTAATAATATTAAAATAGGCCTTATTTTTTTTGGAAGAAGCTATTATATTCCAATATTTTTTCTCCTATTTAAATTTCTTTTTATTAGACTTTTTAAATCTCAAATAAACAATTTATTGATTGGTGATGAACGTGTTTTTGAGTTTCTTGTGATTAATAAAATAATCAATTCAAAAAAAACAATTATTTTAGATGATGGTATTAGTTCACTTTATTCAAGATATTTGATTAGTAATTCAGAACAATATCAGTTTCAAGAAGAATCCTTTAAAAAAAAAATTTCCTATAAATTTAAATTAAATCCCCATAAAATTTCTTATTTTACTTGTTTTGAATCCTCGTTAGATGAATCTAATTTATATGATTATAATTACCATTCTTTCCAAAATTTAATTTCTTCTTACAAGAATAAAACGATAAGAACTAATTTTAAAGCAGAAGTTGGAAATCTCTACTTTATTGGTCAGCCGTTGAGCGAAATTAAAATTGTTTCAGAAGAATATGAATTGAATAAAATAGTTTCATTAAACTTCCATTTAAATGAAATTAATAAAAAAATAACTTACATAGCCCATCCAAGAGATTCTAATAAAAAAATAATGCAAATTAAATCTTTAGGTATTAGTGTATTACAATTTGATATTATGATAGAAATTATGGTATTAAAAGGAGAAATCACACCTGATACTATTTATGGTTTTTATAGCTCTGCATTGTTAACTTTACCTCTATTAATTCCTTCAATTAAAGTTGAGATTTTAAACCTTGACAAAGAAGAAATTAATTTAATATATAGGGATGAAGTCTTACAAAGTCAAATTTCTATTAGAGAAAATATTTTATTGTAGTAAAAAAATAAAAATTTAACAGAATTAAATAAATTTCAATAGTTTTAAACTTAACAAATATAAATGAATTTCATATTTGATACTTATATATATATTAGTTTATTTATTTTTTTTATTATTTTAATGATAGAATTAAATAGAACCAATAAGAACTCTAATTTCAAAAAGAGCCAATATAATATTATTTTTTATTCAACAATATTTATTATATCTATTATTTTCGGTTTGAGAGATGAATCCTTCGGCTCAGATACGCCTAGATATTTATATTTTATTGAAAACCCATATGATATCTCAGTTTTCTCAATTCTAAGCGATCAAGGTTATATTTTTTTGGTGAATTTTTTTCGATTTTTTTTTAACTTTAAAATTACTTCAATTTTAATCTCATTCACAGCAATTATTTTGCTGTTTAAAGGTTATAGAAATATTTGTGGTGACCGGTCACTATTCTTGGTGCCTTTGGTATTATCATTTTTCGCTTTTATTGACCTTAATTCAAATTTAATTAAAACAAGCTTGTCATTAGGGTGTTTTATTTTTGCGGTTTCAAGAAAGAGGGGTACATATAAATATATATTTTATACTTTGGCTATCTTTTTTCATTTTTCAAGTTTAATTTGTTTGATTATTTATTCTTTGAGAAAGCACTTTAAAACAAAGATTTTATTTTTTGTATGGATAGTTAGTAATTTAATTTCTTATTTGTTATCAAATTTTATCACTAGTTTTATTTCAATTATTGACATTGACTTTTTCTCTAAAGCAGGTATTTTAAATATAATAAATAATGTTGATTATGAGGTTGGATACAAATTAAAATTTTCTGTTTTTAGTTTTTTAGCTATCGTACCCTTTTTAAAAGAAATTATCAATAATAAAAATTTTTATTTAATTAATTATTATTTAATTATGAATTCAATTTTTATACTTGCATATAATATTCCTTATTCAAACAGAATAGGTATTTTATCATTTATTGTTATGCCGATTTTATTATATCAAGGTTTCTCTGAAAATAAAAAAACATCTTTTTTTATGCCAGTTTTAATCTTACTTTTTTTTATTCTTTCATATAATATATTATAAATGAATACTAATTCATCTAACCCATTAGTAACTGTCCTAATAACAACTTACAACTGTCAATCAACAATTTTATCCACATTAATATCTATTTCTAACCAAACCTTCAAAGATTTTGAAATAGTTATCATTGACGATGGATCTACAGATCAAACTTATAAGTTGATAGATGATTTTAAAAAAAATATTTCTCATATTAACTTTATTCCATGCGCTCACCGAGGAAGATATTATAGTTTATCTTATGGTATTGAAAAGTCTCTGGGTAAATTTATTGCGATTTGCGATTCAGATGATTTGTGGTCTCCACATAAATTAAAACTACAAACAGATTTAATGCTAACAAAGAAATTAGATTTTAGTCTTACTGATTTTAATATTATTTATTCGGATTTTCATGCAATCCCTCAAATGCAAAAACATGATTTCAATAACTCTTTTAAATTAAATTTAGCTAAAATTCTAACTACTCCATCGATGCTATGCCATAGTTCATTCATGGTCAAAAAAGAGTTATGTAACTATTCTCAGTTGAGTTCTCAGTTAGATCTTGATATTTATTTGAGGTTATTAGATCTAAATCATCAAGGTATGATGCTTGCAAATAAATTGGTATACAAGAGGGTTCATGAAGCTCAAAGTTTTGAGTCAAAAAATAATTTAATCTACAGATTAAACGCATTAAAATTACAATTACCCTATATAATAAAGGAAAAATTATTTTACGTTCTAATAGTTAGGTTATTAAAGTTGTTAATTGGTTTATTTCCACAAAAAATAAGAATGTTATTTAAGAAATGTTTAAAATAAGAATGAATTATAACGAATTATCAAATGTAAAAATACTAAATTTTAATTTTTTAAATATTAGATTCTATACCAGATATCTTAATTGAAAATACAATATCTAATTTCTATAAACAGATTTTTAAATTTAAAAAAACAAGTAAGATTTACTGAAACAATTCATTGGTACAAACATATTGTGTTCATTATATTTTTATTACTTGATATTATTATAACAGAAAATTAAAAGATGATTAAAAAAATTATTTCAGAAATTATAAATATTATCTTTGAACAAGTATTTATATTTATACCACAAAATGTTTTTAGTAAAGTCACATTTATTATTAAGAATAAAAGATTACCTGAGAACAGTGTTCTTTTAAATGATTACATATTTAATCAGAAAATTAATAATTTAAACTATGATAAAGGATTTTTTAGTAAAGAAGAGTCTAAAAGGAAAGCTTTAAAATTAGATAAGAGTATTAAGATTATCGAAACACTTTATACTATTTACAACCTTAAGGATTTAAATAGTATTAAACAACGTTCTCAAGATTTAATTTTTAAATCCAATATAGGTTCTCAATCTAACTTTATCCTTAATAAGGATGATAAAATTAACTTTAAAGTAAAGCTTTTGGTTTATTTGATGTTAAAAAGAAATCACTTTTTAAGAACCAGAGAAAATCAATATAAAGGAAATATTAATTCAATAATTGTAGAGCCCTTAATCAAAGGTGGTCTAGACGATTTTAAAGTATTTTGTTACAAACAATCACCAAAAATTCTTCAAGTTGATTTAGGTAGATTTAATAATCATTCTAGAAATATATATAATTTTGAAGATGGTACACCTCTTGATTTATCTTTAACTCATCCATTTAACACTCATTTTACTCTAGATTTAAGTATTATTAGATCATTGGAAGATCATTGTTTTTTACTTTCTAAACCCTTTGAATTTATTCGATTAGATTTTTATATTATAAATACTGAAATTTATTTTGGCGAGTTTACCTTAAATCCTGGAAATGGAAATGAGAGTTTTGGTAATATTGAACAAGAGGTTTTGTTTTCAAATATTTTATTTGATGAAAACTAGTTTTAAAAAGAAACATAAAATTATTATTGGTTAATTATTTATGTTTTTATTTAGATAGCTATTTAAAACAAAAAAAATGATATTAACTGGAATAATTAAAAATTGATAGCGTCTAATTATCTTCTGACATCTAATTAAAGAAGCCTTTTGATTTTGACGAAATGATTGGTTTAGCAACAATACTATCAAAAAAAAATCTTTCGTTAGAATTGTTTTAGATAAATACATATGTTTAAAATTTTGGAAAAATAATATTTACCCTTGGATTAGGTATGTAGCATTAAAACCCGATAAATTTTCATATATACTAGGAAATAAGTTTAATTTTATAATTTAATTTTACTAAAATGAAGATAATAATTATTGAAAATGGATATAGAGATTTAGTCAATTCTAGATTTTCTTTAGGCAATTACATAGCGAAAGATGGGCATTCTGTAATTTATGCTTGTCCAAATCCGGAAAAAAACTCTGATGTGTTTAGCCTCAACGTAAGTCGAAACAAATTTTCATTTTTCTTATTATTTAATAGTATAGTAAGGTTAATAAAAATTGAGAAAAAAAATAAAGTTGATGTTGTTCTATCTTTTAGATTAACTTCTAATTTATTGAATTACTTTTCTTCATTCTTTGGAGAAAAAAGAAGAAGGATTGCTGTAATTACCGGCCTGGGAATAGCTTTTGTTTCTAAAAGCGAAAAAAATAAATTTTTTAAAGGCATAATTAAGATCTTTTATAGATTAGCAGAAAAAAGATTAATAATAATAGCACAGAATCCTGATGATTTAATAGATTTGGGCATCAATAAAGGCCATGTTGTTCTTGGCAGTGGTATAAGTGGTGCGAAACTTCAAACTTTATTAGCTAAAGATTCCCAAACAATAAATTTACTTTTTGTTGGTAGATTATTAAAATCTAAAGGTATTTTTTCTGCTCTAGATGTGATTAAAAAACTACGATTAAGGAATAAAAAATTTAAGCTTATTATTGCAGGAGACATAGACCCAAATAATTCTGACTCTATATCTAATGATTATCTTGAAGAACTTAAAACATTGGAAGGTGTTGAATGTTTAGGCTATGTGGAAAACATGAGCGATGTGTATTTTAGATCTGATATTTTATTGTTTCCTAGTGATTATAGAGAAGGAGTGCCAAGATCAATTATTGAGTCATTGAGCTATGGTCTTACAATAGTTACTAAAGATATGCCAGGTTGCAAAGAGACCGTTTTAAACAATGGTATTATAACAAAAAATAATTTCACTAAAGAAGCTGTAAATTATATTGAAACTCTAACAGACATTAAAATAACATCAAATAAACAAGAATCAATAAGTCTTTTTAACACTAAGTTTTCAGAGAGAGTTATATTTCCAAAATATTCAAAAATAATATTTGATAAATAATTATTAACTTTAAATTAGTTTATAAATAAGATTCAAAATTTAGTAAACATGCCATTCGATCCGAAATCAGCAGTACATGCAGGAAAAAAATCCAAACGCGGTCCTGCTAAAAAAGAGGAACCTTCCATTAAAGAAAAGATGGAGTTGCTCTATGAAAAAGTATTAGATGATCTTCTCAAGAACCAAGAGAAGCTTACTAAAACAGAAAGGGTGAAACTCTTTGTGACGTTATCTAATTATATCTTCCCAAAAACAAAGTCTGTTCGAGATAAGTTTACTTTAAACAAATTAAAAGAGATTGATGATCAACCTATCATGCTTCGAGATCCAGACCCAACTAAGTAATCTTTTTATTGCCAAAAAATAATCAATTGAATTATAAAGAAAACCTTTATTTTATTGCTAAATGCCTTACCATTTCATTTGAAGAAAAAAACAAGGACGAAATAGAGTTGATTCTGAAAACAACGGATGTAGATTGGGATACTGTTGTAAAAGTGAGTACAGCTCATTATGTTTTTCCAGCATTGTATTGCAATTTGAAACATGCAAGTTTTTTAAATTATTTACCAAAAGATTTGGTTGCTTATATGAAGCATCTAACTGATATAAATAGAGAACGTAATTTAAAAATTATTGATCAAGCCAAAGAATTAAATAGTCTATTATTAGCGAATAATATTACACCTATTTTTTTAAAAGGAACTGCAAACTTACTGTCCGGTGTTTATAAGGATCTTGGAGAGCGTATGGTAGGTGATATTGATTTTATTTTTTCAAAAAAAGACTATTCAAAAGCGATCACTGTTTTAAGGGATTTTGGATATGCTGAAGTAAATAAATACCATTATTATATCCCAGATGATAAACATTATAGGAGACTTCAAAAAGAGGGGAGGATAGCAGCCATAGAAATTCATGTTGAAATTTTAAAAGCGAAAAAATATAGAAAGTATTTTAATTATAATTTTGTAGCAAAAGATTGCCAATTAATAGAGAGAATAAGTGTTTTGAGTTACGCTAATAAATTAAACTTGTCTATTATAGCGAATCAGATAAACGACCATGGTTTTCATTATAAGACAATGCCCTTACGAAATGCCTATGATGTTTTTTTATTGTCTAAAAAAACGAATGCAAAGGCTGCGGTAAATACTTTAGATAAACTAAGCCATCCATTGAACTGTTTTTTAGCAGTTTGTTACGAGGTGTTTAATAGTCCAAGTAGTTTATTGTATGCTAATTATCAAAAGACAACTGCCTATTTGAGTAGTTTCCAAAAACAGTTCACCAAACCAAAAACAACAAAAAGGAAGCATAAAAGAATTCAAGTATTTCTTTTTATCAAGCTTAGATTGAATATTATTTATAAATCTGTTATTTACAAAGAGTATCGTATTTGGTTGTACAGGAGACTTTTCGATAAAAACTGGTACAAATAAAAAATGATTCAGTTGGGTTTTAATGATAAGATTACCAAATAACTCCAGCCTGCTTCATAAATAAATCTGCCAAAGCATCTTTGTTTTGATGCGTACCAATATAGGTCAGAAAAGTACTCTCTTTAGTGTGACCCGTTATGTTCATAAGTAGTGGTGTTTCAATTTTACCATAGTAATTAGAAGCAAAAGAACGCCTCATAATATGTGAAGTCACAAATTCATATTTTGGTGCATTTACAATTTCCTTCCTTCGAGTCTTCGGATTGTTTTTAAACCCAGATACCAATCCTTCAATTCCTGCCATTTTACAAAGTGCCTTGATCTGTTTATTAAATACCACTTGAGATACTCTTCTCGGGAATCCATTTTCTAATAGTTTAATAACTAGTGGATCTGCTAAACCAACAGTTACAGCCTTCTTTGTTTTCTGTTGTAATATATCTATATATAATCCTGTAGGTGCTTTTCTAAGATTATCCGGGCTCAACTTTAATAGATCTGAGACTCGCTGCCCGATACACAAGCCAATCAATAACCAATTATAACTATCTGTATATGTTGCTGGGATATGCTTTAATCCCTTTAATGCTTTTATCTCTGATGGATTTAAAATATGAAGGATGCGATCGGAACTTTTCTGTTTAAAAGATTCTATATAATTAGAGTAAGGATTTACTTCCAAGCCACTTTTTTCAGCATCACGCAAAATAATCTTCAATAATTTTAAAAGCTGACCGCAGTAATTATCACTATACTGTTGCTCAATTTTCAGAAAACGTGTAAAAGATTCTGCGGTATATTTATCTATAGCGTTCAAATACAATTTCTCTGATTTCTCAAATTCATAGGCTTTTACAATCCGAAACAAAGATTTATAGGTCCGAATTGTATTATGTGCCAAACCCACTGTTCCATATCCTTGGACTCTTTTTGTGGCTGAATTGGAAATAAAATGTTCTAAATAGTCTAAAAATAAGACAGATTTTTCTACTTTTATGGATGTCTTATGTGTCTTTGTTTGTGGTTTTTTATAGAAATTAACGTGCATATAACGTATGTTATTTTAATTATTTAACATGAATATAACTTGTGTATATTTTAATTTAACAAAATATGAACTAAATTATAACAAGCTACCCTACTTAAATATACGTTATTTATTTAAAATATAAAAGTTAAATATCACATTATAAAGGAGTTATAATGATTTTTTTTTGAAAAGACTACGGACTGTAGTCTTAAATAATTTTTAACTAACAAGTATTAAATTTTTTAAAAATCTTTAAATTTCCATTGATCAATCT
>Ga0209193_1001281_pt1 | contig 13301 bp, 11 predicted proteins | sample COGITO_mtgs_1003_FD_185515 | JGI IMG/M metagenome (GOLD analysis project Ga0209193, IMG submission 185515) | Pelagic marine microbial communities from North Sea - COGITO_mtgs_100330 (SPAdes) (version 2) | ecosystem: Environmental > Aquatic > Marine > Epipelagic ... | reverse complement strand
GAAAATATAATTAGTAAATTTGGTATTGTAAAAGCTATTAAAGCCTTAGATAAAAAAATAATGGGTGATGATACTAGGGCTACAACACTTAATAGAGCAGTTGATACTCTTAATGACATGATTAATAAAGGAATGGAAAACACAACAGAGTTTAATACTTTAGCTAGTAATTTTGTAGACGCAGCAAAGGGTTATCAAAGTGATACAGATGGTGATGGTATTGTCGATGTAAATGAAGATGTATCTCAAATTATGGATCAAGATTTAGGTTTTGGTGATATAACAGGAAGCGATACTACTACTTCTAATACTTCTGTTACTCCTTCAAATACTCCTGCCGATGCTGAAGAAGAAATGGGTGCGCCAAGTGGTTCTTCTGGAACAGCTAGTTTTGGCACTGGAACAGGAAGTACAGAATCAATAGGTCTTTCAGGTGAAGGTTCTGATGCAGAGGGTGGTGGGCCAGACGGTTCTCCTGATGCTGCAGGAGGAGGTTTTAGTGGGCCTTCAGGAAGTGGTTCTGGTTCTGGTGGAGTAAGCGGAGATGATTTTGGTATGTTTAACAAAGGCGGCCTAGCAGGAAAGAAACCTAAAAGTAAAAAGAAACAATACAAGAAAGGTGGTTTAGCTACATCTAAAAAATAGCTAAATACGACTGGCTACTCATCCCCCTACCAACATAGGCTACGGTGGCCCCAGTAAAAGGAGACAGTAATGTCTGATACAATAATGGCAGAAAAAATAAAGCCACAAGAAAAAGTAGCATTTGCAAGTCGCAAATACTCAAATGAAGATAGAATAAAAAGAGAAGAAGAAGAACTGGCGACATTAGTTGCAGAACAAAAAGGTGAATCTAGTACAGAAGAACAAGCAGAAGCAGAACCTGCAAATGCCGAAGAAAAAAGTTTTAAAAAAAGATACGGTGACTTACGTAGACATTCACAAAAACAATTACAAGAACACGTAGATAAAATAAATGCTTTACAAAGTCAACTAGAAAAATCTACTAAACAAGAAATTAAACTACCTAAGTCTGATGAAGACATAGAAGCTTGGGCAAGTAAATACCCTGACGTTGCAGCCATAGTAGAAACTATAGCAATTAAAAAAGCAAAAGAACAAGCATCTGGCTTAGAAGCTCGTGTAAAAGAAATAGACGAAATGCGAAATAAAGCAAACAGAGATAAAGCAGAAATAGAATTAATGGCTGCGCATCCTGACTTTGCTGAAATAAGAGATAGTGATGAGTTCCACGAATGGGCAGAAGAACAACCTAAGTGGATACAAGATGCCTTATACGAAAATGATGATGATGCAAGAGCAGCATCAAGAGCTGTAGATTTATATAAAGCAGACAAAGGCATTAAAACTAAAAAGTCTAGTAGTTCTAAAGATGCAGCTAAAGCTATATCTAAAACAAATACTAGATCTGAACCGTCTGGAGAACAGGCAGGTTTAATAAAAGAATCCGTTGTGCAAAAAATGTCTGCACAGCAATACGAGAAAAATGCAGATGCAATCATGGAAGCTATACGCACAGGTAAGTTTGTTTATGATGTTTCTGGTTCTGCTCGTTAAAAAAGTATTGACATATTTATACAATTGTGTATAACTATATGTACAATGTAGTTGCGTAGCCTCTGTAAAGATTACCTACGTAACTTAATAATAGCAAACAGCAATAATAATATAGACTACCTAAAGTCTTTTGGCCCATTGATGTAGAAGTCGGCCAACTTTTACTAAAATGCACCCTATAAGATTTAGCCACTACATGAATACTTGTTTCGTTTGCATCTGTAGAAAATCCAAAGGAGAATTAAAATGGCATTTTCAACTGCGGCTGGGTATGGTAACTTACCTAACGGTAACTTCTCACCAGTCATTTACAGCAAACAGGTGCAACTTGCGTTTCGCAAAGCATCAGTTGTAGGAGCTGTAACAAACTCCGACTATTTCGGAGAAATTGCTAACATGGGGGATTCTGTAAAAATTATCAAAGAACCAGAAATCACCGTGAAAGAGTACGCACGAGGTACAACTATTACACCTCAAGATCTTGATGACGAAGATTTCTCATTGACTATTGACAAAGCAAATTACTTTGCATTTAAAGTTGATGACATTGAGGAAGCACATTCACACGTCAACTTCCAAGACCTTGCAAGTGATCGTGCTGCTTACCGTTTGGCTGACCAATTTGACCAAGACGTTCTTGGCTACTTGTCAGGCTACAAACAATCAGCATTGCACGGCATAGCAAATGCAGTCAACACAACCGTAAATGGTTCCGTTGCTGTATCTACTGCTGCTACTAACGAGTTATTAGCATCTATGCAAGTAGACGCTGCTGACTTTAATGGTGGTACAAGCGGTAACTCAATCGTTGCTGTTCCTCGTGCAAGCGGAGATAGCTTAAACACAACTACTGCTAAAGCATCACCATTGTCAATCATCGCTCGTATGTCAAGAAAACTTGACCAACAAAACGTTGACACAACTGGTAGATGGCTTGTAGTAGACCCAGTGTTTGCAGAGCTTCTTCAAGACGAAGACTCACGTCTTCTAAATTCTGACTTCGGTGGATCTGGTTTACAAAACGGATTAATCTTGAACAACGTTCACGGATTTAAAGTTTATATGTCAAACAATTTACCTGCAGTTGGTAACGGTGCAACTGGTGCAACAGCAACAGGAAGCACACACTTTGGTGTAATCGTTGGTGGTCACTCATCAGCAGTTGCAACAGCAGACTCAATCAATAAAACAGAAACCTACAGAGATCCTGATAGCTTTGCTGATATTGTTCGAGGTATGCATATGTACGGCAGAAAAATATTGCGCCCAGAGGCTTTAACTCGTGCAATATATGTTTCTGGTATATAAGGGGGGATTAGATAATGGCTACAATTACAGCAACACTTGCTAATACTCACGGTTCTTCTTCAAGAGGAAGACAACCTTATTACGTTCAACAAATCGTTGACCTAACAGCTAACAGCATTAATCCTAATGGTGATGTAGTACAGTGTCTTACTATACCTGCAAACACCAAAATTATTACTGCAGGCTTTCAGGTAACTTCAAGTGCTACACAAAATACTGGTACTGACGCAACAGCCGCTCTTGGCACTGGTGCAGATGACAACGAGTATGTAACTGCATTTGACATTGACGGTGCATCTGACGGAGCATACGCTCCTAGTGTAACTGTTTCTGCTGACCTAGTTATTACGTCAGCCGATACTTTAGACTTAACACTTGCAGGTGGAGGAGCTTCCTTTTCAGCAGGTGAAATCAGAGTATTTGCTGTTTTACAAGACGTTAGTGACATCGGTGAGATGGAAGCAGACGAAGTTGATCGTGATCAACTAGCATAATACTATTTAGTGGGGCAGGGTAAACTTGCCCCACTTATTATGATATAGGAGAAATAAAATGGCAGATTCAGTTACAAGTGAAACGCTAGTTGATGGCCCTCACAACCTTGTAATGAGATTTAGAAATGTAAGTGACGGTTCAGGAGAATCAGCAGTTACAAAAGTAGATGCAAGTGCATTAAGCACAGATGTACATGGTAACGCAGTAGACAGTGTTATTATAGAACAATTATGGTGGAATACTGTAGGTATGTCTGCTGAGTTATTTTGGAATGCAAGCACTAATGTATCTGCAAGAAAAATTAAAATTGACTCAGAAGGCTATTCTGATTACCGTGATTTTGGTGGTCTTGTAAACAATGCAGGTAGTGGCGTTAATGGTGATGTACTATTGACTACTACAGGACATAGTTCTGGGGATACCTACGACATTATTGTAGCAATGAAAAAAGTTTATTAATTTAAATATTAAGGAATACAATGGCTGAAACATACCTTACGTTAACAAATAAAGTTATAGCTAGATTAAATGAAGTTGAGTTAACATCAGCTAATTTTACATCAGCTAGAGGAATACAAGTACAGTGTCAAAACGCTGTCAACGAAGCTATTCGTTATATTAATCAAAGAGAATACAATTATCCTTTTAACCACGCTACAGCAACTCAAACGTTAACAGCAGGTACGGTAAAATACAGCGTTCCTACTTCTACAAAAGTAGTAGACTATAATACATTTAGATTAGTAAAAGATTCAGACTTAGGTAATGGATCTATAAGTCTAAGTCCACTAAATTATAATGAGTATTTAAATAGCTACGTAGAACAAGAAGACGAAATACAAACTACAACACTAAGTCAATCTCACACTGACTCAGTTACTACGCTAACTGTAGCAAGCACTACAGGATTTGATAGTTCAGGAACTGTGTATGTAGGCAATGAAGTTATGACTTATACAGAAGTGGGATCGTCTACAACTCTTACTGGAGTTACTCGTGGTACAGGTGGGTCAACTGCTGCTGCACATGCAAGCGGTGTACAAGTTGCTCAGTTTGATAACGGAGGAATACCTAAGTATGTTGTAAGAACACTTGACAATAATTATATACTATATCCTTTTCCAACAAAATCTTATTCACTAAAATTTGATTACTTTACTTTTCCATCAGATTTATCTGCACACGGAGATACAACAACTATACCTGATAGATTTGCTGCTGTTATAATAGATGGTGCTACAGCTTTTGTGTATCAGTATCGTGGTGAAATGCAACAATATAGTGTAAGTTTTGCTAGATTTGAAAACGGTATTAAACACATGCAAACATTACTAATTAATAGGTACGACTATTTACGATCAACTTATATACCACAGGCTACAAATTATATAGGATCACGAACATCAACTAGGACTATTTAATGCCTGAAACTTCACAAATAAATCCAGTAGCTTTTAACTGCGAAGGAGGTTTAGTATTAAATAAATCTACTTTTTTAATGCAACCAGGAGAAGCGTTAGAGTTACAAAACTTTGAACCTGATATTGGTGGTGGATATAGAAGAATAAACGGTTTTAAAAAATACGTAAACCATATAGTTCCTCAAACGTCTGCTTCTTCTGAATCTATATTAATGAATACTGTATTTGCTGATAAAGTAATAGCAGCTAGAGGTGAAAAAATATGGAGTTCTGCATCAACTACTATAACTATTGCTATAACTGCAGATACTTCTATGTCAGGCTCTGGAACAATTAATGTTTTTAGTACTTCTGGATTTACTTCAAGTGGTACGTTACAGATAAACAGTGAAATATTTACATATACAGGTATAACTTCTTCTACCTTTACGGGTGTAACTCGTGCTACATCATCTACTACAGCAGCAGCTCATGCAGTAAAAGACATAGTTTCAGAAAGTTGGACTGTAAGAGATACAGGAAGAACAAATGCAGCAAAGTATTCTTTTGAAAAGTTTAACTTTGATGGTAACGATAAAATAATTGTAGTTGATCAAACTAATGCACCTACAGTTTTTAATACTTCTTTGTCAGCTACTGATGTTAGCGAAAGCAGTGTTGCAGGTGCAAAACACGTAACTGCATTTAAAGGACATATGTTTTATTCAGGTATGTCTAGTACGCCAGAAGAATTAGTATTTAGCGCACCCTTTAATGAAGATGACTTTCAGAGTGGTCAGGGTGCAGGTAGTATTAAAGTAGATGATACTATTGTAGGAATTAAAACATTCCGTGAAGATTTATTTATATTTTGTGAAAATAGAATATTTAAACTATCAGGTACGTCTTCTTCAAACTTTGCAATGTCTCCTGTTACTCGTAACATTGGTTGTATTAATGGAAATACTATACAAGAACTTGCAGGTGATTTAATTTTTCTTGGCCCAGATGGTTTAAGAACTGTTGCAGGTACAGCTAAAATTGGTGACGTTGAGCTTGGTACAATAAGCAAAAATGTACAGCCTTTATTTGATGAACAAATAGATGATGCTGCAGTCTTTGAAAGTGTTGTTATACCAGAAAAAACACAATACAGATTATTTTTTGCTAAAGAGGGTCAGGCACCATCATTAACTAAAGGCGTTATATGTGTACGAAAAAGTGAAGGTTATGAGTTTTCTGAAATTAGAGGCTTAAAACCTTCTAGTACAGATACAACAATAGACACAGGTGATGTACTAATATTACACGGAGACTATACTGGATATGTAAATAGACAAGAAGTAGGTAATGACTTTGATGGTACTGTTATATTTGGTAAATATAGAAGTCCTGACTTAGGTTTTAACGACTTAGGTATCAGAAAACACATGCAAAGAGTTATAATTAACTACAAACCTGAATCTGCTATTGACGCAGATTTATTTTTAAGGTATGATCAAGAATCAGCAGAGTCTGCTAGACCTGCTGCATATCCTTTAGATTCTACAAAAGTAGCTGCTCAATACGGAGTTGCTACATATGGATCAACAAGTACCTATGGTGGTACAACACAACCTTCTGTAAGACAATCAGTAGAAGGGTCAGGGTTTACAATAGCTTTAAGAGTAAATGATGGGGGTTTAACTGCTCCTTATTCTCTTAAAGGATTTCAATTAGAATATCAAATAGGAGCTAGAAGATAAATGGGTGCTACATATACAAGACAGTCCTCTTATACTGACGGAGATGTAATTACAGCAGCAGATACTAACAACGAATTTGATCAGTTGTTAGCTGCATTTGCTGCATCTACAGGACACACACACGATGGTACAACTGCTGAAGGTGGCCCAATAACTAAACTGTTAGGTACTTCTATTACTATTGGTGATGCTACAGCAGGTACAGATATAACAGTAACATTTGATGGTGAGTCAAATGATGGTGTGCTTAAGTGGATGGAAGACGAAGATTACTTTGAGTTTTCTGATGACATACTCGTAGCTTCTACAGAAAAAATACAGTTCCGTGATACAGCAATATATATTAACTCTTCAGCAGATGGACAGCTTGATCTTGTAGCTGACACCGAAATACAGATAGCAGCTACTACAGTAGATATAAATGGTGCAGTAGATGTTTCTGGTAATTTGTCCGTAGGTGGTAACTTAGATGTTACTGGTACATTTGATCTTAGTGATTCTAACTTTACTAACGCAGGTAATATACAACTTGATAGTATATCAGGTGATTCAGACACAAACACTAGTATTACATTTAGTGGTTCAGATGTTATTACTGTAGCAACAGGTGGTACTACATCTTTTACCGTAGATGCAAGTCAAAACATTTTAATGAGTGCAGCAAAAAAAGTTCAGTTCCGTGATACTGCTCTTACAATTAACTCTAGTACTGATGGTCAGATGGATATTGATGCTGACACAGAGTTAGAAATAACAGCACCTACTGTAGATATAAATGCGTCTACAGCCGTGCTTGTAAGCAATGATTTAAAACTAGATAGCGATGCTGCTGTCTTAGGTTTTGGTGCAGATAATGATGTTACACTTACCCATGTAGCAGATACAGGATTGTTACTTAATGGTACAATGGCATTACAGTTTAATGATGCATCACAGTCTATTAATGCTCCTAGTGCTACAGTATTAGATATTAATGCTACAGATGAGATTGAGCTTAACGCTACACTTGTAGATGCTAATGCTAACTTAGATGTAAGTGGTACATACACTGGTGGTGGCTTAATGACTACAGGTGGTAACATAGTTATACCTGATAGTGGAAACATTGGTTCTGCTTCTGATACAGACGCTATTGCTATTGCTTCAAATGGACAAGTTACACTTACACAAACACTTATTGGTACAGCACTAGATATATCTGGTGATATTGATGTGGATGGTACTACTAATCTTGATGTAGTTGATATTGATGGTGCAGTTGACATGGCTACAACTTTAGCAGTCGCTGGAAATGTAGACTTTAATGGTGACTTAGACGTAGACGGTACTACTAACTTAGATAATACAGATATAGATGGTACACTTGTAGTTGATGGATCTAACATATCATTAGACAGTACATCTACATTAAATATTGACAATTCAAATACATCAAATGGTATTACTATTGGTACTGCAACCTCTGGTGTACCTGTATCTATTGGTCACACTACTTCTGAAACTACAGTAAATGATAACTTGACTGTAACAGGATCTACTACTTTAGCTGCTACTTCTTTTGGAGATGCAGATATAACTAATGTAGGAGATATTGCTCTTGACTCTATTAGTGCAGATGGAACAGATATTAATATTGCAGTTACTGACAACTCTGCTACTGCTCTTACAATTAAACAAGGCTCAGACGCATACCTTATTGTAGACACAGCAAATAGTAGTGAGTCTGTATCTATCGGTACAGGTATATCAGGAACAGCAATTACTATAGGACATGGTACATCTGAGACTACTATTGGTGATAACTTAGTTGTAACAGGTAATTTAACAGTTAATGGTACAACTACAACTGTAAACAGTACAACTATGACTGTTGATGATCCTATTATAACTTTAGGTGGAGATACTGCTCCAGGCTCTGATGATAATAAAGATAGAGGTATTGAGTTTAGATACCACGATGGTTCCTCTGCAAGAATAGGTTTCTTTGGTTATGATGACAGTGCATCTGCATTTACATTCTTAACTGCTGCAACAAATAGTTCTGAAGTATTTAGTGGTACAATTGGTAATGTAACAGGTGGTGTAGGTACATTTGCCTCACTAGACATCTCAGGTAACATAGATGTAGACGGTACAACTAACCTAGATGTCGTGGACATTGATGGTGCTGTAGATATGGCTTCTACGTTAACAGTCGGAGGTGTCGTTGATATAACTGATACCACAGACTCCAGTGATGCTACAGGTGATACAGGAGCTTTACGAACTGAGGGTGGTGCAAGTATAGCTAAAAAGTTGTACGTTGGCACAGACCTAGATGTTGACGGCACAGCCAACCTTGATGTTGTAGACATTGATGGTGCTGTAGATATGGCTTCTACGTTAACACTCGCTGGTAATGCAGACTTTAATGGCGATCTTGATGTAGATGGCACAACTAACCTAGACGTGGTGGATGTAGATGGTGCAGTTAACTTTGCAGCAGACGTTACCTTTGCAGATGGTGCAGATATTATTACTGCTTCAGCAGGTACATCTAACTTTAGAGCAGGTGTCAACGCAGGTAACTCAATAGCATCTGGCGGTAACTACAACGTAGCTGTGGGTGACGAAGCTGGTACTGCTTTGACGACTGGTGATGGGAATGTGGCTGTAGGCTATCAGGCTTTAGCTACTGAAGATGCAAATGGTACTAACACTGCTATTGGTTATCAATCATTACAAACATTAAATGCAGGAGCAGATTCTTATAACACAGCAGTCGGCTATCAAGCTGGTAACGATATAACCACAGGTATTGAAAATGTTCTTATTGGTGGTACTGCAGGTGATGCACTTACAGATGGAGATAAAAACGTAGCAGTAGGAACAGCAGCGTTAGGCTCTGATACAAGAGGTAACTTTAGTACAGCTATAGGGCATGGCGCACTTAACTCTTCAAACACTACAAATGATACTGATATGTATAATACAGCAGTAGGTTATCTAGCAGGTACAGCAGTAACCACAGGCGTACAGAATACCCTTATGGGTGGATTAGCTGGAGATGCACTTACAGATGCTGATTCTAATGTTGTTATGGGTTATGGTGCTTTAACGACAGACACAAAAGGATCTTTAAGTGTGGCTATTGGGGCATCTGCTTTAGCTACACAAAACTTTACGACTGCTACAAATACTTTTAATACAGCAGTGGGTGCAGTAGCAGGTCAAAACCTAACCACAGGCACTCGCAACACCCTTGTCGGTGGCTTATCTGGTGATGCTCTTACTACAGGGGAATACAATACCACGCTTGGATATGCTGCGCTAAGTGGTGATACCCTTGGAAGGAGAAGCGTTGCGATAGGTTATGAGGCTCTAGGAAGCCAAAACTTTACAACTGCTACTGAGACTTACAACACAGCAGTAGGATATTCAGCAGGTAATGCAGTAACCACAGGCATATCTAATACCATCGTTGGTGGTCGTGCAGGAGATGCTCTAACTGACGCAGACTTTAACGTAGCTATAGGTATGGATTCTCTTACTACTGATACACTAGGAGGTAAAAGTACAGCTTTAGGTGTTGGTGCTTTAGGCACACAAAACTTCACAACTGCTACAGATACCTTTAATACCGCTTTGGGATTTCAAGCAGGATTATCTGTAACTACAGGTCTGCGTAACGTCTTAGTTGGTGGCCTAGCTGGTGATAGTGGTACAACAGCCGCAAATAATGTTATAGTTGGTTATAATTCTGATTTAGCAGCAGTAGATACTGCACAAGTTATTGTTTTAGGATCAGGTGTAACATCTCAAGCAGCAAATAACTTTACGTTTGGGTTTGGTGCTACAGACAGCAACATAGCCTTTGGTGCTACAAGCATTACTGCTCCGTCAGATGAAAGATACAAAGAAGATATAGCAGATTCAACGGCAGGTCTTTCCTTTATAAAAGATTTACGTCCTGTTACCTTTAAATGGAAAAAAGAAAAAGATGTTCCATCAGATCACAAAGCCTATGTAGCAGATTCAAACGATAGAGTAATGCAAAGCCAAGGTGAAACAAATCACGGGTTTATTGCTCAAGAAGTTAAAGCAGCAATAGATAATCATTCTGAAATAAAAGATGGATTTAATATGTGGTCTGCTGATCCTACAGATGGAAGACAGCGTTTAGGAGATGCTGCTCTTATGCCAATTATGGTAAAAGCAGTACAAGAATTATCAACAGCATTAGATGCAGCACTTGCTCGTATCGCAACACTAGAAGGTTAAGCATGGAACTAATGCCACGCCACTTTCCTAACGTAGGGGTTGTTGAAGGACAACTCCCAGAGGATGTTGTGGCTAACCTATGGACTGTGATTAACGAGGCAAGAGAGAAGCCAGATGACATGAAGCCTGAACTTGCAGGTAACATCAGCTCATCAATACGCCTTGATGGTGGATCACCACTACTAGAAGAGTTTGTCGGTGAGTTAATTCCTAAGTTTATGAACAGCCACATAGAGGCGTATGGCCCACCTTGGCGAACCGTTATGAAGGAAGGTGAAGGGTTTAACTTAGAAAGTCTCTGGGTAAACTTCCAGAAGAAGCACGAGTTTAACCCACCACATGATCACGGTGGAGTCTACAGTTTTGTAATATGGATGCAGATACCTACATCCTTTGCAGAACAGCGCAAGCTACCTGTATGCGCTGAGTCAAATGCAGATAATCACATATCTAACTTTGCGTTTAGTTACACAAATACACTAGGCAAAGTATCCACATTTGCGTATAATATGGAAAAGGAAGCAGAAGGGTACATGGTTATGTTTCCCTCGCAAATGCTTCACCAAGTTTTTCCGTTCTATGAGAATGACGGAGAAAGAATATCAATATCAGGTAATATTAACATAGAGAAAAAGGAAAGTTAAAATGGCAAGAGAAGCAGATCAGATAGCACAAGATTACTCAGCAATGCTGGGCAGTGTAAGTGTTATTACTGAGGTTATAGCTACGCATGATAAGGGTGCTGATGCAACAAGTAGCGACTTTTGTAGTGATATGACGACAGCAGAAAAGAAAGAGCGTGTCGCTAGAAGCAAAGGCTACTTAGATCACATGACAGCATTAGACGATTGGGGCAGTGAAGACATGGCTCCAGTGACAAGTGCTATTAATGCAGCGACTACATTTATAGGATAAACTAAATGTCAGAGCTAAAGTTAAGTTCAGAAGAATTAGAGGCTATGCTAGATAGATCAGCTAAACGTGCTTTAGAGAGCATAGGTTTAACTGATGAAAATGCAGCTAAAGACATACAAGAAATGAGATCTTTACTGGATGCGTGGAGAGATACACGTAAGTCTATATGGAATACAACAGTTAAAATACTTACTGTTGCTACACTTACGTTTATAGCTGGTGCAGTCTGGATGTCATTTAATGGAGAGTAAAGTATGAAATCATTAATACTGTATACAGGTTTAGCTATAGTCATAGTATTTATCTTAATGATGGCTAAACAAGTATACGCTGAAGGATGTAATAGTGCTACTAACGCTAACTGTATAGAGACTAACAGTAATACTACATCTAAAGTTGATTCTAACTTAACATCAGAGACTACAGTTAAGTCACCTCCACCTTCAGCTATGTCACCTACTATTAATAACTCTAACTCAGACTTATGTACTGTAGGTATTGCAGCAGCAGTACAGACACAGGTATTAGGTATTAGTGGTGGTGGTACAGTAAGAGATATGAACTGTGAAAGACTGAAGAACGCCAAAGTTCTATATGATATGGGTATGAAGGTTGCTGCAGTATCTGTATTGTGTCAAGACAAAAGAGTGTTTGAATCTATGATGAATGCTGGTACGCCTTGCCCATACGATGGGCTTGTAGGTCAACCAGCTAAAGAAGCATGGAAGAATAATCCACATCTAGTACCTGGAGCTAAGACAGGTAAGAAGGAGGAATGGAGTGAAGATACTAAGAGTACAGCTACTGGTGCTGGGGCTGTTGGTGGGCTTTTCTTGGCCCTCTTATTTATCCTCTGAGTTACTATACGGAAGAACTGACAATGTAGCTAAGTATGTTCGTACTTGGGATATGTCAAAAATACTTCCTCCAGAAGCAGGTTTAGAAGTACAGGGAATCTTTCATAAATATACAATCACTAAAGAATCAAGTGCAGATGCTACAGTTTCTATAGTTAATAAGAATGCTAATGGATCAGGTAATATATACGAAAGACACGATAACTGGAATCAGTTACCTAGTAATACTAAGATAGGATTTGATGTTGTTACACCTTCATTAGGAACTCGTTGGGGTGATGGCAGCATAGACGTAACAGGAGATGCTACACTCAGTGATGTAATCGTAGCATACAACTATAGATTTGATCCTTGCTTTATACCTTTATCAGATCCTACTTGTCCAGACTACGAAAGTGCATTGTATCAGTACCTGCTAGATAATGACTTAATAAATAATGAACCAGATATAGATGATCCCTATTACGATGAGTGGGTACAATATCAACTAGACATTAAAGCAGAGCAAAAAGAAGAAGAAGAAGCTAAGAAAGAAAAAGAAGCAGAAGAAGCTGAAGAAGAGTTAAAGATGGAAAGAGCTTTATCTGTAGCTGGAGCAGCAGAACAAATAGCTAACCCAATGCAACAACTTGCCATGATGCAACAGTTAGCTTCTACAGGTACACTAGACAGTTACTACGGTGCAACCATAGAAGGTGGTAATTACGAAGACGCAATAGAATTAAAAGATGCAGAAATAAAAG